>Ga0116231_10012625_pt1 | contig 12307 bp, 6 predicted proteins | sample S1TSphgellanicum_2_FD_89695 | JGI IMG/M metagenome (GOLD analysis project Ga0116231, IMG submission 89695) | Host-associated microbial communities from peat moss isolated from Minnesota, USA - S1T2_Fd - Sphagnum magellanicum MG | ecosystem: Host-associated > Plants > Peat moss > Unclassified... | reverse complement strand
GTAAAACCTAGCAATCATAAGAGTGAGGAATAATATACTAGATAACAGGCCTAAGGGGAGGATTCCAGGTCCTAGAAAGTCCCTGTGTGAGTCTGTTACGGCTAGCTCAAGGATGTACTAAGGTCTGGAATAATGGGCTCACCCATGGACTTGCTAGGAACCAGAATCCACCTTGGGTGGCCCCTTATCTTGCTTTAAAGGCAGGGAACTCTTTGGGAACTGGTGGGGGTACTCCTGCCAATGCTGCAGAATCTGCAGCAGGGGCTGATTTGGCGGCCTCCAAATCACTGCACAGGGGACCCTGAATAGGCCTTCCTTGCCATGAAGAATTACACTTAAAACACCCAAATAGTATTGAGTGGGTTTATTTTCCAGCCCAAAGCTGGTTTACACCATTTGATTGTAATACTTCATCCAAAATATACTGGAAAGGCCATTTTACTGCTGCCACTGGCCATGCTCTTAGAGCATCTCCACTGGTGCTCAGTATGTCACTCTGGATAGTAAAATTAAATGTCTAAGTTTAGCTGTTTTTTTTGACAACCACACCAATAAAACTGTAACCAGAATTGCATATACATGGGGACTACTAATAGCAAATCACCTGGACCAATCATTATGATCGACCAATCAAAAATACTGAGCTGCAGTCAGGTCCAATTTATTACACTCTTTTTTGGAGGTGCCCAAATGTGTTGCGCCTTTTACCAGCCATGGCAAGCTGCAGGAATTTGGTGCAGAAAAACCAATTTCCTGAGCTAAACCAGCACATTTTGACTTTTTAGCAATAAATTTTACTGTTCGAAGTCATGTACTGACCACTGGTGGAGATGCTCTTAGGCACCATCATGGCTGAGTCCTATGATAGAAACTCATTGTATTGGCTCTCATACCTTATGAAAGTCCACCTTGTGTCCATGACTCTTAAGGTGATGGGCAGGGACGTTGATAGCTGGTAACATAGTCTGCAACATAGTGTAGTCAGTCAATTCAATGCTCAAACTTTGCACACATGATAGAGTTTCAAGGTGAGAAGGCTGTAACTGAAAATAAATCATGTATAAACCCGAGAAGTTAAACATGAACGTTTTGAATAGTTTTGGATAGTTAGCATCTTCTGGAACTTAACAATCTCTAATAATGCATGTCCTAAGGCGTACTATTTGATCAGTTCCCGTGCTTTTCCCAACTCACCTGTGCTTTGGCTTTTCTGCAGAGAGAACTACCCAGACTTGAGTGAAGAACAATTGGAGAAGATGGTCGAGCTAGAAAACTTTTCTAATATTGCAGGTGCAAGATTGACACCTGAAGTGGTTGCAAAGGCTGCTCTTTTCTTGGCTAGTGATGACTCACCATATATCTCAGGCCACAACTTGGTCGTCGACGGTGGATATCTCACAAACAAAAGCTTCTCGTCCTCATCCAACCTCTCTTTCTAGTACTGGTTCATTCAGTTTGTTTTCTGTTTGGTTTGCCTGTGATCAGTTAAATGGGGTTTTTCTTGGTGATCTTTTCAGATTCTCAACAAAACAATGAGATCACTTTATGCATCCTTCAAGAACTTTCAGTAGCATGAATTTTTGAAAAATTCACTTCAATATATTTTAAAGATGTGATTTTTCAATATCATTAACATAAATTCAAAAAACATGTTCATATTGATAACTAATATTTCTAATTTTAATATGTCAAGACTTAGTTTATGGCTACTTTACATATTTCTTGACAAGGATCACAAAATGTACATTTGATTATTTTTTCACTCATGTACAAGTTCAAAAAATCTTGATTTTAACACCAAACATGTATGTTCGAATAGACATACCAAACCCCCTCGCCCTCCGCCCCAACACTAGTGACCACCCTATACCTTTACCTTTTTCTATCAAGAGAGACCAACCCCTTATATGCAAGCAATGTGCATAAGCAAAAGTATACGGCTCTCATGGCTTTTGGAGAATGAGTGGTGGTGGTGGTGGTGGTGGCAACTTTGCTAATACTACTATTGTTACTTCCATGTGTTCATTTGTTAGCACCATGCGAAAGAGGAGAAAGAGGAAGATAGGTAAAGAGGGAGAAAGAGAAACAAAAGAAGAAAAATTTGTAGTGGAGGCATTTAGGAAAAAGGAAAGAGGGGTTCCAAGACCCATGTCTAGTTCCAATTTCAGTAGAAAGAGGATAGGTTGTAACTCCAATTGCAATTCTAGTAGGAGTGGTTGTGAGTCTAGTTTTTAGATTTTGGGGCACAATTGGGGCATTTGAAAGCAAATGCTTTTTGGAATAAAGGAGGATGATGATGAGAGCAACACCAACATCAATAGGCAACAAAACAATAAAGGTGAAGAGCCCAAGGGAGGTGGGTTTTGTGTTTTTGTTTTGTGGTGGGTCCTTTTTTTTCTATTTTTGTCAAGCCCAATTTTTTTTTATCATTAAGAGAATCTAGTTATTAGTTACAAATTAAGCACAATATAAGGTTTCTGCCACAATCTTGGTTCCTTTTAGTTTTTGTCATAGTCATGGAAAAATAACAAAAAAAGAAAAAGAAATAGAAACCAAAAAGTGCATTGTAGGTGTGAACATGTGAATACATAATGGCCAGTCATTGATCAATCATATGTTTGCTAGGGTTTTTGTTAAGGGGGTAGGGTGATAACATGATTTGGATGAACAAGGCATTTAGGATAGGGACTATTCATGGAGCATTGTAGTTTTGAATCATGATGATGGGATTGCCCAAAGAGGGAAGATCTAGGGGAACATGAAGGATTATTAGACACACAGTTTGGAGGAAGTAAGAATAGTTATAAGTACTTTGTAGTAAAAAACCAAATATTTTATTTGTTGTTTTGATTTCATTTCCATAGAACATGGAATTTTGTTGTAATTCAAATCGAGTTTTTTTTTAGTAAAACCGAGAAGTATAGACTTTTGCAATGATTTCCATGTCCATATTATTGTGTGAATTTTCTATAGTATCAAAAATGTAATGTACTAAATTATAATTTTGTTTCTAGATTTTTTGGCATTATAAGCTACAAACATTCAATGGAAAGGGAGAGTAGGATCGTGCATGATAGTATAAGAAAAGGAGTTCAAAGGAAAATGAAGCAAGTCTGTTGGTTTTGTTGATTTTGTTATAGACTGTAGAATTGGGAGCTTTGTAGAGATCCATGGTTGTTATTTTGATTTCCGTTGCGCTAGTGACTACACCATGGTAGGTTTTATGTTCTTTTTAGTATTAGATTCTATAAGGGGTTGATGTTGAAGGTTAATGACGCATAAAAGGAGGTCCGAGTTGTAGAAATAGGAGCATGTAGAGGGATATATTTGCATGGTATCTTGGTGGAACCTTTCTTCAAATCCAATGAGTAGTGCAAATGTATGAATGAAAGCTAGAAACTTTAGTGGGGTATCCTTGGGTTGGGCAAGATGCGGGTAAGAGAGGAACAAAATGGAAGAATTTATAGAAATTTATCCATAGACCCTTTTCTGCACAAAATTTTGTCTTTCCTAAATGGTTGCAAGCCAACTTGGCATACATTGCTCATCCTTGGTTCATACCCAGAAATCAACATGTTTCTAAAATTAGGCCAAGTGTTTTTCTACATTATCTCATGTGGTAAAGGGATAATTAATAGTTCACAATGGACCAACTGAACATTGAAAGTTCTGACCTCAAGCTAGACCCCATTAGCTCATGCACTCACAATGTGTGGATTTGTTTCTGGCAGCAGTTTGAAGGCTACCACTATAGTAATCTAATAGAAATTGGTAGGTATGTGCCATTTAGAGATTCACATGGGTATGGAACATTATGTTCTGATAGGATAGTAACACCAAGGGGTTGTAACAGTGCCAGATTGGCAAGATGTAAATTGTAATAATTGTTTCACAGAATTTGTATGTCTATTGTGAGCAATTTGTAATCAGGAGATTTTCTTTCTACTCCTTTCTTTTTGGTCGCACTCTGACCTTCAATGCATTCAATATACTTTTGAATCACCCCAAATTGATGGGAGAGGCACCAAAAAGATAAGACAATATTTTTATTTAGACTAAGTATTTTGTAATAAAAAATTTGAATAAACTAAATTAAAATCAAAGAAAAGATAATGCCTATGGTTAAATCTCAGATTGAAAAACAACCAATTTAACCTTGTCATTCCATATTATCCAAGAATTTGGCAATCCAAACATTAAATTTGAGGTGGTATTTTACTTAAGCCCAAAATGTTCATCAGTTGTTCGGCTTCACATTTAAATTGTGTCACAATGCGATTGCAGGTTGTAACATCTAGGTTCTTATTCATTATAATCATGTGTGAACATAGACAAAGTATTCACCTTCATGAATAGGAAGACCTTTTTTAAAAACTTCTAAAAAGCAATCCAGAAAAATTTCCTTCCATATTTAGAAGGCACCTATATGTGAACATCCTTTCTAGAAAAGACAGATGCTATGCTTAGTCCTCTACAAGGGAGAGCCTACATAATTCCTAATAAGCTATGTCCAAGTATTAGAATAATGTTAAAAAAGTAGAAAAAAAATGAGTGGTACCCCAAGAGCAACTTCATAGCTATGTTGTACACATAGTGATTACTTAAATAATACATGGCACATTTCTCTTTATGTGCTCAAACTATGTTATTGGTAGAATTCTTGGTTTTCTTTTGGGAGTTCATGTGTTCAAATTTGTTATGGGATAGCAAAACATGCAAGATAAAAGAAAATCAAATTTTTTTGGTTCTATCTACAGAAGAAGCTGAATCATATGACTTTGCATGAGGCACAAAAAAACAAGCCTTGGTGTTTTAGTTACACAATAATTCAAGAAATCAAAATTTTGTTTGATAGATTATTTTTCTCTTGAAATTTCATTAAAAAAATGAACCTATCTTATTTAATATACAATTGAAATCACATTTCATTCAACAAAAGGATTTAGTAAATACTCATTTGCTAATTCCAAACATGAAAAGCTACCTTCCAATGCATACTATCTACATTTAGTCCACATAACAAAACCTTTGATCACAGCATCCAAAGTAGGTATTTGACTTCAAATAAGATTGAAGGTGGCTTTTAGTCGTGACCTTTAGTTTGGTCACTAGTGAATATACTTGTTGAAATTCTAACTAAACTAGTGTGACCTCGGCTATTGAACACACATTGTAATGTACTTGTTTTTGGCACAGACGGATCAAATCCATTGCAAAAAGTGGACATAATAGACAAAAACATGACAAGGGAAAACTTAATGTTGGCAAGTTTTTGATTTTATGCAAGTTTAGGTCTAGGTTAGAGGTTAGGTTCTAGGGGCTTTAGACAAAAGGTTTCACATTTTATTGGAACTATCATTAGAATTGAACCAAGTAATCAAGCATTAAAAAAATTCAATTAGAACATGAATTAGGGGTGTTATCCCTTGCTCACTAGGTTTAGGTTTTCTTAGGTACATACATAAGTACAGTTCTTTTCTTTTTCAAATTATTTTTATGCAAGTAATTAATTTTAGTTAGTTTTACATACTTATTAGTACACATTATTTATTTAGACTATGTGGATTCGTTGAACAAACTAAGACAAAACAAAAAAATAAAATCAGTTGCGTGCAATGAAAATTGAATAAGACTTGTTTTTTAATTAAACATGGTTTCGTTTTTGTTAAGAAAATACTAAGATTCAAAAACTGATCTTATCACTAAAACGAAGGTCCATAAAAAACTAAAAAAGTTTCACAACCAAGATTAAACATTCATTCTGTAATCAAGAACTAGACAACACTATAATCAAAACCACCACAAAGCTACGAAAGAAAATTATAAACCTTAGGGTCTTAATTAGACCATTTTCCTACCATCCCAAACACAAATGGTGTGATGGGGACACAACATTCTATCAAACTGTAGAAGTCAAGCATGTCCAATCTTTGGTTGTTTCGTGATGTCAACTAATGTACACTACCACTCAAGCCTATCATAGTCAATTAAACCATCCCACATCACCTTCCTTAATTGTGCATTAGACCATTATTTCCCACTAAATGTTAGATCATTACATTCAACCCAAATGAAAACATGAAAGCAATGGTGACTTTTTTTAGTAGTGTACAAACTTGGTTGAATTGCCAACACTTCTTTGGCATGTAGTCATTGAACAAACAATATTCCCTCTCCAACCTTCACCATTGCTTGTCAACAAGTGCTAAAAATTTGAATGTATGCATGAATGTTAATGCCCATGATTAAACAATTCATGTTTTGTCACACACAAAATCTATGTTTTATGGTTTCTAACACCTTTAATTAACATGAGATACATTTGAAATCAATCTCATCACTAAACTTGGTGTGCCAAGCATTAACCACCAATGTTTTGTGCCACATTGCCCAAATAATCTAAAATCTTTCTTGGCATGTGTTTAAAGCCACACATTGCTCCACTTCAAATTGAAAGTAATTGGAAGAAATGGCAACCATTCATTAGGTATGGTTTTCTTAAACATTGTTGTAACATTTGTAATTCCCTTCCCCATGACTAATTCAAGGGATCAAAATCAAATCCAATAAAGGGTTGTAATATAAGAAAATGTGTGCTTTCTCTAAGCCTTTGCACACTTCAATGACCTTCATTCACTGAATTGCATATATTTTATGATCTATGTAATCAAATGTTGAAAGGTCAATAGATTTTTGTCTCATTTCAAAAAATGGTAATCATGTAGACCTTATTTTGTGGCAAATCGTGTGTTAGATACATGGCACATGTCATTCATTGGTGCAGCCAATCAAAGGCCAAAGGATAGTCACATGTGACAACTAGGTTGGTTGTAGGCTAGTCATATGTGTAGTTGCAAAATTGTCTTTATATATCTTGAATGTATACATAATTGTCAGTAAAATATTTCATCCATAGCCTATGACTAGTTGCCATGTGCAACTTGTTGTTTACAACTATGTGGTTTATAGTTACAAATGTCATTTGTCAACTATAAAACAATTGTAAATGATAATCGTGAATTTTGGTTTTTCTTGTAGTGTTTTTTATTTATTTTGAAAGGCAAAGCCCATGCTTCAATATGGAAACATAAAAAGCTTGCTACAATTCCTTCAAGTAAAGATTTATCCATAAAAGCATGGTGTGACAATATTGGTTAGCCCATGGTTCAAATAGTGCATGACATTGTCAAAACAACCACTACAGAAGTTGTGAAAATTATGAATTATATTTCAATATCTTGTGATGAAGTCACAAGTTTTGATAATTAGAGTTGGTTGTCCTTGCACACATATATTAATAAAAATGGGTCCAAAATTCCAATTATGGTCTCCCTTGCAAAGGTGATTGAAAGGGTTACTTTTGGAAATTTGACCAGAATCATCATTCAAGCATTGTTGACTAGTAATGGTCCAATAGGTGAAACATTGCTTTTAAGCTCATTTGTTTAGGGTGAGTCTTTTTAAAGGTTCTAAGACTAAAATTACACATCACATCCAAGTGGATTATGTTCCTCACATGTAAGGCATCCATTGCATGGCCCATCAAACTAATCTTGTCATGCAAACTTTGTTTAAATTAAACATAGTTTTTAACTCGGAGAACTTGTTCCAAACCCTATATGCCTATTTCAATGAGAGCACAAAGAAGCATTTAGAACTCAGGAAGCTTGTTGAAATCATGGAAACTTAAGGTAATAAGTTGTTGAAAAATGTTCAACAAGGTGGATTTCTATGTTGGAACTTGCAAAGAGGGTGATGAATGAATATCACACTTTGGTGATCAAGATGAATATGGATTTTGTTAACAACAATTCTTCCAACGTGAATTTTGAGATTCTCTGTGATATGGACGTCCTTTATGAATTGGCAGTCTTGCTACCATTGTTGGAGGAGGTGAACAACTTGATGAAACTAGCTCAAGCTCAAGATGTCTTTGTTGTTGATTATGTGTCAATAATCAAGCTTTGTGAGGCACATTTGTTTTCACATTTCGTGGACCCTAACATTGCTTTCAAGTTTGATGTGTTTTATTTTTTCAAATCTTTGGTGAGTTATTCCCATGACCTTTTCATCATGAAGTGGATATTGAACTTGAATACATGCATGGAAGATTTAAATTTTGATTGCAATACATGTAACACATTTGGGCAAAACATTTAGATAAGCTAATAGGGGTTGTGAATTTTGTGACAAAAAAGGTGCACATTTAGGTTGTGAAAGTTGTGAAAAATTACATGAAAGAGGTAGTTAAATTTTTGATTTCATAATTACAATCCCATTGCCCTTGACATGGGGTTTTGGAAGCTTTGGGGGTGGTTTTTCTTCAATATTAGATGATGGCAAATTGTGAGGAATCTTTCAAAAGATAATTCATTATGATTAAAATCCAATATTGTTATCCCAATAAAATTGAGCTTAATTAGACCTTGTTGTTATATGTGTTATTTAAATATGTCTTTGCATTTGTAGATGTCAATCTTCAAATTAATAATGAAAATTAATATTGCATCAACAATGTGTCCTTTTTACAATTTGAATCATAAACTTGGCTTTGGAAATTTTTAGCCGTTTCACATTAAGTGATCATGCACAAGATATTATGATAAATCGTGTCCACAAATACCACACTACCCTGCAACTAAAGCTCAAAAACCACTCAAGTACAACTTTGTTGCAACTATGTCTTCCAAAGTGCAAATCTTATGCAACTACACTTTATAAATATGGTGACTTAATAAATAAATTTCCATGTCAAAAAGTAAAATAGTTTTTCGATAGTTGCATTGTAATTCGAAATGTGTTTTGTATATGGTAATTTGTACACACCATATTTACACCTATAGTCAACTACGTTTGATTTTTGAGTTGCATTATAATTGTAATGTGCAACTAAGTTCGGACTATTAAAAACAACCTACACATTAAGCAACTTTTTTGCAACTAACATATAGCTTTCACATGTGCAATTGCACCATGAGTTGCATTTCCACTATCCATAAGGCATAAACTTTGTAATTAGTTTTCAATTATGAAGTTTGTTCATGCAGTTGGTTGGCCATTATGTTACCACGAAATGGCCATTATTGTACTACTAGTTGTTCACTACTATGCCATTATTTAATCACTAATATAATACTATTGATTCATTATCCATACAAAATGTGAATTTGTAGACCTAAAATTAGATCCCAATGTTATGTAAATTATATTTAAAATATTTATATTGGAGGTACATCAAGGTATTCAAGCTTATATACTTAGAACTTTTCTAGGTTACATGAGCAAGTAAAAAATTGATAATAGCTTATTCTTTTGCAACTAGCTCCTTAGCCCCCACAAAGGTTACATCTTGTGGCATATTTAATATGAAATATTTTAAAATGATTTACGAAATATTAAATATTATGCCTTAATTTACTTAATTACTATGAGTTAAAACCTAGATCAAATAATTAGGCTTTAATTTAAATTAATCAATTTAATTCAAAAGATTGTGAAATTAATTAATTTTGATAATTCATTTTTGCACAATGAATTAAATAACTAACTTTTAAATGTTGTATTAAATATTGTTGTCCTATTTTTTGTGATTGGTTTTCAATTGTTGTATTAATAATATTCATTGCTACATCGCAACTCACAATATTATGTTGACATACATATATATCAAAACATAAAATTTCACAAAGGGTGAAAGTTTACTTTTGAATTGAAATTAAAGGCAACGTATATATTCTATTATACATTCAATAAGGGTGTACATATGGATATGTCTTTATATACCTCAATGTCTTCTACTCAAATTCATTTTTATTATTTAATATTTCATACTGAATTTCATTTAATAATTATTCTATTAGTTAATTTAGATAATAGATAAATAAATATAAAAATCAGATAATTAATTATCTAATAATAAATTATCTAAATTTACTAACTCACTAACTATTTAAATTTGATTAATGAATTCAAATAATCCATTTGGATAATTAATTATCAGATATTTCATTCAAATAATTAAATTTCAAATAATTATGTCAAATGATTATTTATAAAATTCAAATTAATCACAAAATTAAAATCAAACATAAAGCACATGAAAAAATCATTTTTGTAGTTGCAATTGAATTGCAACTAGGGTGTAACTAAAAAATTTAACCCACATGTTTTGCCTTCAATATCTCATTTCACAAACTATATAAAGGTTCAATTCTTCCACAAGTCAATTTTAATAAGTAGGCAATGGGTATAACTAGTTTTTAATTTTAGACATGTTTGTTCATTGTGTTTGAACTTTGTGTGTTTTGTGCACATTATGTAAGAGAAGACTTGTGTTGTAGTGGCTAATTCACAAGATCTTTAATGTTCACAAGATTTCTCGACAAGTCATTGCAAAATCTCACTTCAATGAACTTGTTCATCACTTGAAAGATATTTTAAAACATTTTAAAATTGCCTAATTTTTAATGTGGGTCAAACACACATAACTAAATTAAACTAAAGTGTACAATTTGAGAGGACACAAATTTTCATTGATAAAAAAAAAACTTATCATCACAAGTTTCGAATATCAAAAGCCAAATCACCTACCCCTCCTAAAAACTTTCACTAAACTAGCCATTTAGGCCATGGTGACTACAACCCTTAGGGCCTTAACCAAGATAACTATTTCTAAAAGTTGAAAAAACATTAGAATAGATTGTGTAGGTTTTCATTAGTGTTGGGCAAATTTAAGATTTTTTCAATATCCTCCAATTTTGGTTATCCACCAATTCTAGTTATTATTATTATTTAAAAATCACTTGTAATATCATGTAAAGATATCAAATAAAATGAATTAATCTAATGCTAGATTTCAATATGGTTGGATATCCACCAACATTAATATCCATCAGATATCCTAACAATCTAAATAACAAAATAAAACAATTTTTTTCTAAAAGATATCCAAATAAAGTTATAATTTCACAAGTTCATCTTGTTCAAATTCACCTTCATATTGTTCTAATTCTTCTTTTAAGAGCATTAGCCTTAATAAACTCTATCAAATTAGAACGTGAACTACAACCCACTTTAGGATCACTAGGCTAATTTTTATTAACAAAAATTAACTTATTAAAATTATTTGATTGCAAGAAACATCTCTTCAAATTTGTAAGAATTCTAGCCAATGAAAAAACTCTTTCAATTTCTGTTTGAAAACCAATATTGCCAAGAATCTAATGAGTAAAAGATGCCATAGTTGGAAACATAGATTCAAGTTTTGCCCACCATTCTAAAGGACATTTAATGTCCTTAACATCCATTTGAAACCTCTTAAACATTTGAAACTCCTTATTCACCACCTTCTTTGTTGGCTTACTAGTTCCAATAAACATTTCAAAAATGTTGAGATTACGTTTTTCATTAGTTTACATATTTGCCACAGGTCCAAATTTTGCCATAGGGTGGAAGATGTGGTAGCATTTTAAAAGCATAGGAATAGGAATAAGGATCATTGATCATATTCTTCCACAATGGAAACAACATGGTCTCGATTAATAAGGAATGAAACCAACCTTTTTAAATTTAGGGTCTAACATAAAAGGCAACATGTTATGTGCTTTAGTTTTTTCATATTTCTTGAAGAATGAAAGAAACCCATTTTAAACCCCAAGTACTTCTCTCTTAATTTTAAATGCAAGCAATGGCAACTTCAAAGTTACAATAGAATCGTCATCAATTAAATCCTCCAAATTAGATGAAATTCTAGATTTTTCTTTAAGTTTTGAACTCATACTAATTGTTGCATTCAAAACATAAAAAAAAACCAATGCCCATGAGATTGGTTTAAAAAACACCTGCTTACAATTAAAGACAAAATATCAACAATGATTTAAGATATGTGTTAAATTAAATGTGAAGGGACACAACTCGTAGTCCTCATTGCAATTTGTTGATTATAACAAAGAACAATTGTTGCCCTAAATTGTAATGCCTCTTGAATAGTATGATTTTACTTACAAACCTATAGAAGTAGATCAATAATCAACAAAACAATTTACAATTTATAAAAAATAGAAACAAAAGACTTGTAAAAATGGAACATTTAAAGGTTATTTATGATTAAAAATAGAATACCTAGTTTTTATTGGAGTGTTCACTTTTCTGGGCCTCAAACCAACTTCAATGCAAGTTTTGTTCGATTCTTGACAACTTTTACCAAATTTCTTTGGCCAAGTAATGCATTTCTACAAATCTACTTGGGCAAATTTAATAAACACATATTTCAAGTTCTTACATATTTTTTCATAAGTTGTGGCATATT
>Ga0116231_10012623_pt1 | contig 12308 bp, 20 predicted proteins | sample S1TSphgellanicum_2_FD_89695 | JGI IMG/M metagenome (GOLD analysis project Ga0116231, IMG submission 89695) | Host-associated microbial communities from peat moss isolated from Minnesota, USA - S1T2_Fd - Sphagnum magellanicum MG | ecosystem: Host-associated > Plants > Peat moss > Unclassified... | reverse complement strand
AATCTGATTGCAAACCACGACGAAATTGAATTTTACTGATTTGTGTAGTCATTAAAATAAATATCCTTGTTAAAGAATATTTATAATCTAATAATTCCCGTTAGCTAAATTACCACCACTCCATTTCCCTGAAGAAGTAGAATTATTTTTAGCTATTTTTTCAAGGCAATTTCCATGTAATAATTCTATTTTTGATTTGATCATTTATCACATGCGAAATTATTGTAATATTGAATAACGCGAGATTCCCAACGAACAACCGCATTATAAAATTCTTTACCCTCGATAACAAAAGTATCAAAATTCAAATCACGATCCACCATGAATATAATACAAGTTTCAATATTTGTTCCATAATGAAAATTATGTGCCATGGCGTAAGCAGTCGTTTGACAAATATAATCTTGTACAACCTTGTGGGATTGTAGTTTCATTTTTTTGGCAGTCTTATAGTCAAGTATAGCGGGAACCCCCTTGTAGACTCCTACAAGGTCCGTGGTGCCTGCAAACAAGCCGGGAATATATAAAGGAACCTCACAGCCCCATACCTCGTCTACGTGGCACAATCCGCCATTAATAATCTTGTCACTCATATTACGAGATAATAAACGAATATAGTTATTACCTTTTGGACGCGGAATTCCCATGACATGATTTTCAAGATGTTCGTGCATAAGATTACCAAGAGCCAATGCGTCATCGCGTGTTTGATCGGCTTTTTTGTCACCAACGCGTTCACGCCATTCTAATAATTCTGTATGATCCGCTGTTTGCGATAATATTGTTGTTATACTTGGAAGGTGTTTACCCGTATCCGGATCTATATAATGTCTTACTCCATCGGGACGTGTAATGCGTTCTAATGAACAATATGCATAAGGCTGAACTAATTTCAAAATTTAAAAAATCCAAAAGTTGTTATCATTGAATAATATAATCTATAACATTAGTTAACAAAACTCAAGAACCTTTTTAAAATAAAGTCACAAAAATATATTGCAAATAAGTTTTTTTGTGGTATAAATTTTAACATGAAAGCTCTTCGTAATCTCATTAAAATGCAAAGAAAAAACGACGGCACACGTACGCTCGTTGAATCAATAATGCTGCCTGAAATAATTCAGGCATTAAAAGATTGGAAAAAAATTCAAAACGATGGTGTTCTAATTGGCGGTGTGGCTTTGTCATATTATGTGAAGCCGAGAATGACACAAGATTTGGATGTTTTATTTTTAAATGAAAAAACAATTCCAAATAAAATTCCAGGTTTCAAGAGAACAAGAGAACATGCTTTTATTCATAATAGAACTCATGTTGAAGTAGAACTTGTAACACCATCTCTCATAAATGTTCCTGAAAATTTGGTTAAAAAAGTAATAGAAACTGCAATAGTTGATGATGGAATTAAAATTACTAGTCCATCGGGATTGATTGCATTGAAATTAAACAGACTTAAAATGATAGATAAAGCAGATATTATTTCTTTGATTAATTATGGAAATATTGATTTAACTGGATTCGGTCTTTCTTCTGATTTACTTGCTCAATTTGCCGCATTGATTATCGAGGCAGAAAAAGAAAAGAAATAATTATTTGATGATTGTTCCTTTATCTAAGCCAGTTTTTTTCCATTCAAAACCATTAACAAATATTTTTGGATTAAAAGAAAATAATTTTGGAATAAAAGAAAGAAGTGGATATTGTTCTATTGTTTTTTGACTGACTTCAATACGAATCAAATATTTTGATAATGGCTTTATTGATCCAATAACAAATTCTTCGGATTCATTGGCTACTTCTCTTTTACCACCAAAAAATGAAACTGGAATTATTCTAAAATTTTGTTTTATTAAATCTCCATTCAAAACCAAAACAACACCATCACTTTTCCATGCTCGCGCAAAAATAATATTTCTGGTTAAAGAAACTCCATTGAGATATCCGTTGGAACTTATATCTTCACGCCGAAATTTCCAATGTTTTGAACGTATTGGTCCACCAGTATGTGTAATTGGATGACCAGTTTTCGGTTTAATCTGATTATCCTCTAAAATTTCATATAAATTATCAACCGAAGTCGCATGATAGAGGATATTTGGACCAATATCCTCTAAAATTTCCCATATTCTCATTTTTTAGTAATGTCTTTTTTGGCTTTTTGTTTTGCCATATATTTGATTTTTTCTACTTCTTTTTCTGCCGAATCATCATCTACTTCATGTTCTATTTCTTCTGGTTGTTGAAGATAAATCCGATCTCCTTCAATACTTTTAACCGTCTTGACTATATCAGGATCAAGAAGAGTCATAATCAAAGATCTATCCACCAACAAACCAGGACGCATATTTCTTATTTCATCAATCATCTGTTGTACAGTGACAAATGGAACTTTATGAGCCACCAACGGAGTCAAAAAATCAATAACCGCTTGCTGCAAACGGCTTTTGAGAGAAAAATTGTTGGTTTTCTCTTTGAATAATTCACATAAAAGCATTTTAACGCTTCTTGGTTTTACGTTGTTCACTTACCGATTGATTCATTCCACTGCCAATCAAAGGCGCACCGGGTTTCGGAAATGGTTTAGATTTTGACATCATAGTCACATTACCAGAAGTCTTTAATGGATGCGTGTTAAAATCAGGAACTTTAGAATCTTTTTTCATCGGAGAAATAGTAACTTCATCATCACCATTATTCAAAATTTGTTTGCCAGTCATTCCAGGCATAACAGGCGGATTAGCGGTTTTAGCAACCTTCTGAGGCGATTGTCCAACCGGAGCGGACGATGACCCGGAACTTGTGCCAACAGCCGGTGTAGAGGCTTTATTTGGCTGTTGTGCGGGTGTTTCTTCATCATCATCCGTTGATGTTGGATTTTGATCTTCTTCGGTTGTCTTTTTACGAATTCCGCCAAAAAAAGAAGATTTTTTAGAAGATGGAACTTCTGATTTATCCGTAGCACCCATACGATAAGCAAGATTTTTCTCTTGCCAATCACTTTCTTCTTTTTCTTCTTCGTGGCGACGCATATCCGCTGGTGTTCTTGGTCTAAAGGGATGCGCCTCTGCTAATTTTTTTACATCATTTTCCACAAGTGCATTCCAACGCGCATCGCTTTCCATTTTTAATTGAGCAGCGGTTTTTGCAGTCTTAACAAAAAAAGGGAGGCGTTTCTTTGCCTCCAATATCGAATGTTTTTTTGCATCACGAACAATGGAAACAATATCACTGGCATCCACCTTATATTTTTCAGCAACATATTTTACTGATTTCTTGGTATTTTTCGTGGAAGCCAAAACTTTACGAAACTCATTCAATAAAAAAACATCCATGTTATTTGATTCTTTTATTTTTTTCAAATTTACAAATATAGGTTTTTTATTCTCCATGATACCTTCGTGTTTCAAAGATATCATATGTGCAAGTTTTTTTAATTTCGCAACAATGTTTTTTACTTCTGGAATACGCATATCAATTTTAGATGCATTTAATGCAGCTTCAACTTTTGCATCAGGATCTGTCCAATGAACATAGTCAAAACAACAAGAAGCCAAATGATTTAAAATATCAGAAAGTTCGCGACGTTCTTTACCATCAAATTTTGCATCATCAATCATGTTTTGAATAGACATTGCCAAATCACTCGCCCGCGTATCAAATGTCGTCATATCAATTATCGGATCAGATGTCGTTGGCTTAAATGGATGCGCTTCTGCTAATTTCTTACCACGAATTTTATGACTTTCTTTTTTTGCACGTCCCGCATAACCAAATTCATCACCAATATCCATATCGTCGTCATCTTCATCATTTACTGAATCATCAGACATTTCATCAGACATTTTATCTTCTGATGGATTTTTTATATCAACTTTAGGTTCAGAATTCATTGGTTCTATTGCCATATCATTGGTGGCATCACCATTGATGGCTTTTTCCATTCGAAGAATTTCATTTCCAATGGCATCCTTGGCATCAGAAATTGCAGTAACCAATTCACGAATTTTCGCAGTGGAAACACTACTAAATTGTTGCGCAATCTGAGGACCAAATGCAGTCCGAAAACTATCCCCCATCGGCATAATGTCATCAGCTTCCATCTTGGCAAGATCTTCAGCAATATCTTGTAACTTGTCAGTAATCGCTTTTGAAGCAATGACCAACTCTGCTTTTTCTAGTTCCGTCTCAATCAAACGAGACAAATTATTTTTTTTATTCAAACGGTTAGTCATTTAATTCATTCCTTTCTTTTCTTTTTTCTAGGGCGCGGTTTAATTTCACGCAAAATCATCAATCTTGATGCTTCACTGATCAAAACAGCTTTTGCGTAATCTTCGCGAATTAATCCATCAGCTTCACCAAATTGTGCTAATATAAATTCACGTTTTTGACTATAATGCCGATTAACTTCTTTTAAATGATCCAAAGGACCATCAACAGATATAGCAAAACGCCGCTCAATTAAATTAAGCAGTGGATAAATATCAAGGTTTTTATTTGCCGAACGGCAATCAATCATAATAAGCACCAGAAAAAAGAATACGTTTCTGGTGCTTATTTATATTAAAATAAATAATATCAAATATAACTCAATGGCATGTTTTCTACCAGCTTTAATAAATCACGTCTCGCAGAAGCAGCACGCCGTAAAGCAGCACTATATTTATCTTCTATTGTATAACGCCGACTTTCTGTAAGTTTTTGTTTTTTAAGAGAATATTTTGCATGAATTGCATCATGCACGGCATTTGCATGTGCTTCTTCTAATTTCAAGAGTTCACGAATAGAAGGAGATGTAATAGGTATATTATTGTTCAAAGCAGTCGCAAGACCTTTTGCGGCTTCATAAATCGTCAAATCGGATGCAATTGTTGTATTATCAATATGAGTTACATCATATAAAGAACGACCAGATTCTTTTTTTACAGTAATTTTCCAAGAACCAATGATAACACCATCATCGGTTCTTTCTGTCTGAATTGCTTCTCGTAATGGAAAATCCATTTTTGATTCATTAATTAAATTATCAGCAACAAGATTTGTTCCAAAAGAAAATTTCTGCAAAATATCTTTCATTGCCGCAGTATTTGATTCTGTATCTTTTGTTACAGAAGAATTATTTGGAATTTTTCCATTTATAATTTCCATAATTGACGCCATTTGAGAAATAGAACTATGATCAACCATTTAAAATCTTCCAATCCAAATATTTGATGATGAATTGATCTTATACACAGTCTGACCATCTTTGTCACGCTTTGTATTTAAAAGTCCACGTCTAATCATCTGATGTGCAATTTCTTCATCACGTTCATCTGTTAATTCTTTTTCTGGAAGTCCATTCAACCCAATTTTTTGCAAAATGTCATTTTCTTCTTTTGAAATTGGAACGCGAAAACCACCCATAATTTCATGATATCGCATTTACCAAGGTCTCTCATCAATATCACACGCATGCGGTAATGCAGCAGGTTTTTTTCCGTTTAACATATCTTCTGCTTCATTCGAAAATTTTGAAGCTGCTTGCTTTTTAACAGATTGTAAACTGTTTTTGCCTTTATTTCTGTTCTGATTTCGAAAATGAATTCGAGACCATTTTTTTGCTGCATTGTTTTTTATTTGATTATTAGATACAGTTTGACGTTTGCGATCTTCCATATCATCATCATCTTCAAGCAAAATTACCCCATTATTCCAAATGATTTTATTTTCTTGAATCGCGGATATAAGAACTTGTTCGGCAATGGGACGCGTCGTACGCAACATGTCTTGTGCCCATGTTACCGCATCTTTTAAACTATCACCAATTTTTCGTCCCGTAATCACATTAAACCTTTAGTTTACGTCCAAGTTTTGGTTTTTCTTCAAACGATTCATTCATCTGCATTTGAATATTCAGCAAACGTTTACGAATTTCTTTTATTTCTGATAACTTTAAATCTGGAAGCATTTCTGCAACTTTATCAAGCATTGCAATCGCAGAATTGCCACAATCCATATCTTCTGTTTCTGTTTCAATGGGTTCAATTTCCACTACAGATTTTTTATCAGCATTTAACGAAGAATCAGAAGTAATACCTGCCAATTCTTGCATTCTTTTAATGTCTGGAATGACACTCATACCCAGTACATGTTCGTTTATTTTCTTGATGTCTTTACGTTCTACCATTTCTAGTCTACCTCCGATCATGATGCCTACCGTTGATCCGGGGCCATTTGATATTTTTACAGTCGCTTTTTTGCCATCATAAGAAACAGCATCTCCAACATTGTAATGAATTTCCGAATCAATAAGAATTTTCTTTTTTGATTCATCTTTTTTATTTAACCAATCTTCAGACATGCTTTCTTCCAACTCTGCTGCTTCTTCTCTTCCTGCTTTAATTAATTTAAGTACGGTTTTTTTATCATTGTGTGTTACCGCATCCGCCAAATCAATTAAAACAGAAGAAGATAATTTTGGAATAAGTGTTTCAATATTCTTGACATCCATTCCAAGAAGTTTCTTGAGATTATCCATAAAATCCGCATCATTGGGATCAGTCATTTTTTTTCTTCTTTCTTAATTTCAATGCGCGTGATAGGTCTAATATCAAATTCAGATTTTTTATCTACAACTTTACGTACAATTTTATCCCCTCGCTTTGACCAAACGATCTTGCGAAATGATATGTCATTACTCAAAATTTCCGAAATCAGCATTTTTCATCCAAATATATCATATATTTAGTGAAACAAAAGAAAAAGCCTTATCCCAATTAAAGGATAAGGCTTTTCACTCATAATTTAGATAAATTAGAAGCTGTTAGCAACCGTAACGGCAAGATAAGTATCAGTATTGAAACCAAAATCGATACCACCAACCTGAATCGCGTTCGCAAGAACAGGAACAGATTGCGCAGTCGAATTGGCAACAACACCCCAAACAGACTTGTGCTCTACAGCAAATTTAAAAGTAAACACGTTCGAAGCATTTGCAACCGGAGTACCCATGATGACAGGCTGACCACGCTGAGAAACAATCTCAACAAGGCGATCCAAAGCATCCTGAGAGAAATCGTTCGGAATAGTGCCCGCAACGAAATATGAAGCGTTTGCATTAAAGTCTGCAACACTTGGTACAACCGGCGATGCATTCACAACGTCAGTGAAAGAACCAACAGCAGCAGGCGAAATATTCACGCCAGTGGTGATGGTGTAGTAATCGAGACCAATCGTAAGTGTCTCTGTAGCAACAGTAGCCGCTGCGTTATAATTCGGAAGTCCAGGCGCGTAGTTGTAAGCCATTGATTTATATACCTTTTTTATTTTGAGATTTTTTAAATCTCATTGTTGTAATTCTATTTAGTAATTCAAATTAAAATCTCTCAAATTACGAAAGATAAATAAGACCATATATTATTTTATGGTTTATTTCTATGGAAAAACAAATTAAGGGCTATATTTATGTACTGGTTTCCTCTAAAGAACCAGAAAATTATCGTTATCTTGGAATGACGACACATTCACCAACACTAAGATATAATCAGCATATGTCAGATGCGAGAAAAGATAATAAAAGACATGTATATAAATGGATGCGAAAGCAATTAAAAGAAGGATATGAAATAAAACTTAAAGTTGTGCAGGATGTTTATGAAGATGAAAATATCCATCAATTAGAAATGCTGTGGATAGATGAAATTAATAAAAGAAGAAAAAGCCGCGCTTAAATACTAGCGCCTAGTCTTTTTGCTGTTGCTCGTATTTGCCATCGATACTTAGAATGTGTTTCTATTCTATCTGCTAAAAAGTTTACTGTTCCTTGTTTATCGATGGCACTGGCTTTATGAAAAGCATTAGTCAATAAACCAATGAAAATTTCTTGATCTTTGAATAATCCGATCATCATTTCTCTTGCAGATAAAACTGTATTATCTCCGGAAATTTGAGATAATTGCGACATGCGTTCTAATGTTGCTGGAGCATAAGCATCTAATTGTCGGATTTGTTCGGCAATGTCATCTAGGGATTTCCAAATCTCTTTGTACATATCTTGGAAAAATGCATGATAGGCGGGAAAATGTTCGCCCTCGACATTCCAATGACACGCATGTATCTTTAAATATAATACAAAACCAGATCCCAAAACAATTTTGAGAGATTCAATTAATTCATCCATTTAATTCTTCCTTGTCTGTTAGTGGGTCATATGAAATAAATTCCATTAAGAAAGATTGGGACATTCCCCGCCGAATATTAATTGTTCGTCTATAATTGGCACACGAAAATTATCTAATTCTTTATTTTCTTTTTCTTTGAAAAGATTTATGCATTCGCGCATATTGATCACTTTTTAAATGGTTTCAATTCTGATGGTGCATAATTATATTGAACACCGCCTTTTTGCCATTTTACATCATACATATCATCATGATGTGGAGAAAATCGTTTATTGACAATTACTCCCACCATTTCGGGTGGCGGAATCATATGAATTGGATAATTTCCAATTCCATTTTTTCCCGCTCTTGGAATGTCATTTCCTTCGTGATCAACGGCTCGAAAAATACCTTTCCAACCATTTCCAAGTTTTCCCGCATTTCCAAAATCTGTTGGTTTTAAATCATCGATATATAATTCGTTATTTTTCAATCTTGGTGTTGTACCATTATGCGTGACTTTTGCTCCGATTTCTAATCCAGATGCCAAAGCTGGATTTATAGTGTAAATAAGTCGCGGATTATAAACACAAATTTGATCTCCATCTAATAATTTACGAAGTCCTTTTCCCAAAAACCAAACGGCATCATATTTCGAACGAAGATTTCTTGTTAAATTTCCTGTAGCTTTTACCCATGCTTTAAAATCTTGATTTTCTGTGGCTTCTGGTGTCATATCATATCCATTTTGTAACCACCAACGCATCATTGTATTTGGTGAACCAAAGTTTATTTCCAATACATTTTTTGTATATATGTAAAATGTTTTCAAGTTTTTAACAGAATCTCCATTATATTTTTTCGCTATTGCTTTAACGGACGTAAAATACGTTCCAAAACCAAGATGATGTATAGGAGCGGCAATTCCGGCTGCATATACATCCATGCTATAACCATTTGATGTTCCAATTGGTTTATTATTAAATTTTCCAACACCTTTTGGAACAGAATATTTTGGATTAAAACCGGTTGCTAAAATGGTATTAATATCATGATGCGTTCCATGGTAAACCGGACCAAACATTTCTCGATTTTTTGCCTCTTGTGGTGATATTTCGAGAATTGGAGATTCAATAAGAATTTCCGATTGTGTACCTTCAAAAAGGTCAATCCATTCACGCATTTTTCACCACATAACACCAAAAATCAGTTTTTCCATTTTTTAATCCAGCACGAAATCTATGATTTCCATCCCATATTTTTCCATTTACAATCACAAGGGGCGGCATTGTATCTAAATTCATTTTCTCATATTTCTTTTGTTTATCAAAGGAAATATGATGATTATCATCTTTATTTATTTTTTTAGCCGGAATCAATGTTAAAATTGCTTTTTTGTCTTCGAATTCATCTTCAATCGCATCTTTATCATAATCCGGATCAATCGAAACAATATAATCGGCAATTTCTTTGGCATCATATAATATTTTTGGATATGAAGAAATTGGTGTATTTTCAGTAATCGGATTCCTGCGAATTATAGGTGCTGGATAAACTGATTTTGAATAATCCTTATCAAATCCGGCTCCTAAACCACCGACAACGGCAGCAACATTACCAGCACTTGTTGATCCTGCTGATGCATTTTCCAATGCCAAAATATTTGAGAATTTTGTTTCTTTTAATTCGCCGGTTTCGGGATTATCTACGTTGTCAATTTCAAGATTTCTCAAGACAGCGACATGATTGAGTTTCTGAAGTAACTCTCCCTTTGCTGCTTTTGTACGCATATATTGCAATAACCGAGTTAATGCCAAACGTCTTTGAAATGTTTTTATTTCTTCCCAATCCATGACCAAGCGACGAATAGCGCGTAATGAACTATCTTTAATTCGAAACATGGTATCCAATTTAACGAACAATCTGTCTGTCAAATTTTTATCAAGATGTTTATCGGCTGCTGCACGTAACCATTTATATATCAGAAGTGTATCGACTGGCATATGAATACGCAAATGATGATCATTTTTATCTAATTTGGCTTCATCAGATGTAATGCCATATATCATCACATAAATATCTGTACTATCAATATGCCAGTGTTTGAAATTTCCATAGCGAATTGTTTTTTTACAATATTGTTCTGCAAAAGTTTTTGTGCCATTTTCTTTCTCAAAAAGAAGAATGCGCAAAGATAAAATATTGATATATGCAAGTTCGGCTAATTCCTCGGAATCATATTCATGAAGAAAATGTTTATTTGGAATGAGTTTACTTTCGGATATCTCCTGCATAAATGAAAACATTTTAGTGGGATGCCATTATTGCGGCTGCTGCGCCTTTTGGTAACACGATTTTCTCGGCAGAAATTTTATTGAATAAATCAATTATATTTTTTGAAGATTTTGCCAATTGAATAATTTTTGCAATATTCGGATCTTTTAGATTTAATCCTTCATTGGAAAAATTTATTGCTAATTTGGTTGAATGAACTGGTGTGGTTTCTGGATCAAATTGTTCTTCATAATTGTCAAAATTCATTCGTCTTTTAGAATTAGTATATCCATAATCATCATCATCTTCATCAGAATGTTTTCCATTATCTACATTCATCACACCATGATCCAAAGCCCATCCAGCGATTTTATTAAATAATTGAAATATTTCTTCATGACCTAAAATACGATCTTCTGTGATAAACATGGAATATGCTTTATCAATTCCGGTTTTTGTAAAAATACGATTTTCTACAAGATAAGTGGTTAAACCAATAATCTGTTTGATTTGAGATTCTGTAAATTGTGATAAATCAATTTGATTTAATTCTGGAACTTTATTTCCATATCTTGATTGCACTATTCTCAAATATTTTATGGTATTTCTGAAATCCGGAGAATTGCGTCCTTTGCTAATGGAATTTGATAATAAATTTTGAACAAGTTTCATTACTTTTGTTTTATTTGGATTTGGTGGCGCAACAGCTTGAATCAAAGATGATTTAATTCTATCATTGGAAATTGGTGCAGTGTTTGATGACGTATTTGAAGAAGGTTGATTAGCGGTTAAATTAGACCCCGCAGGAGCGTTTGGAACGGCTCTAGAAGGCGGCGTTACGTTTCCTTGGGTTGCAGTTTGTGCATTAGGCGCTGTAGCCCCTGCATTTGCGCCCGGAGAAGTAAATAATTGCTGTCTAAGACCTTGGGCGGCTTGTGGTCCAAAGGTTTTAGTTAAAAATCCATTTAGGGTATTATAATCCCAAGGTTTATTATTGATGGCGGTATATTCTTTCCAGCGTTTCATTAATTCACCCGCAGCTTTATTTTGCTTGAATTTACCAAGTGCTGTTCCGCTTCCTAATTTAGAAAGCAAATGATTTTTAATAGAACCGAGACCGCGTGTAAAACGATTGGCTTCATTTAATTTTTCAAAGGTATCTGCTGATATTTTTGAACTTAATCCCTTTGTTGTTTCATCTATATTCATGGCTGTCCTTTAATTATTTTTGATTCGCGAATAGCGCGAATTTTCCGACGAAATTTATCTTCGTCATTACTCGTGATAGCACGAATCAATCTTTTTGAGAGATCATCCGCTGTTTCTGAATCATAATTTTCCTTGAGAAGTTTTAATAGATGAACCGCAGAAGCAATGACTTGTTGCGCACGGCTTTCTATGAATAATTCTTTATCACGCGTTGGTGCATAGTCAGAAATTTCTTCAAGAATACTTTTAAATTTCTTATCCAAAATTAAGACTCCAAATGACGACGAATTAAATTATCAATCATATCTGCGGCTCGAAGCATTCCTTCTTCAATACCCAATGCGCGTTCTCCATCCTCATTCAATTCGGTATATGCCCGAAGTTTGAAAACAAGATCTTTTGCTTCTTCAAGAAAATCAGGTTTAGAAGTCACAATTGATTCCTCAATAATTGGTTCTTTAACAATAGGAGAAGTGTATGATTCTACTAAAAACATAAATTCTCTCATATTTGTAGTATATTCTGGCATAAATGAAAATCCAAGTTGAAACTATTTATTATATAAATAAGAAATATATTTTGAGAAAAAAATGTTTATTTCTGAAATTTTTCGTATTGACGAACGTTTGATTGATATATCCAAAGAACTAGAGAAATATAAAGATCGAGAAGATATTTTTATTT
>Ga0116231_10012620_pt1 | contig 12311 bp, 8 predicted proteins | sample S1TSphgellanicum_2_FD_89695 | JGI IMG/M metagenome (GOLD analysis project Ga0116231, IMG submission 89695) | Host-associated microbial communities from peat moss isolated from Minnesota, USA - S1T2_Fd - Sphagnum magellanicum MG | ecosystem: Host-associated > Plants > Peat moss > Unclassified... | reverse complement strand
AGTGACATAATAATATCATCTCCTTTTCTATTTTCAACTTGAATTCTTGCCACAAAACAAGTTTGTTCAAGTGGAATCAGCAGCAACTGTCAATCCACATAAGCATGGGCGATGGCTGATCAGGAGTCAAGACAAACAATGTGCTTCTGAACCCTTTGAACCCTCCATTTTAATTATCTATTTTCTCTTTCTTGCTTCCCTTTCTCCTCATCTGCATTACTGCAATCACTGCACCAATCGCCACCGAGCATCAATCAGTTGTCCTTCTAGGCTAATCCTTTTGAGCACTTAGTTAGAAATCAATCAAGCCCTATTAGTCTAATTACACAATTGTTGTACTTAATTACTAAAGTGATTCACAGATTCCAATGTACTATGTTTTATTTGGTTTGGTATTGATATATGGCAGATTGGTAGAATTAGATCTGATTTGAACAAAGACCCACTTACAAAATTTTTTTATAAAGAATTGGGTCTGGAACTGAATGGAAGGTAATATCAACTTTTAGAAGATACTTGAACCCAAATCCAAGGTTCTTTCAAACTAAAATAAAGTTGGAACCAGGATTAGAGGTTCTTTTGAAAAGTAAAAATTGGACAACACTCGTAAGAACCCTCCCCTTCCTCTGCATTGTGATCTACATAATATGTTCAGGTTCATAATAATTTTTGGCTCATGCTTTACAATTGGCAAAGCCAAAGGGTGAAGGACATTCCCAAATTTGAGGCTACATTTGACACTTCTGTAATCCCAGGTCCCTTATTTTGAGAATACCCCTATCCTTGGGCTTTACCATACACGTATTTTGAAAATGCACAAGCACCCTTTGTGCTACTGTAACTTGGTGTAACTTGATTACACAATTACCTAGGGGAAGGTTGGATGTAAGTAATTTCATGTGTAACTCGATTACACAATTACTTAGGGGTAAGTTGGGTGTAAGTAATTTCATGCGTAACTTGATTACATAATTACTTAGGTAATTGTTTAATGGGGTAAGTTGGATGTAGGATTCCATAATGCATTAACTTATGTCATGTGCACCATGTGATGTTGTTTGCTTGTGATTAATTGTGGAATCACATGGGGAACCATGTGATGTTGTTCCTTGTGATTAATTGGGGAATCACATGGGGAACCATGTGATTTTGTTTATTTGGGGAACCATGTGGTGGATAGGTTTTAGGAAATTTCTTGAGTTGTTTCCTTATGGTTAGTATATAAGAAGGTGTTTGTGACCTTGAGAAACACCTTCATTTTTGTACAAAGTTATGATAGGAATACAAAGTTGTGAGAATGGAAGTTTTGATTTTGGAAAAGCTTTTTGATTTTTGAATAGTTTTGGTGTTGTTTATGTGTAGTTCATGGAAGGAGAATGGTGAGGTTCGCATAACCAATAGTAGGTTGGGAGGATAGTTTTACAACCAAAAACATAAATTTCATAACTATGTAGTAATCATACATAGTTTCGGTCCTAAACCCGCTCATGTAGTACACTCCCTGTTTCTTAAATATGATGATTCTGGAAAGTCTTTGTTTAATGTTGGATCATGCTTTGGAAGATCTGCAGTTGTAAGTGTTAGATTACATGACCCTCACGCACTAGTGAACATCCATTACAAATCCAAAAATACAAGTTAATATACTAGCCACTAATGCTGAAATGTGCGTCCTATTTGATAACCCAAAATCAAACTAGTAGAGGTTCCCAACCATATACAAATTGAGTGACATATGACTACATTCTCCAGTGAGCTCAATTGTTGAGACTTTTCTGTCACCAAAAAGTACTGTGCATTCCAGTGTTGGGTGGTTCTCACATTTTTGTGAGAACTGGTCTGGTATCAATTTTAAAAAAAATTTTAAGTCAATCAGTTCTCAGACATGCCCATTTTCACAAATTGTTGATTTTCACATCCGATTCTCACAAACCGGTTATTGAATATACATCTATATATATTTGCATCTCAAGTTAGGGGATATTTTACAATCTATTTTTTTTTAAATAATGAAAATGCAAAAAATAAAGCTCTATTATTTGCATGAAGGATGTTTTTGAATTTTAAAAGAAAATTGTCATTCTTGAAAGAAAAGAAAAGAAATTTGACATATTTAAGTTTTCAACATAAGTGCTGCCTAGGTGGCTAATTATAAGAAGGCAGCTATAAACTAGGGTAGGTAGGCTAATGTCCGAACAATTAAGGTAAGATTTGCTCGCTATTTTTTGAGGAGGGCCTCATTGTTTATGGTGTCCAAAGAGTAGATGGAGCCCTCCTCTTCGTGGATCTGTCATACCAAAAATCAGCAAAAACAGACTAAAGACAAGAAAGTTAACGGCCCTCGAAGTAAGAGGGTTGTTTTTACAGAAAATTCTCAATTGAACAACCCATAGTCTATTTTCAAACCTCCCAAAAAATCCATAAATATTACTCTATTGATTTGAGAGTTACAAGATGATTTGTAGAACTTGAGATGATGATTTTAAAGTAGTTTAAATCGTTCAATTTGAACAAAAAATAAAATGAGAAAGGTATGAGCTGATGAAGTAGGAGGGGTTAAAATGAAGAATTTTTTTATAACCGCATTTTGCAATTCAAAAAAACATATTTTCTTTACTGCTCTTTTTTGGGAACTCCTTTGTCTTTCCATTTCAATGCTGATTTTTAGAGCTTGAGCAAGAGTTCCAATAACATTTTAATTCACTCAAAATGAAGAAGAATTGAAAAAGATTTGTCAAAGTGTTCAATGATAGGCTAATGTTTGGTGATAAATGTATCTATCTTACTTTACATCTTAGACCTATGGACAGTAGGCCCAAGAACTGGTTACCTTTGGCCATTGGTTATTAACTATTGCATACGACTATTGGTTATTTTAAGGTTTAATTTTTAGGGTTTAGGTTTGGTCTTTTAGAATTTAATTTTTAGTGTTGAAAGGTTGGGCTTTCAAAGGTTAAGTATTAGGGTTTAGCTTTTACAGTTTTAGGGTTTAATTTTTAAATTTTAAGTTTGATTTTTTTGGCTTTTAATTTTAGGGTTCAAATTTTTAGGTTTTGTAGTTTAGGGTTAGGGTTTCAAAGTTAAAGTTTAAAACTTGCAGTTTTAGGGTTTAGGTTTGGGTGTTTTAAAGTTTGAATTTTGAGTTTTGGCTTTAGGGTTTAAGAGTTGAAATTTTAGGCCTTAAGGTTTAGGACTTGACTTTATAGTGTTTAGTTTTTAGGGGTTGATGTTTGGGCTTTTTAAAGGCCAATTTTCGGGTTGAGAAGGATGGTTGTAAGTTTAGGGTTACGATTTAAGGTGTTAGGGTTAAAGTGATGCTTTGTACTTGTGTAAAATATTGGAGTTAAAACATTGAGATTTATAATTAAAATTGAGTAACACAACCAAGGAGTAAGATTCGTGATGAGAAAACATTGTTAAAGGTGTTGTATTGAGTTCATGTTTTTTGTGTATGTAAAATGATAAAGTCGATAATCAGTCCAAAGGGGTGGGTGTAGATGTGAGGTAGGTTAGAACCTATGATGTATAGACTATGATTCCCATGTGAATTATATAATGATGAGGTCTTTTTTCTTTTTTTCTATTCGTTTTCATTTCAAGCTTGGAAAATGTCTTCTTCAAACTTCTCAAATGATTCTTCTTCAAGTAATGATAATTTCACCTCATCTTCAAGTGATGAGGATATCTTGAAAAACATGAACAAAAATGATGGCAATAACAACTTCCAATTCCAAGGACTTATTCACTTCACATGATATGGAATAGGGGGGCAATCCATGGACCCAATTGTTGGTGTTTGGGATGTCTAATTGGGTGCTATGCAAATCACAACAACATTATTCATGAATTTGACAAACTTTACATTAAAAGAATTTAATGAGTTGGTTTGTTAACTGTGCTTCCTTACCTTTAAAACCCATGTTAAATCCACAAGCGAGCTTCCTTTTTCATGTTTATTTCTAATTTCAAGTTACATTGGTTTGATTTTTAAATTTGAGGTTAAGGTTAAAGGTTAGGATATGTTTTTTACCATTTGAATGGGGGTTTAAAAGGAAGGTGTTTGGGTTTTAATGTTAGGGTTTAGGGTTTTCAGGTTTAAGTTTTAAGGTTTAGGGTTAATGCTAATGTTTTCATGTTTTCTTTAAGGTTTAGTGTTTAAAGTTTAAGGATTTGTTTTCAAGTTTGAGTTTTAAGGATAGGGTTTAACAGTTTGGGGCTAGTTATACTATTTTTAGCTTTGATATTTAGGGTTTAATGTTTAGGGGTTAGGTTAGGATTTTAGGTCTAATTTTTAAAGTTTAAATATAAGTTTTATGATTTTAAGGGGTTAGGAATACAGTCTTGTTTTTAATGTTCAAAGTTTAAATTTAACCATTCTTACATCTATTTTAAGGTTAGGTTTAGAATATGAAAAACTAACTAGAAATTGATTACAAAATGATCAATGCATAATGTTGACCACCTATCTACCTACCTACCTACCTATTTATTTACCCACCCACCCACCTACTTACCTACCCACTCATTTGCCTACCTACCTCTTGCAACTTACTTACTTACCTACCTATTTCCTATTTCTTGTTTCTTATAACCTACCTACCTCCTACTTCTTATCCCTTATTTCTTACATCCTATTTATTGTCTTTTACAACCTAATTACTTCCTATTTTTTATTTATTATGTCCTACAACTTATCTACCTCCTACCTACCATTCTAAAATTTCCTTATTACCTACATTGTAATCTTGTATAATGATATGAGATAAACATGTGAAATAAAAAATTTCAAAAAAATTGGAAACCTTTTCATGGTGCAATCCATTGGTAAGGACTTAGTTAATCATTGTGAAGGCGAGAGGTTCAATTCGTAATACTTACAACCTATGTGCATTCCTAGAGGGCGATGGGCTAAAATAGGTAGGCTAAACTAAAGTAGGTAAGTTGGATTAAGTTAAGTAGGCTAAACTACCACCTACCTACCTACTTGCCTTTTTTGACCTACCTAAACCTATTACCTACCTACCTATTAAAAATTATTATTTATAATAATCCAAAAAAAAAGTTTAATCTAGGCATAAATTTGACCAATCAAATGGTCCATTGTCTACCAATCATATTCTTGTTACTTTGATATTTCAATAGTATATATGACTTGTCCTTTATGACTTTTTATATATAACTTGACAATTGTCTTTTATGATTACAAAATGAAGAATGCCACATCAAACATTCAATGACTCCTTGTTTAAACAATTTGTCTAGCATGACTAAATGGCCTTTAATCATGTAATGTTTAGTATGACTGTAAAATTATTCACAAATGTAGTCATAAATTAAAAAATTTCTTTCATGAAAGATGTACCATTCCAGAAATTTTCTTCCAAGATTTCAAGTGAAAAAAATGGTTTTAAGTTTTGATTAATTAGCAATCACTTTAATTGGAGTGATGGTTCATGGTCATGGAAATGAAGCCTTTACTCAATACTCTAATGAATTTTTGTCCCAATGATTCAAACTTTCACAATCAAGTCATTGCTAGCAAATCAAGGATTTTATTTGAATTTGAACCATTTTTTTGGCAATTGATGTAAGGAAGTTTTCAATGTTTGCCTTCATTGAAGGTTTTGGAAAAATTTATTCATGCCAAAACATAGCCAAGAAAAAGTTCTTTTCTCCAAATGGACAAATGTGTGAGGTGTGACAAAAATTGTCATTTATTTACATTCCTTTTTTCCCCTAAATGCTCAAAGGGGACATTAGTAAAAAAAATTTAAAAAAATATGTGAGTAAAAATATAGGGTGCAATATATTAGTTTTTGGGTAAAAATTATAAATTAATTAGTTTAAAAAGGGTATATTTTAATCAAATAATCAATTTAATTATAATGTAGGGTATTTAATAATTTGAAATAATGAGTTATAATTAATATAGGTTGATTTATTATGTATATATTAAAAAATTAGATAGTAATAAGGCGATAAAAAGGTTGGACAATTATTTAATACCTCCCCTGAAAATGGTCATTTGACACACATAGATCCCAAACTTTACATTAAGTGTCCCCCCCCCCCCAGCCTAAATGCAAAAGAAATGTTTGAAGAAATGCAACTAAGTTTTCAATTGTTGGGCACACTCATGGGGAAATAGATGGAAGTTTTGGATATTTCTCCAAAAAATAGAAGGAACATGATAACTATATCTTGGTTGATTTGATGAAGACATTCATGATTTCACAAGATTGTCCCATCATTCTTCAATTTATTCAAGAAAATCAAATTTCCAAACTTGGGTCAAATGTGGATGCTTGAAAGATGGCCATAAGTCTTAGTGGGTCACATTGACACATGCACTTTTTTTTTTGGTGGACTTGACTAGGTGGCTTATTATATAAAATATTTCTTATTAATGCCTTATAGAGTCTTAAGGATGGGCCCCCAATTGTTGCAAATAAACAATTTTGGTCATCCAAAGCTACCTACTGAAGTTCCAAATTTTGTTCCTTTCCACCCTATATGGGAGAACGATGCATTCAAGTCAATTGAGGAAAAACAATATTAATGGATTTTCTAAATACATGGAATTTTAGAAATTGGGTATGTGCAAGGATGACAATTATGTTAGGAAGCTTGTCCATATGTGGATTATTAACAAAACATCAATCATTAGGTTGTTGTCAAGACTTCTATCACTTTAAAATTCAACACTTTTGGAAGGTTTTTGACCTTCAAGCAATTAGAAATCAAACCACTTGTGAGTCTTCATCCCTTCCATTGTTGATGTTGATCATGAAAATCTAATTATCCCACCATGTTATGATTTTAAAAACATGCAATAATCCTTACACTTCTTTTTGAAGGTTGGGCTTTGGAGATTTTGTTTTGGCGGTCTAAGCATGATTGGGGTATCACATTTGAACCCTAGGGACTTCCAAATTCACCTTTTTCTTCATTTTTCTCATGACCTGTCTTACATTTCACCTTTCATTTTCATGTCAAATGAAATAATTTTGTTCCAAATTTTATATAGGCCTCTAAAGTATCTATTTTTTTCACTTATAAAAGTGAGATTAATAAAATTTATCTAACATGGGCCATGCTTTATCAATGGCCCAAAAGTCCCTAAAAATTGACTTTTGAAACTTTTTACATTACAATAAGGCATTTTGTTCTTGTCACATTCATACATTTCATACACATTAGCACATGACATGTTTGTGGTAGAAATCTTGGGCCAAAAAAAATTGTTAAACATTCGTTATGGTTCCTTGAACTCTTTTTTTTCATGAGACAAAGTCTTGGATTTTTTCAAAAATTTAGTAGGAATCTTTAAACTTGTTCAAATTTTACATTCTATGCATAGAATAATACTTAAGTAATGTATATATTTACAAATAAATCAAATGTTCGATTTGAATGTGTCATTAAGTTTCAACATGATGTTTAAGTGAAGGGGTTTAATGAATATAAAATGAAATAGTCTTTTTGGGTGCTTCAACCATGCTTTGACCTTTGGTGAAACTTTAAAATTTGGAATTATATTATTTTATGTGGATGGGAAGGGTGGAAAATGAGGTTGTGAAGGATGAAGACTTAAATTTTTTTAAACATGTTCATATTCAATGATGGGTGTTGGTGAAAAAAGGAATTAGGAACATTTGGTAGAAAATTGTATTAGGATTTATGGTCAAGCAAATGGAAGTGCAATTTACCAAATCCAAAATAGTGGGTTGACATTTAATCTATTGAATTTTCATTTCCTACTATCAGTAATGTCATAATCAATATCATTATAACAACTAATGATATTCATACAACCAAGGCCAAACAAAACCTTGATGCAACTAACAAGACTACATGTGTATAGTTATTTTTAAAAGGGTGTTAGCAAGATAAAGTGAACAACTTGATTGCCCTATTAAAACTGGAAGAACTAGATTTAAAATAACAACAAAACCCATTTAAATAAAATTGTGGAACATTGAATGTTCTCATTTCAATGATTAGAAAAATAAATCTACGTTAATGTGCATTGATTTTCGTATTTTGAAATTGTAAAAGTAGTTTTTAAGTATGTTTTTCAAAATACAAGTAGCTTTTGACACTTATTTTTCAATTTGAGCTTTTGGTTTCAAGTAGGTGTTAAGTAGGTTCTTACAAAAAGGAAATAGATTTTTTTTTTATGGCATTCTAAAACATATGTTGATTTTCATTTCTTAACTTATAACACATCAATTTCATTAATGTTTTTAACCAAAATGTCGGTTTGAACACATATTTTTTAGTCAATTGCAAATGTATTTTTATGTACTTTCAAAATTCATTTGCTTTTTATTTTTTTAGAATTAGATTTTTACAAACTTAATAAAGCAAATTAATGTTACTTGACACATATTTTCACCTAATTTGGTGTTACTTTATAATAGGGTATATTCAAATTATGGTGGTTCATTTTTTTGACAAAGCAATGTTTTTCCCTGAGCACCTTTTATTCAAATGCATATGGTGATTAATATATTCTTAAATCTACTAATTGGGACTTGGATTTATACGAAAAATTTCATTATGAAATTCATTATGAAAAGAATTATGTGATTATTTATTGACAAAAAATTCATTTGTTAGTAGCAATGAACTTTTGAAGTAAAAAAATATGGATTGGTTGTTTGACTGGAACATCACAAAACGGGAAAAAAAATTACATTGATTTACAAATTTGTTATTGAGATTTAATATATAATGTAATACAAGATGATAAATTCATATGAGGAATCTTCTCTTTAAAAACCATAACCATTTAATAGTTAGAGACTTTTCAATGGTTAAAATTTGACCATATTTTCATGAGTCCATATGAGTTGCAACTTTTGTTTGTTTTTCAATTTCTTTGTCCCAAAAGCATATGTTCTTGAAAGCTTTACATGGAGCATCATTAAGATGGACTTTGTGGGTTTTTCTTTTAAACCTTCCAAATTAGAAAATGACATTAGTTACCTTAAATACAAGTTTTCATATAAATTTGGGAAGGTTTGTAAGTGATTGAACATGTATTATTCAAATATTAAAATAATAACTTAAAAAAAAAAAGAACCATGTCCATTTGAATCATTTAAAAAAATCTTGTATGGACTTATAAAGAATGTAATTTTTGCTGATATTGAGCCACCATAGCTTGCATATATTCAATAGTTATATGAATGGTGCAAGGTTGAAATGGAAATGTCTAATTTTTCTATCTATTTGATCTTGCTTTGACCCAAAATTATGTTTATTTAATTTTTAAATGCAATTTGACAATGATTTGGCTCTAGAGAATTAGAATTTTGTTGGTTATTGATATTTGTTTATGCATATTTGAATATGTTAATTATGTCATGGTAATATGGACCTATGCCATGTGATAGTAATCCAACTTGTTGAAGGAATTTATACAATTTTAGTTTATTTGGAATGATATAATGACAACTTGGTGCCCATTCGCATGTTTACTCCTTTCATTATATGTGTAATGTTTTTTCTTTTAATGATTTGATAAATTATTCCTTTTATAAGTAACACATGGTGACCACTAAGTGATGGAGTTCCCATCACATTACATAACATTTATAAAAAAATCTTGGTTAAAAGTATAATATATGTGATGATAAAATTTTATATATTTGGTGTGTGACATCATTATCTCATTGCATTTCGTGTTATTGAACTTAGGATTAATGTGGTAGTGTTTTTATATTGATGATGTTTTTTTTAGGGTTTTTGGTTTTATATATGATTAAATTGTGTTTGCATAATTCTTAACACTATTTTATTAAAACTCAAACAAATAATAATCCTATAAGCTACATTAAATGTAGGACATAATGGTATAAGCTATTAGAATAAATGAAAGACATATCTAAATCTTATTGAAATTTATTTGAATCTATTGGCCATCATGTGACCTTGCTCCCACTCATCAAATTGAATTAAGTTTGAAATCAACATTTTAATCCGAATTTAATTAAATACATGTTATTTAATCACTATAAAAGAATGTGGTTTTTCCCACACAAAAAGCCATGGATCATGACACATGTGTGAGATAGAATTTATAATTTCATTCCTTACAATATATTATATGTGGTGTTTATAGGAATATATAAAGATAAAATTTCATTTTAAAATAATATATTCCACAATAAATAGTGAACACCACCTATTGTACATTGTAATGGATCAATCATAAAGCTTACCTCATACATGTGTCATGAGCCATGACTTGTTGTCTAAGAAAAACCATATTCTCTTGTAGGGAATGTTTAGTGGTTCAAGAACCTATTGGTGTAAAATATGGAAGGATATGGGTTAGGTTAGCTTTTGGTTTTCTTCAAAGCAATACCTGATTCACAAGGACCTCACCAAGTGTCTATTGAATAGATACAAACATCCTTCTCTAAATTTTGGTTACTTGCTTGAACCAACTACACAAATTTGGAGAATTTTCTTTATTTCTTCATTTCTGGCCATGGAAAATCCCAAAAACCACTTCATTTTCATAGTTTTAATAAAATTTGGTTTTTGGCAAAATTTTGTCAGTAAAAGAGAAGCTGACCAATGGCCTTCTTGTGAACCCAACATCCTATAAATCCTCACACAATCCCCTGAGGCACACTCAACATCCACTAATCCCTTAAACCTAACAACTTATATGCCAATGTGCCCTGTTCCCCTTCATTTGTTTTCATTTCACATGGAGAGAATTAGACTTAGGGTTTAGAAACTTGTTCTAGCTCACTAAAAACACTGCACCCAATTTCTGTTTCTCTCCATGTATGAAAAGGTTTGCTTTCGGGTATATTATATAGAGGTATTGGGTATAATTTTTTTTTTGGGGTTTACTTTGGTCAATAACTCAGGACCAGACTCTAGTAGGCTCCCAAGTTTACTTTTTTTGTTTTCTCATGAAAACAAGTCAGATGGACTTTGTAGATGCAAAGGAGTCCAAGTCATGTCTCATGAAGACTTGCAATTTGCAAGTGCAGTCAAAGTTTAGGGTTTAGGGTTTAGGGTTACTTCTGTAAACAAAATGTAAATGAGCTAGCTGCTTGTGGCCCACAATGATCCAGCACCCACCAGCACCCACCAGCACACCATGAAGGATGAATGATAAGTGGTTAGGAAACAGTTCTCTGTTGGGTTCCAGTTCCCTAGCTAACCATGGTGGTCAGCTCAGTTGCTTTTTGGTACTACCTACCTAATAACAACCCACAAGCAAGCAGGTGGTTGTTAGTAGGTAGGTAGTAAAAACAGACCTTACCTAGTAGTTATCTATTTTCCTACCTATCTACCTATATATATGAGACCTATTTGTTACAGAATTGGTTACCAAGGTGAAACCATGTACAAACTCAGTTGAGGTTCATCTACTTTCAGGCATACCCGAGGGACCGGGCATTTAAAAGAAACCATATGTTAAGCATGGATGGCCTGGGTTTGTTATAATTTAAGTAAAATTAGGCACTTTCAGGCATGGGCAAAGATTTATTTATTTATTTATTTATTTTTTCACATCAATAATGGGCGAGGACAAGTGAGATGGCCGGCACATAACATGAACTTGGGCATGCACATTATTGACACCAGAGTTCACTACATGCAATATAAATACTACCTTAGTACCAATTTGCACACAAGACAAAAGACTCCATGAAATACTTAGGAATGTGGACATCACTAAAGCGACTTTGCCAACAACATTGCCAAATTGTGAAGTCCACTTCATCTTGTGGACGGCCCAAATGAACTTCAAGCTGCCCACAAATTAAATTTTTAAAAGAATCTCGTGTGTCAAACAAACCTTAAAAAAAACTCTAACATCAAGTGTTGAAATAGTCTCATAGACTAAAATTATTTGATTTTGGCACTCAATGTTTGCTGTAATTGACTAATCTCAAATGGTAGCCATATTAAAGTAGCAATGTGGCTTCATGATTCAGGAAATTGAACTTGAGAAACAGGTAAAGTAACCTATAAATATTTCATGATTATGCAATAAATAGGAATATTACGTAAGGAGGATCTCCACTTTGCAAAATAACTATGCATAATGGTCTTATAAAGTCTTTTGAATATCTCATCACAATAATTGTGTCATTAGTGCAAATTAACCCCTTTCCCTATGTCCTTATAAAGGACCTCCCCCCCCCCCCCCCCCCCCCCCCCCCCTCTTTTTTTTTTTTTTAATATTTATAAAAAACACAAAACCTCACACACAAAAAAAATAATATTAATAAACATAAAAAAATATAACAACATAAAACATAATTATATTTTTT
>Ga0116231_10012619_pt1 | contig 12311 bp, 9 predicted proteins | sample S1TSphgellanicum_2_FD_89695 | JGI IMG/M metagenome (GOLD analysis project Ga0116231, IMG submission 89695) | Host-associated microbial communities from peat moss isolated from Minnesota, USA - S1T2_Fd - Sphagnum magellanicum MG | ecosystem: Host-associated > Plants > Peat moss > Unclassified... | reverse complement strand
TATTTTTTTTTTTTTTTTTATTTTTTTTTTTTTTTTTTTTTTTTTTTTTTATTTTTTTTTGTTTTTTTTTTTTTTTTTCTTTTTTTTTTTTGGTTTTTAATTTGGTTAATGTGCAAAGTCTAAGATGTTTATTTCTTTATGTTTGATGTGCAAGAATTGCAAATTGCAAGATTTGCATGGTTTGAATTGAAGTTACAACATTATCTTATTCCTTTATTTGTCACATCTTGAGTTTGTATCATCAACATACTTCATGCATCTTGGAGTGAAGAGTGAATTTTGGACATATAAATGTTGGTAATTATTTACAATGCTTGCATCTTTCAACATTTTTAAATTATAATATTTATATATATACCCACCTAAAAGCTATAAAATCATATATTAATTTTCATTTGACAAATCCTTGTTTAACTTTTTCAATCTTGAGCTAATAAAAAGGATTTATGTAAATGGTTCAAAATCTTATCAATGAAAATACATGTCGTAATAAACATTTGATTCATGAATGAATGAAAGTGACATTTCAATTGAAGATAGAATTGGAGATGAAAATTTTAAAACATCACCATGTTCTTAGTTAGAAATTTACAATGCATTGCAAGTAATCCTTCAAAATTTGCATTAGCAAGAAGAAAATGAAAACTTTATCACAAAAATTACTTCACTTGGGCTTTCTTTTGTGTCAACAATGCAAAAGATGTGAATTTGGAAAATCCACAAAATAATGCAATATAAGTCTAGTTAGTCTTGCAATTTTTAACCAACAAAGAAACATCAAGAAAGATACAATGTTATATTACAAAAGCAATGGGATAACATCTTTGAAAAAATTGTGGATGTAGAACATGGATTAATTGCAAAGAAATTTAAAGAAAATGCAAACATCAATATGAAAATCCCAATTGACAAGCATCTTGCAAAGAAAATCCTAGCAATAATTACTTGTGCAATCTCTAATTGTTTGGGGTACATTGATCTTTGAAAAAGGATAATGTGCAACAAAAATAATTCTTGCAAGATTTGATTCTTCTTGTTGTTAAATATCATTTACCCATTTAGTTTGTTGAAAGTGTATAGTTGAAACATATCGCAATGTGATTATGCCCTTGTGTTGTGTTCCCTTCCAAAAAAACTTTTGTCAAGAATTATTACTAAACCTAGTTGAAAAGACAAAACAAGAACATGCCTTACCAATTTTAACAAATCTTGTGTTTCTTCCACTATTAATCTTGACTTTTGAATATCCAAAGGTGCACATGATGTGTTTGTTTTACACTATGAGAAAATGAAATGATTTGCAATTAACCTTGCAATTAATTTTTTTCATTACAATGACCATTTGCAACTCATTTGCAATTCATTACAATTTAATGTATTTCTATAGGTGTGAATGTTATCGAACAAGTTACATGAATTGCAATGGATGTAATTCATTGTATGTGAAACTATATACGTATGCAACTCGTGTAATTTAATTACAACTATGTAGGAACAACTATTGTGTAACTCTAATGTGACTAATTTGCTACTATCATAGTAATGCCATACTGACATCATTTTTCATCAATCCATCAAAATCTAACACATGACACTATGGGGATTTTTGGGTGAAATTGTTTTTCTTTTTGAAATATTGATCACCATCCATTATGATTATTCATTTATAATGGTCCTAAATTGTGATATGTGGCGTAATACATTATTGACACATGGCATATTTAATGAATTTTGAATTTTTTAAAATATAAGTAGCTATTTAGGTAGGTCAATACATAGGCATAAGTAAGTAGGTAAGTAGGTATGTAGCCTAGATACCTACATACCTACCTATGTATTTACTTAGTTAAGTAAGTAAAAAAGTAGGGTTAACTACTTACTTACCTAGTTAAACAAGTAGGTAGGAAGGTAGAAATGTAAATGAACTAAAAAGTAGCCATGTAAATACTTTTAATTTATTTTATGTTTTGTTTTTAGGGTTAAATTTTTTTGAGTTCATCCCAAATTGACAATGTATATTAATGTGAACACACAAGAAAAAACATCTTCTTTATATAGTTTATGACATTAGATTCAAAAACAAAACTTATGGGTTAAATCTTTTAATTGCAAAATGGTTTGCAACTAGAAAAAAATTCTCACATTCCTTGTGTTTTTTAAAATTTTAAAATTTGAAACTAAAAAATTAATTATTTGATAATTATATATGTGAATTAGTTATTTATTTAATTATTTTTTAAAAATATTTTGAGTCAATTAACAAACTAATTTCTTGAATTATACTGATTAATTCAAATTAATTATTAATTAATATGTAATAGTTAATAAGTTAGTAAAAAATTCATTATTAAATAGTAAATATGATTTTTTTTACTTATTAACTTATGAATAGTTGAACAACAATCACAAAATAGTGGGATGATAGTACTTTTATAATGGCAACATAGTGGCACAACTAGTTCTATCAATGGAATCATAGGTGACAACTAATTGCAAATGTCATATCTAATGGGAAGTGGAAATGCATACACGTGTCATAATCGTATGTGTTCACGTTGTACACTAATTGCAACATAATTGATAATTGAATGTTACATTCACACTAGTTGTAATATAATTGCCACATGCAACTAAAATGTAACTTGCCAAAAACTCAAACATGATTAACTACATTTATATGTATCATGTGTACATTACATCATATAAGTGTTCTAGTTGCAATTAAATTATAATACAATTCTTTGATTTTCTAACATGGTATTTGATTTATTAATTATTTGTATTTTCATGCTTTAGTTGTAATGTAGTTGTATATTAGTTGTTTTGGAGCTTTAGATGTAGGGTAGTGTGATTCCAATGGACATGATTTCTCATAATGTTGGTTGTGAATTTCTTAAAAAATAGATTGAGTGTTAAGGTGTTTATTTAAAACATTTAATATTTCAAGCCAAGCATTGACAAGAAATCTACAAAAGCTTTTAGAGGAATTTAGTTTGAAAAAGAAAATTGAGGAAAAGGTGACAACAAGGGATGAAAGCTTGCATTGATGCAAGCATTCTCCATGAACAAAGTATTATTTTCAACCATTGTCAATTTTATGTTGTGATCTTTTAAACCTATTTTCAAAGTATTTTTTTAATCTATTGAATTTTATTGTGTGCAAGTTTGTTAGCAAAGTAATTTTGTTTGAGGGGGCTTTACAATTCCAAGAAACCATTACCCTTTGTTACAATAATGAAACTAGGCTAAAAATCACTATCTATGTATTAATTCCTTTTAGATTGACACATTTTTCAGATAATTAAAAATAGTTTGTTTCGTTATTGTCATTACTTGCATAGTAAACCATTCACGTGGCCCTTGGTTATTGAGTGACGCACTAAGTGTAACCATAACAAAAAATTAAAATTAAAAAAAAAAAACAAAAACAATATGCATCCTAGTTTATACACCTTGATGGAAGACAATTCATGTTTTGATATGGAGTTGAGAAGTTTTGTTGTTAACATCAAAATAAAAATATGTGGGGTAATTGATTTTTTTTTCTTTCAAAAATAATTAAGACAGAATGGCTCACAACATGTAGTCCTTGAGGTTGGATCTTATATATTGAAGCCTAAGACTTGTCTTTTCTTTTATTAGTTGTGAACAAAGTGTGACCATTGTTGAAGAGTAACATGATAAGAAATCCATATTTTTTATGTTCCTTAAGTTGTGTCATCATTTGCATCTAGAAATTTTTTCACTTTTTTTATTGATAAAAGTGAGCAAGATTGTAATTTGGACATCTCTCAAATGGCAACAAGCATCAATGAAAGCTTGTCAATTGGGAATTGTTGATATTTTGAAGACATCAAGTGAATGTGAAGAATATCAAATGTCCTTTGGAATGTGAAGAAAGTTTAAATCCATGTTCTTAACTATTAACTTTTTGACTAGACAAATTTTAGGAATAGTTGAATACCATATTGAAACTAAAAGAATATTTTCCCACGATGGCATTCAAGTTCACTAGTTTAAGGCGACAATGCTTGCAACCAAATAATCTTGAAAATTTTATGTTTTTGAATAAGAATTGTCCAAATGATGCCAAAATTGAATGTAAGTTCCCTTCTAATTTGGTGAAATTGATAGAGACCGAAATTGAATTAGAGAAGTTTGAGGCTTCATTTAAATGAAATAAAGTGAAGGAGATGTGATCATTAAGACATTTTAAAGTTTGTAGTGTACATTGTGTTTCTTTTCTTGGCCATTTAAAAAATTCCAAAACGAATTGGTTTTTGTGTTGACTATTAAAGTTTTGAAATTTATGTAAGGCAACAGTTTTTATATAACCAACTGATATATATGAGGATTCTAAGAACCATTTGTGAAAGGGAGAATAAAAAACACATAACCTTGAAGGATATCAAAATATTTAAAACTTTAAATTACAATTATGTAGATTGAAAGAACCAGGATGGCCAGGTTCTTTAAATAAGTAATACCCGCCCAACACTGCTTGTTACTCATGAGGGGCTTAACCAGTTTGAGCATAAGTGACAAGCATGAAAAAAAGTTGGGGCTGCCATTTGTACAAAGGATTTTTTTCATTTTAAAAAAAGGCCCAAAGTTGCCATATTTTGAGATTTTTTTTTGAATTTTTTAATATTTACACCATGGGTTCTTGTATGTTGCCCTATATAGCACCATTTGAAAAAAAAAAAAAAAAGGAAAAAAAAAACTTTTCTCTTTGACCTCCAGCCAAATTTGGCTAAGTCCTCCTTTGAATGATCACCAGTCCACCTACCTCACAAAATTGAAAAATAAAATTTAAAATGTAAAAAAATCCCCCAAAATACAGGAGATGGTTCCTTTGTGTTTAAAAAATAAAAAAAGAGATCCCCATTCCGAGCATAATAAAAAAAATAGAATAATGAAATTTGAAATTTGCTTAAATTTGTTTATTTTGTTTTCAATTGTAACATGCACGTGCACATGGTGGTGTGGATAGGTGGTAGAGGAAGGTAACAAGTTGTCTTTGATCATGACTGGCAAGGGAAGGTCTTGTCTTATGAGTTGGTAGAGCTTTGAGTAGCTGGCTTGTTTATGGTGGGCACCTCATCTACCACCTTACTCGTAACAATGTATAAGTGATGTTGGTTCGATAGAGCACAGGAGCTCAACTGAAGAAGATAGAGATCTCTTGTGAAGTTGGGATGATAACAATATCTTATGCTATCTACAATCTTCTTATGCTATCTTGCATGCATGAAAAGGGGTTTCATTTTTACAAAAGTTGACAATTCGCCCTTTGTAGCAGCCTACTTCTGTGATTTTTTTGGGGGGCAAATTTTCACTATTTTGCAAAATTTAGACAAATTTTAGATAAACCTTGGAAAAATGTGGTTTTCTCACGTGTTTTCTGAGAAAAAGAAGAAGTGTTCACTTTTGTGCCAAGGAAAAAAGACTTACACTGCATTTTATTTTTCTTTTGTCTCTTGATATCGAGTTGTAAAGTGTAAAGGCCGTGTAATGCCTGCCAGGTCATCAAATCTTTACACCTTGTAAACTGAGGGGTAGAGCTTGAGGTCCTGAATGTGAATGTCCTTCTATCAAGGCATTATACAACATAATATACACTTCTATGAAGGCATCATTCAGCATAATAGTTGAGGCAGCCCCATAAGGCCCGGACTCGTGCTAGTATGACAGGAAATTACAATACGTAATTTCCCACCATACTAGCAGGACGCCCTGACCATACTGGCTGGACATCGACAAAGGCATTTGGAATGCCCACCCACCAAGTTATGGCAAATGGCAAACTAGGTGAACCCAATACACAGCAATGAGCATTTGAGTTACTCTTCTTGGGCTCAAAACCCATTATTTTATATTTAATTGTTATCATGTAGGGTAGAACAGCCCATGAGCGATCACTTAAGTGCTTAGGGCAGGCTGGATCCAAGGGTAGGTTTTCAATGTTTTTGGTGTCCAAACAAAACTTGAACCCCTCCTATTGAAACATCTGACGGACTAAAAAAAAATTGTCAAAAATGAATTAGAATTGAGAAAGTTATGGCCCCCAAAAGTAGAGGGGGTCAAGAACTCAAAAAAACAAACCATCGAATGTTACAAAGCCCATTCTCAATCACCCAAAAAATTCCTTGAATTTTGCTGTGTTGCTATTAAAGTTCCAAGATGATTTGTAGAACTTCAGCTGGCGCTCCTGTAGCATTTTAAATTGTTTAAAATGAATAAGAAATGAGAAAGTTAGAAGCTTTGAATGTAAGAGGGGTCCAAAGAGAAAAAAAAAGAAAAAAAAACGTGTTTTGTAAGTTGGAAAGATTCTTTTTTTTTTCTTGCTATTTTTTCATTACTCATTTTCATTTGCACTTCAAAGATGATTTCTGGAGCTTGAGGTAGCACTCCCATAACATTTTAAATCACTCAAAATGAAGCACAGATGGCGAAGATTTTTAAAAATGATCGATGATAGGATAATGATTGGTGATGGGCACTTCTACCCTAACTTGATTTCCTTAGCCTTTAGCCCTATGGTTTGTGTATTTTCGACCAGTACAATGTGTGGATGTTGCTTCTTCTTTAGCAGCTCAATAATGTTACTCTGCATTATCCTTTACAGCCATAACACAGCCTTGAAATCCATAGTTTTTCCCAACATGAAAAACATTGAAGCCTTCTTTCCTTTTTGCTTGGTTACATGTTAGCCCTTGATTTTACACAAAGAATGCAAACTTGATTTTTATGTCAGGCCATAATCATTTGTGAACTGACTGCATTGATGGATGAATTTATGAATATTATTATAATATAAAACTTATGCAATGATCATGTATCCAATTTATGCTTTCAATCCTCCAAATGTGGATCAGGATGATACCAAGATGAGGTTTCGACAACCGCAAGAAGCCTAAAGTGGGCCCCAAAAAATGATTTTTGCCCTTGGTTAAGCAGCACCTACACTGGTACTATGGTTAAAGCCCCCCTCCCCCAATGAATTTTGGGTTCCTTCTGAACATTATAAAGTGCCTGGCAGTCTTTTAGACTAAATTAAACTCTCCGAGTCAAAATCTAACATTTTCTTGTATTAAATGTAGCCACTAAGAAGCTGGAAAATTTATAATATGCAGAAAGCCAACCAAAAAAAATTTAGGGTTTTGAGTCTTTACCCATGGTACCAGTGTGGTGTTGCTTCACATTGGCAACAAAATTTACCCTATCTAGGAGGACAAGATAAAGCAACAACATGTATGAATGTGTCAACATGTGCATGTTTTATAGAATTTGGAAGCTTTCCACATATTGAAGTAGTCTATCTATAAAGTCAAGTGAATAGGGGATGAGATTAGCCAGTTTTGGGATATTAGTGGACCAAAAGCATTAATTGCGATTGACGAACATAAGAAAAGAAATTAACTAGGATCAAAATTAAATTTTCCACCAAAATTGGTGGTAAAACTAGTTTGATCTTGCATTTTGTTTTTGTGTGAAGAAGCCCATTGCACATGCGGGTGAAAGAACCCATTGCTCACACAAACCTAGAAACAAGAAAAAACAAAGTGTGAAAACTTGGTGCTCACAAGAGCCTAGGGACAAGAAGCAAGAATCTTTAAGTGTTCATCAACAAAAGGTGAACATGCATCATAGGTTTAAGGTGTGTGAAGTTTTTGTTGCTATGCAAAGTTTTCAAAAATGCAAAATTTTCAATAAAATTGGTGTGACCAATGTTGCAGAGGAGTAAAGAAAAGAAAGCCCCAATTTTCAATTTTTTTTGGAGGTGAGACTTTTGTTTACTTAAAAGCTCTTGAATGTTAACATGGTGTTAGTAAAAAGTTTTACAAAAGGTTATGAATTTTCTTTTTACCATCATGATCAAAAACTTAGTCTTTTGGGGGTATTTTCATTTGGTTGTGTGGTCTATTTCTAGATTTTGCAACAAAAGATTATGAGATTATTCAAACATTGCTACCACCATGTACTTACACTCGTTCATTTCCTTAACTCCTCAATTTGTGCTTGAACCCATAGCCCAATAACCAAATAACCTAGATTGCCAAAACCCTACACTTGCAATTGTTACAAATAGACCATCTAACAATTTGTTGCCTGCTTTCACAAATGCCATCATTATAGACCATACCTTCCTATAATTGCCCATGAGCCCTTATATGTTATGGTGTTTCCATAAAAGGAGTAAATCATGGTTTAATGGTATAGGTTAAAGTTTGTGATGGAATGCACTTGAAATGGTCCAAATCAACCATGTACGATACGTCCAAGCCATAGCAAAAAAAATGAAATTCTTACACTTTTCCTTCAAAAACTCTTCAAGTTTGAATTCAAATGTTTGAGTGTGTGCTTACATGTAATTAACCTCTTGGATGTTTTTTTATGATTCTAACATTGATTCATATTATGAATCCAATTTAGGCTTAAAATTTCTTAAATAGACCTCAATTGTTTTTGTCAATTGAGCAAGAATTCTTAAACTCTAATGTGGAGTCATAATTTCCATGTTGAAAAATTTGGAGCTTATGGTTGGACATATCCTATTGGTGTGCCATTTGTGAAAATAGAAAAATGGAAGGTGTGTAAGCACTTCAACCATTTAAAATTCTATGTTTATGTTTGGTCTAAATTGATCAAAGTTTATTATGCATCAACCAAATGTGTTATGCCAAAGGCATTTCTATTTTACTTTTAGGAGGTATGTTATAACTTCAATTTGCTAATACAAAGCTTATATATCTTTGATCCAATTTGGTATTAAGGTTTTGTGAATCTTTCAAATTTGTAATCCTTTTGACAACTTGATCAAACTTTATTACACATCATCCAAATCTATTATGCCAAGTGCTTTTTGTTTTTCCTTTAAGAGGTACCTCGTGACCTCAACATGTCAAAATAAACCTTATATATGTTTGTTCCAATTTGGTATTAAGGTTTTTTGAATCACTCAAACCTACAATCCCTTTCGTAGTTGATGAAACCATTAAATGATAATTTTCAATTACTTGAAATAAAGCACCATCTATTTCAACATTTTGGTACCACTTTTGACAAATGAAGATATGTTCATGAAATTGAGGTTTGTTTGGTTTGATTGTGGGCATGTTTCCAAATTTCAAAACATGATTTCATTTGTTTGAGGTCTGTTTCACCTACTTGAATTAAATCTGATTATATCAAATTGACTTATATGTACAAAAAATAACTTTGATTCATCAATCTCAAAGCATGTTCATGAATTGGAGGTCTATAAAATCATTAAAAAATAAAGTTTACCTATAATACGTTTTAATTAAATGAAGGTTCATTTCAACAACTTGCAAGATTTAATTCATAAAATGTGGGGGTTTATTTCATTTACTTTAAGTACATTTAATCCCCTAATTGAAATTTGTTTCCAAAATTGCAAGTATGTTTCCAATGAATGGAGGTTTGTTTCATTTGTTGAAATTTTGGTCCATCAATTTTATATTTAAAACTAAGCTTTAATTTCATCAATTAAAGGTTTGTTGACATATTTTAAAGGTAAATCATGAATTTAAAAAAAAATTCTGGAAGTTTATTTGACCAAACAAATAAACCTTTCTAAACATACTTAAAATTTATCTCCACAAAATCATGATTGTTCCATGAGTTTGGAGTTTGTTTCACCAACCTTGAAATATGTTTCACCAATGTGAATTTCTTTCAAAATTTGTCTACTATGACCATGTTGTGACATTATGATTAATATGTAGGAGCTAAAAATTCACTTTTGGAAAATTTTCATTTTTTTCTAAAAACTTTTTCTCTTGTGACCATGTTATGACATTATGAATATGTAGGAGTTAAAACAATCACTTTTGGAAAGTTTTCATATTTTTTCTAGTATCTTTGTCTCTTGTGACCATGTTGTGGCATTATGAATATGTAGAAGTTAAAACAATCACTTTTGGAAAATTTTCATTTTTTTCCCAAAATCTTTCTCTCTATGACCATGTTGTGGCACTATGATTCTATAAGGCAACTAAAACAATCACTTTTGGAATTTTATATTATTTTTAGATTTTTTGTCTTTTGTAACTATGTTGTGACACCAGGACTATGTAAAAGCTTAAACAATCAATTTTGAAAAAAATTCAATTTTTTCTAAGATCTATTTTTTATGATCATGTGATGACATTATGATTATGTAAAAGCTAAAACAATCACTTTTTGTAAATTTTCATTTTTTTCCTAAATCTTTTTCTCTTTTGACCATGTTGTGACATTATTATAATTATGTTGATGTCATGGATGACATCCCTAGCATCATGTTTAACATCATTGCCAACATCATCACGGATGAAATCCATATATGTTCATCCATAATGTAAACAAAAAAGGTCTCAAGAAGGTTTCTTGATATATTTGTAGATATTTTGAAATATTTTGAGTTAATTCAAAATATTTTGAAACATCTTGAATTAGCTTGAATTTTTTTGAATTTTTTCTTTCAACTGAGTCCCATAAAATGTATAAATGAAAGTAGTTCCTTTCATATTAGTTTTATTATATTCAACATCAATATTGAATATGATCTTGCAAAATAATTAAATATTATATTATTTTCACATTTTTGCAATAAAGTTACGTTTGAAATTATGTTGCACACTTCATGTTCTTTTCCTTGATTTTCATATTTCATATTTGAAATTAGAATTAGGTCAACATTTGTCATGGTTTGTGTTTTTTGAAATTCATGTCGTTTTGTTAGTTTTCTCAAAGAACATGGAGGACCATGAATGTCATGTATGTCTTGTTTTGGACAAGCTTGAGGAAGTCAAATTTTATGCCATATTAAAGAAATGTGAGTTTTATCAAACCAAAGTGGAATTCTTGGGAATGACATTTTCAGGGATCCTTATATGGTTCAAACCATTATGAATTGGGCTACCCCAACCTTTGTTCATGACCTTCAATGTTTTTTTAGATTCATTAACTTTTATGTACATTTTATTACACATTATTCCACAATATTCACCCCTTTTACTTATCCAACTTGGAAGGATCAACCTTAATTTTCAAAAGTTGAAGCTAATTTTGCCTTCCAATCTTTGAAGGTTTATATCATGACTACCCCATTATTGATTCATGTTAACATTTCCAAACCTTTTGTCTTGGAGGCAATTGCTTCTAATTTTGCATTAAACATCCTGCTTTCACAATTTGAAGAACATGATTTCTTTTAACTTGTTAATTTTTTATTTCATAAGTATTTTCTTGTTGAAATTAATTATAATATTCATGGAAAATAAGTTTTGGCCATTTGTGGATGCCTTTGAAGAATGGCATCATTTGTTTGAAGGAACTCAATATGAAATCATAATATACTTGAACCATAAGAAATTTTTTGTATTTGATGACAATTCATGTTTTGAATTGATGTCAAACTTAATGGGCATTGTCATTGTTTCAATTTTAATCTATCATCTCTGGCACACCAACCTTTAGAAGAAAATTTTAAATTTATGATCTCATTTATGATTGATTTTATAGTCATATCAAACATTATACGACTAAAGGGCCTTTAGTTATGTTAGATGAGTTGTTTAAAATAATAAATCATTCAATGTTCAATGTGCCATGTTTCATCCTATAGTCATAAAAGACAAATTTCAAGTTATATAAAACAATTCATAAAAGTCAAGTCATATATATTGTTGGGGTGTTATAGTCATAATGAATAATTATAATATGATTAATATACAATATACCATTTGATTTAATGAAATTATAAGTTCAAATTAAATCATTGTTTATATTATTATTAAAAATAAATTTTTATAAGTCGTTAGGTAGCTAAGTAGATAATAAAATTAAATAGGTCAAAAAATGTGGGTACGTAGGTAGCCTAGCTTCGACTAACCTACTTAATTGAACTACCTTAGTTTAACCTACCTACCTTAGCCCTTTAGGTTGCAATGCAATAGGTTGCAAGTATTAATAATTGAACCCTTCACTTTCACAATGATAAACCAAATCTTTATCAATGGAGTACACCATCAAAAATTGTCCAATTGTTGTTTTTATTTCATATAATCACTATTAAATTATGAGGTTTAGGTACTAGGCAAATGTGGGATTGTAGTTAGGAAACATGTAGTTGGGTAAATGGATAAGTAAGTAGGCGGGTGGGTGGGTAGGTAAATAGTTAAGCAGGCAGGCAGTTTGTTGGGTAGGTAAGTAGGAAGGTAAGTAGGTGGGTGGGTGGGTGGGTAAATAAGTGGATGGATGGGTGGGTGGGTGGGTAAATAAGTGGATGGATGGGTGGGTGG
>Ga0116231_10012618_pt1 | contig 12312 bp, 9 predicted proteins | sample S1TSphgellanicum_2_FD_89695 | JGI IMG/M metagenome (GOLD analysis project Ga0116231, IMG submission 89695) | Host-associated microbial communities from peat moss isolated from Minnesota, USA - S1T2_Fd - Sphagnum magellanicum MG | ecosystem: Host-associated > Plants > Peat moss > Unclassified... | reverse complement strand
TTAAAAATTTTAATAAAAAAAAATTACAACCTAAAAAAAAAAAAAAAAAAGAAATAAAAAAAAAAAAAAAAAAAAGTATTCCCAGCCACTTATTATTTTTATATTGCCAAGTTCCAAAAAAACAAAAGGGGGCCCCCCCCCCCCCAAACCAAATTTAGAGATAATTAATTAGGTATTAATTCCAAGTGACTTATTATTTTTATATTGCCAAGTTCCAACAAAGAAAAAGGGGTCCCCCCCCCCCACCAAATTTAGAGATTATTAATTAGGTATTAATTCCAATGACTTATTTTTCCAGCTACAACTAGTGACCACTTTGGGTTCGCCTTTTAAATTAATTATTTTATTATTGCATTCATTATGGCATTTATTAATGTCCACGTGAACTGCGCGGTCTACCGCGGCTGTTGTCCCGCGACCGGACAACCGGAAAAGCCGGTTACCGTCGTCATCTCCGTTCGCCAGAGAGTTCTCTTCCCAGCGATGGCCGCATCCCTTCCTGTTCTCTCCTTTATCCCTCGGGCGCGCGAGCAGTGTTGTGTGTCGTCTTCTACCAGCGATGGCTGAATGCCGTCGTCACGCGCGTTTCTGCAATGGCGTTGTCTTTGTAGTCCTCTTTTTCCTGATTCTGCTGCATTTTTCGGCGCCTGTTTCTGCTCGGCGGTTGCTGTTCTATTCAGGTTGAAAGAATACACTACCTTCTTTGCATTTTCTTGCTCCAGGTGCTCGGTCATTCATTGTAGATATCAGCATTTTGGTATGTGCTAGATCATTCATCGCAGAAATCAGCATTTTGATATCGGCTTCCGGAATTTATGAAAAAAAAGTTTTGTGAAGAAGATAATAGCAGGCAGTCAATTGCATTGATAAACAATATGCTCGAGATTTTTATTTTCTTTTTGTTCTTGAGGAAATCGCTTTCGGTGCATCGTGAAATGCATGAGCAAGAAGCTTGGGAGTTAGGATCGGTACTTTCAAGAGATTTGGTTAGGGGGTTTCAAAGTGCTTCTTGGTGGCTGGTTGCTGCATGCTTGAGTCTTTAACGGATTGCGATCCTAGTTTCCTATCGCGAATTGATAGATATTGTGGCAGTTTCACGCACTTCGTGTGTTGTGATGGTGATGATTGCATTCGTTATACAAGCAGTTGCATTGTCGGGGAGCACTTTGAATCCTTCACCTTAAGAGTTGAGGAATCTGAGCAGCAGGCTCGGAGTCAAGGGGCCACTGCAAGGTTTTGGTTTTGGACGATTTAAGAAATTGCTCCTCATGAACAAATCCTTGTCCAAAGGGGGGTTCAGAGGAAATCGGGCAACCTGCGGCGGTTATTTTGCTTTTGATTCCTGCTGTTTCTTGTCTAGTTTTCAAAGGAGACATTATTAGTACATCACTCCTACTGCAAGTTCAAACCTTATGAGAACTGATGGCATGCAGGCATGGATTGTTGTTGCAGGAAGGGATTCTTCTACATTAGCTCATGACGAAAGCCAGCTTGACGACGAGGACGTCGGCATTTTCACTCTTCAAGACCATCTCAACTTCCTGGTATGCAAAGAGCACAATCGTCTGATTCCAGACCATAACTAGGGTCATCTCATGAGCTCCTTAACGTAGGAAGAATCAAGAAACCAAGCAACTTGCTGAGGTTATGATGGCCTTCAGACATGTTTCACCACTGACCACAGCTTCCAAAATAGTTTGATCTGTGCAGAAAACACCCACATTATGTGTGATTTTAGACTGGCACTCCCTCATCAGATCTCTTTCTGAATCGTCCTCACTATGGTAGCTTGGAGTAGCAATTTTATGGTTCTTTGCAATTTCCTTGTTGCTGTGACTATTCCTTGGAGGAGATTGTTTTGACCATGCCAGGGTTTATGTTTGCAGAAAGAAAGGGCAAGACAAAGGAGTACACACCAGGCTGTTAGGTTGGGGAGTGCCATCTCAGTCGAGCCTGACCAGGCAGCAACAGGAGGAGGAGGAGCAGGAGGCCGGCAGCTAGTGTACATGGATGACTATAGCAGCTGCACAGGTGCAAATAGGAACCATAATCCTTTCGGTGATTGCTCTTCTGGTGGGCACTAATCAAGGCCTTCTTAATCATCACAGATTCTCCTTCCCAGATTATGGACTCATTTGCACTAGTGCAGAGCCCCACCCAAATTTGTCAGGCACGGAGGTTCTTCTTGTATTGTATTCTAGTACATAATTTTGGTTGTAATAAACAACTGTGTGTGTTGCTATTTTAGAAAACTGGAAGCTGCTGGACTAAGAAGAAAAAGTCTTTTACATATCTCCAGAGCAGAAACCTATCAAAGGAACAAATGGAGCAAATCTTTAAAGGTGGGAAAATCCATTGTCTCTGCAGTAACAAACAAATCATTAAGATCTGCTGATTCATTAGAGGATGATGATAAGAGAATGCCAATAATTTAAATATTGGATGTTGAATTTGTGGCAACCATGTCTCTTGGGTGCTGGACAACTTCCAAACTGAGTTTCTCATTGCTTCTGAAAATTTGACAGGAAGTCAGATGGAGATTTTGTAAAATGGTTTGCCTAAAATTTTGATGGATTGTTGTATACTTATTTGCATGCACTATATTGTGAGCTGATGAAGTCAGTGGGTATTCATGGCCAGCTGCTTGCTGCTATTTGTGATGACAGTGGCAGTCTGACACCTTGTGAGTGATTCTCACACAAGGTTATGACTGCACTGATTGTCTTGTTATGCCCAAAATATAACAGGGTACTTCTGTGATCTGCAATCTGATGCAAAGAAAGGGTCGCCAGGATGTGCTTACCAGTCCATAGTTGTAGGATGTCATTAACAATTAACAATAGAGAAGGAGTACCCAATCAAGAGCTAACTATCTACATGGATCTGCTTGCCTAACAGCCAGCTATTGGACTACCTACTTGACTCACAGGACATATATTTTCAACAAAGGTTACCAAGGTGAAACCTGATGTCAACTCAGTTGGGGTTCATCCACAACTGAGTCACAACAGGCTTCCACCAGATGGTGCACCGGTGCGCATGGGTTCACTATTCACTTGTCTCTTCATGAAAATCAGGTATTATTAAACAGACCCCATTGGTTCAAATCATATGCTACAAACTAACTGCAGTCTACCTTCGGGTGAGGACCACAATGTAAATTCAGGGTACCTCCCCAGGCACAATTCCGGGTATCTCTTACAGAAGCTCCCTGGAGTTAGGGTGTGTTTTTCAGGTAATCTGTGCTCAGATTGTCCAGATCCTCAGTTATTATGAAGGGGAAGGCATCATAGCTTCCACCTCAGACCAGTGTTTCTTTTTATGTTTTTAATTTGTAGCACAATGGCAAGTGAAGCAGAGCATTTATGGCTATTTGAAGAAAAAAATGATGGGCTATATAGGTGGCTATGTTGCAAGAGCAGGATAAATTAGGCACAAAGTTTTGAAGTTGTAGAACTCCTTAGTGGCTCTTACTTGTACATGAGCAGGCTCTCCTTGTGTAGAGGTGGTTGGTTTTATAACTAAGCATTGTGCGAGGGATTGGAACCCCTATGAGAAGAACTTTGCCCATTGTAGCACAAAGTACTTGTAGCAACCGACAATGTTAGTATTATACTAAACAAAAACAAAACATGATTGTGCAATGAAAAATGCAAACAAAATTATGTCCTTGAACCTTGCATCCAAGGTTCAAACCCAAGCCAAATAAGTACTTATACATTGACTCACACCCTTGCCTTGTCTCCATCTTTTCAATTTATAATAGCATGTTCGAAAAGAAGAGTCTCCTTATTGAAGAAGTTGTGTGCAAACATGTGTATAGCAATACTAAAATGCCTTGCCAATCAATTCTGCAACATGGACATTTCATTGTTGACTTGAAAAGAGAGCTTTGTAAATCAGGTTTCTCCCCTAAAAGTGGTTCAACACCTATTTGCCATAAATTTCATTTTTTTCGAAATGTAATAATGTCATGGGATTAAGGCCAAATGGTCCACAATGGTGGATACATAATCTGGTTGTAACTAATATTGTGGGTAAATAATCCCAAGAACATTCATTAGTTCAAGATTTGAAATTTTTTGCTCCAACTCAAAGCACTAGTAAATCACAAACAATAGTGCATTAAGCTTTGACAACTTTAATATCTTGATCAAAACCCTTTTCAATAATTATAGTATGCATGCCGATTAAAGAATCAACAAAATCCACCATGTGTGATTGTCTTAATAGGACATTCCTTCTGTATTTTAGGAAGCACTTGAGGCAAAAAGATATTTTTAAAAATGTTATGAAATAATGACATATTCATAGTATATTTTAGATATATTTAAAGTATATTTTTAAAATGAATTATCAACACCTTATTTATATTTAAGTAAACTATATAATTAATTTCTTTTCAATAAATTACACCCTATATTTTTTTTCCACGTTGTTTGTAATAAAATGGAAGTGAACTCCCCAAGGGATTATCCAATGATGTGAAAAGCCACATGCTTAGCACAATCATTTAAGTCAATCACCCAATCCTACAAGATGTGTTTGCAACAACATCCATGAATTTAGAAAAGTTTTCAAGTTGAAATGAGATGTGTGGACCATTGCAAATTTGTACAAATAAATTTGGTAGGTTTAAATAATTGTAATGTAATTACACATGAAAACATCCTTGGCATGCACAAATTTCATGGAGGTGTTGATAAATTCCAACATAGTCAATACTCATGGCAAACCCAAGATTGTATCAACATCACTTAAGCTCACCAAATTGACCTTGGTTGCTTTCATAGACCCACCATTAATTACCATTTTAGCAATTAATGTTTTGGATTTTTTTCCAACTCCTTTCAAAGGTCCCAACATGTTGATCCACCTTGTTTCCACATTTTGAAATTTTTTCAAACCTTTTATTTCTATAATTTTAACAGTTTTTAGAACACACAACTCCTTCAACAATTAGACCACCATATGTAATGAGAATAGCTAGGATCATAATTTTAATGTTAACAATAGTCCTACCTTCAAGATGTTTAAATGTGGTCAAAATAAGCATTTTTTTCCAACTTGTCATCCCATAATAGTGGACTAAATCCAACTTTGGTTATCTACTATAGTCATTTCATTTGCAAAAATATAAAGAAAATTCAAGGCCATAATAGCCTTTTTAATGGCACTCATTACCACATTGTCTAAAGATTCAACAATCTCCCATCTAGCATGATCACTCCAATGTTTGGATGGGTAGTTTGACACTTTGAAAAGTGCAAACAATGAATGAATTTATTCATATTTAATCATGGGTTTGCCTTGGGAAAGTAAATGGAAATGAGCACAAAGTGGATCAATTTTTTTCCTTTCCACCACAACCCCTTCAACAATCTATTGCCAAATAAAATACTTGCCTTTTTGCACATAAAACTTTTCATTGAACTCATGTTGATTTGACTTCAGTAAATAAAAATCCTATGTTTAGCTTGGAACCATTTAAAGTGTGAATGTGGTTTGGGTTATTTGGTGTTTGGAATATAATCTCAAGTTATGGGTTCTCAAATCACATTTGGTGATTCAAAATACAATTCACTTGCAACAAGTAAGATTCCAAGCCCAAAACATAAAATAGAAAACAAAACAAAAGTGTGTGCAAAAGAAACTTATGTCTAATATGACATAATACAAATCAATATAAAACATTGCCACACCCATGGATGCAATTGTAGCCTTCTTTGGGCCAACATGTTTCCACAAAGAATCCAACTTGGGTACCAACATCTTGTTTTTCCCTTCAATGACATTGTAAACCTTACATTTGACACTTGTGACCTTCCCATCAACACCCATAATAGATTTTTTCCAAGTTATTTTTGCTACCCATGAATCTTATGTCAAGAATGCTAGTTTAGCTACCAAATTAAGTCACAATTAGTTTAGTGATAAATTAAGCTAATGTAATTGACTATGTTTTAGCTTGGAACCATTTAAAGTGTGAATGTGGTTTGGGCTATTTGGTGTTTGGGATATAATCCCAAGTTGTGAGTTCTCAAATCACTTTTGGTGATTCAAAATATAATTCACTTGCGACAAGTAAGAATCTAAGCTCAAACATAAAATAGAAAACAAAATAAAAGTGTGCAAAAGAAACTTATGTATGATGTGTCAGTAAAGGTGTTATTTTGTATAATGCATGGAGAATGATAGGTAGTGCAAGACAGTTGAAAATGATGATTAAATTCATACATCTTCTTCCTTTTTTTGCTTCTATTTGTGTTAAATCAACAATTATGGTTAAAACTTGCAACATTGGAAAAATCAACAAGGATGCAATGAGACAAACAAACTTATGTTTGAATTTTGGATAGCTAGGGGGGTGTCATGGCAACAAACAAGACAACTTGACAACCAATTTTACAAAATGAACTTCAACAATAGACTAAAAATAACTACAACATACAAACTTAAATAATAGACCTCAATGTTAAACAACAAATTCAAACAATAGATTCAAACTTCAAGTAGTGTAAGTTTGAATTCTCATGTGTTTATTTGATTTGTGAAGTTTGATGGCCCTCTTTAGAACCCATGACTCATTGCAACAAACTCAAATGAAGTTCAAAAGGTCACAAGTTTGGAAGATTTGAAACTTAAAAGAATTGACACATTAGTGATTAATCATTTGATGCTTGTAGGATCCAAATCCAAATCATTTCAAATAACAAGCTTGTGTGGTGTGCCTATAGCCTTTTAAAGACTAATCACTAAAATTAGCCCTAGATGTTCAATTGATGACATAATTACACATTTCACACCATTGTAGTGCATGGTGCACCATTGTAAATCTTCTAATCATTGCATAATTACATCATACATAATTAATCATCAAGGGTCAAAATTTTAGCTACAACTTGCAAGCAATGTAAGGCATTGCAAAAAAGTTGACACATTTCAATAGGTCTATTATCTATTGTTTAATAGTTTACTATTTAGATTCCTTGGGTGCACCCTATTATTGTTCAATGGTCCATGACATAAAATTTAGAAGCTTATTTGATAATAGATGCACACATTATAGTAGAAGACACAATGGCAATCAATAGTTGAACTTGCAACTTGTAATGAGTAGCTTCAACTCTCAAGTTTGAATTTCAATGTCGGCAATTGAAAAAGTCAAATCACAATTCACAATCAAACAAATATCAATGATGTTGCATATTCCAACATTTCATTCTTGGTGTTCAATGGTATTGGCATCAATGATAAACTGTTGTTTGTATCCTAAACCCCAACTTTTGAATCCCATAAGCAAAAGCTTGGTTGTTGTAGCTTGCAATGTGCATCATTGAAATTAATCATGATTAGTTCAAGAAATCTTCAACCAACTAAGTAATTATTAACTTTTAACTTCTAAGCACACATGACCATTGACTCCATGTAACCATTGCATTGCAAAGCTTGAACATCAATGAAACTTGTACCTTGAAAAGATTAATCACTAAACTATAATGACACAAGGATTAAATTCCAAGACTTAATTCCAATGTTCATACTTGGTTGGTAGGGTTTTAAAAGAGAGTTCAAGCCTTAGACACCAAAGCTATGGACCAAGGTTTTAAAAATTCTACAAGTTACAACATAATACAATGTTGAATGGCATGAATGATCAAGCAAATGAACCTTTGAGCCTTGCCATTGTCAAGTGATTCATAAGGTGAGTAATAATAACATGTCAAAATGTGTAGAGAGTTACAACGAATTGAATATGAAGATTATAGAGATTAAACATTCCTCTAATTCGACTGAGGTTGCAAAGGCGACGAAAATAGTGGTGAAGATCAATGAAAACAAATTCTCCTCCTTCCTAAATGAGGTAAGAAAATATTAATCTTAAATTTGGGAGGAGGCATCCAACACATCCATATCAAATGCAAGGGTCAAATGATGATGCCGCATGTTGATTTTTCATGGGCTCTCTTGAAAATGAGACCTTTTCATAAGGAAATATTTGGTGATTTATAAAATGAAATCAACCTTTTAAACAAGCTTATAAGTAGCCAACTCCTTGGGATTTGGCTAAAATTCAATAGGAAAAGAAACATTATCCTAAACCAAGGGTGGAGGTGGAAGGCATTGCCTTCCTTTATACCAATGTAATATTAAACCTAACCCAAGAAATCATTGACAAAAATGCACAACATTATTAGCAAGCAATGTGAATCTCATTCCACGTTGGACACAACTAAGGTTTCCAATTTTCACATGCTAAGATCTAAATGTCCTGCATATATGCTTTGATCAAGATTCAAATTTGGGTACAATTTGAGAAATCCCTTGGGTGGAAATTTCTAGTTATGTGGTAAATCATAAGAGTTTCCTAACAAAATTACACTAAATATGAATTGTCCCACCAAATTGTGCATGATTCAACGAGCTAGGAATGACTAGAATGTTTTAGAAAGAATAAGTGTTCTAGTGTTGGCTTTGAATAAGGAATACCTAGAATTCAATAACTATAACTCATTTATGATCTTATTCAAATTGAGAACCTTATTTAAAGTTTTAATTAATTTTATGTTCCATCATTTAAACATATGTAAATTATAAGACATAGGAGGGGAACAATTCTTGTGCCTATTCATTAAGAGTATGAGGGATCTCATCGCTATTAAGTAATTGTAAAATTTCGTAGGTGTAAGATCCCTCCTACTCTTGAGGAGTGGGTGCAAGATCCCTCTTTTTTTCGTAGGAGGGATGTTGATTTCGGTGTCAATTTTAACATTCGTTAACATTGTCATGTTGTATGTTTAGATGGTTACGTTGAATAAGAAATTTTTAAAATTTTTTTTATCTCAATTCCTATAAGAAATAGAAATAATACGGCCTATCCCAGTTTTTAAAAGACCATCCATTTTATTCTACTTTCAACTTAAGTTGTTTAATTATAGAATCAAGTTGTGAAAGCAAAAGAAGCTCAAGATATTCCAAGTAGCTTTTCACTTCCAACCATTGTTGATGAAAGCCTTTCACTAGAGGTCTAGATGGTGGCGCTTTCGGTTTTGGGTCAATGTTGATTGGCACCACCAAAAGCATCAATTCACCGACACTAGAGCAATTGGGGATTGTGTAAGTACATGATCACTGCCAAAGGCATCAATTTGTTGACACTAGAGCAATTGGGTATTGTGTAGAGTATATAGTCACCACCAAAGGCATCAATTCGCTGACACTAGAGCAATTGGGGATTGTGTAGAGTATATGGTCACCACCAAAGGCATCAATTCGCTGACACTAGAGCAATTGGGGATTGTGTAGAGTATATGACCACCACCAAAGGCGCATCGATTCACCAACACTAGAGCAATTGGGATTATGTAGATGATATGATCATGGGTGAACTTCGAGACAAAGTTGTGAAAGACTTGCTTATGATGATTGGATGTTTAGACAAAACATGTCAAGAAGAGACCAAAATCTTGAGGCCGCCACAAGGCATCAAAGTGATCTCCCTCATCACTTAGGACCTTCAAAGGATCAAAAAGAGAGATAGATAATAGGCTGGTGCTAAACATGGGTCTAACAAGACAAAACAATTTGCTACTAATTAACATCATGAAGAAGAGAGCACCATGACCGCATCAGGTTTCCAAAGGTACATAAGTAGTTCTCCCTATAGTGCTAAAGAGAGATTACAAACTCCAACCTATAACCCTTAAGAGAGATTATGAGCTCCAACCTATAACCCTAGACAGAGATTATTAAACCTGACTTTCTTAAAAGGAACTAACTCATCAGATATATCATGTAAGAAAGATGCACACAAAACTGATTCTCTTTACAGTGTGCCAATTTGTAGACAATGACACCAGGAGATTCAACTTGTGATCTCCCCCCTCTTCTCTTCATGCATTTTCCTCCACTTCATGCATTCTCTTTGGTATCTTTGATCCATTTTGGTCTCACACTATTAAACTTGGAATCTAAGCTCAATATACAAACAGTTAAAAAACATGAGAGCTTCTACCACATCTGAACTTAAAATGAAATGGAAGTCAAATCCCTACCCAACATGAGATTTATAGCTGCTGCTGGCTAGTAATTATACCACACCCCTCTTTGCACATCCCACATATAGCAGCAGCTCATTCCAACTCTGCTCTGGTTGAAAGATGCTGCCAAGGGGATGCTGAGAAAGGGTGCTGGAAAAACATAGGTGAAACTTATGGATCAAACCTCTCTAGCTTGACAGGCAGTTCCAGTAGGTCTGAGAGATCTCCTGAAGAACTTTGATGCATAAGAAATTCATCCTCTTCTCCCATTGCTGTATCAGCCTGGACAAAATCAGCATTGATTGTTCAATTCCTCAAAATCTTTTGCTCCACTGTGATGAGACTAATTCAATGGGGGACATATCTGAAGTTGTGGTCAAAAAGTTTAGTATTGAATAGAAAAGATAAATCCATCTTAGAGAAGAAAATGAGTTGCATAACTTTGCCCACCTCATCATCATCCTCAATCTTATGACCATTCATGTGGGATGGGTGCTCTGTGGAATCATCATTTCTTGCAAAACGACCTCGAACCCGTGGACGCTTATCTGCTAGCGATTTGCGGCATGCATACTGCACAGAACAATCACCAAAAATTATTGAATTGTATAGTATCAATGCCTTGCATTCAAACTCTCAGAGCTACACAAGACCTTGAGAACCTTGAGAGATGTATCTCTGCCTGCTCAATGCGAGATCCTAAAACCAAGCCACAGATGAATTTTTTCCTTGTAACAGGAAGAGAACCATGGCCAGAGCCCTACACAAGCCAAACTTTCTTTATGCACACACACCAAAGCTGGATGCTTGGAAATTCATGTGGAAGATCTACCTTGATCTTCTTGTTGAAGTTCCGCTGTGTTCTCTTCTGCTGGAATCTTTGCAGTAACTGTCTGCGCTCCTCCAGTGTAAACCTGCCAACTCTCTTGGTGTCCCCATACATGGGAGACAAATTTCCTCCCCCAACCTGGATCACAGTTGATCTCTGTACAGAAGCCCACAACCAAATAGTTATGAAACTTAGTTAGGATACATTTTTCCTTGTCTCCAAGAGGGATTTCTGATTAGAGCTTGTGGTGTTTTCCCTTCTACTTTCTCTAGATTCTACCAGTCTAAGTGAACCTGACAAGTGTAAGGCTATTCTGAAAATTAGATCAAGTTCCAAGGGAGAAGATTTCACCTGAAGGTCTCCTGTACTTTGAGCACGGCGCATAGATGGTGTCACCATGTAAGTTGCCCTTGCTATGTCTTGCAAGTCTGACTGCTGAGATTGCAACTCAGACAGTGGACTCGTGACCTGACCTGTAAATTCCAGCTGCAAGCTCCGTGAGCTGAAAGAGGACTCACTCTGGGGAGAGAGTGGGTGCATCACAGGTTGATCCTGTCCCAAGGTGTGGCTACTATGGCTTCGCAGCATAGATGACCGCCTGTTGGATCTGGGTTGCAGCTGCAAATTCACCCCACAACCATTGAACTTTAAGTTGGAAAACTAAGGAAAACACCTGAATGTACGTCACACATCACATAACATCCTGGCCTTACATGCACCAGTCTTGAATGAACTCTGTGACCACACATCCACAGATTCCATGACCGAAGGAAAATTCTGGGCACAAGACGAGGATGCAAAAGCATAAGATCTGTCCAGGATGAAGAAAATGAATTACCCCTAAATTATAATCAACAATATCTGACTCTTCTCTCTGAAGAAAATCACTTGCTTGCTGTTGAACGGGGACAAAAACATTCCTCTTTTGCACGCGCATCACCTCCCTAGGATCCTCATAATCCACGTTCAATGGAGCAGATGAGGTATCAATTTGCAAATTTGCCCATGGCAGCCCACGAAGACCTCCAAGAGTTGGGCTTGGCATATCTTGACGTGGTGAAGAATAATATGTGGACACTCCATTCCCATTCACTTGTGGCGGTGCTGGTGGTGGCATCAGAGGGGAGAGAAGAGAAGGTAGAGAAGATGGAGGAAAACATTTAACTCCTGGACTAACATGCATCACCCCTGCAGAATTCGACTGATCACCTTGTTGAAAATATCCACTGGCATCAAAAAATTCAGGACCATTGAACAATTGTGGACCAAAAGAGGTGGTTCTCTGTGTATGCTCAAGGGAAAGGCCATTGAAGTTCTCAGATGCCCCATTTGTTGGAGAATTTGGCCCATTGATGCTTACAGCAGAACTGGATGGAGAGGTTAAGCCTGGCACAACCCCATTGAGCTCTGTGTATAACCGAGAGTCACCATTTGTGTAGGGGT
>Ga0116231_10012617_pt1 | contig 12312 bp, 6 predicted proteins | sample S1TSphgellanicum_2_FD_89695 | JGI IMG/M metagenome (GOLD analysis project Ga0116231, IMG submission 89695) | Host-associated microbial communities from peat moss isolated from Minnesota, USA - S1T2_Fd - Sphagnum magellanicum MG | ecosystem: Host-associated > Plants > Peat moss > Unclassified... | reverse complement strand
TTTTTGAAGATTATATTTTTGCATGGTGAAATATTTGAGTTTCAATCATTTTTCTTTTGCCTTAAGATACTTTTAAATGTAAATGGCAAGGCCACAATGTGACACAAAACCTCTCCCCTTTAGGAGACAAATTAATCACATGGAATCCACTTGGGTGGATTAGACTTTCTCAACCCACCACTATTGATTATTGTACAACTCAACTAGGTCATGTACACTAGGTTTAAAAAACCAAGTTTCATGCGATGAAACCATTTAAAGTAGTGAGATGAAATAAGCATTGGGATGGATGATAGACAGCATAAAAAGCCCCACAAGTGGAGAGACCATCAAGCCATACCATCTAATAGACCAGCAACAAAGTGTCTTTCTAATTTTTATTTTGGTGACTCAAATAGGAAATTATAAACTCATGAATATTCTAACAGTAAAAGAAATTCACTGAAGTATGTATATTATCCCTAATTGAACAAGGATAGTTTTAAAAGCTAAAATGATAATAATAATAATTTTAAAATTTTGGTTCAAAATAATTTTAAATTTCTAAAACATGCATTATAAAATAGTAATTTTTCATACCCAGTGATTTGATTTTTTTTTCCTTTTATTTATTTAGAAAGTGAATGGAGCAAAATAAAGAACATAACAAAAAGCCTGCATTCCAAAACTCTGTATAACAGTTTCCATGCATATATATAACCCTGGAGTGCCTGGCTAGTGTTTTTCTTGTTGTGCGGGAAGCATGTGAACCACCTAACGGGATTTTGTGTTTGAAACGAAAACAGAGTGACATTTACACAAGCATCAAGTGCATCGATCGAGGCAGAGCAGCAGCGAGGAGCAGAAGTTGATTTTCTCTTTGGAGAAGGGGAAAACCCAAGGAGGAGGAGGCAAGAGCTTGTCAACAAAACATACCCAACAATGAGGACTCAACAACAGAAATTGTCAAATTTTATAATTTTTTTATAGTGAAGGTGTAGACCCGGCAGGAGCTAAAGAAGTGAATGATTTGCTCAGTACTAAGAGTTGATTGTGTAGGGATCCAAAGTTTTGGGGTTGCGGGTGTGTGTGTCTGTTGCCTATGTTGCCGTCCATGGCCACCTCCAAGAGCAAGTTTTGCAGTAACAATGAAAGAAGAATTGGTTCATGATGGCAATTGTGATGCAAAGGGCTCTTTGCTCTCATTTTTCTTTATAAAGGAAAGATCATACACATATACTTTACCATGGCATTTACAACTACATCCTACACATACACATTCCCCCATCTAATCATGAGAATTGTGAGCCTAAATTAATTCATTTTTGGCTATTTCAATTTCAATTTTTAATCTTTTTAAAAATCTTTGAAGTTATTTAAAGGGATTGTGTTTTTGGGAGAGAATCAAAATTTCAAGGCATTTGATTGTGATGAGCTTATTTAATGGGTCAATGCAGAATGACAAATATTGCTTTTGGATCTTTGGACAATCCCTTTGGAACATAGAATTTTAGCTTAATCTTCTATTCTAGCCTATTTATTGGTACCTAGTAAAAGAGTAGAGAAAGACATTGGGTTTGTCTTTCTTGAAATTTGTTATACTTTAGAGGTACTATAGTGTACATATGGGGCCATTCACATGGAACTTTTGGAACTTCATGATTTTAATATTAATCTTCCTCATATAAAACCCTTTAACCAATCATTGAAATTAGCAATTCCTTGCAAAAACAAACCCAATACTACTCCCCACCCTAAAAGGAAAAAATGATGTTTCTTATGATCTTACAAATATATACATTTATAATATAATGTCAGCTCAAGTTAACATGACTAAAGGTACAAGTGTCTGGCAATAGCCCACCATGTTTTCATTTGGTACCAATTTTATAAACTTGTTTCATTTTATTTATTATTTCTTCACTTTTCTTGTGCTAATGTTTTTTTTTCTCCACCAAAAATAATTCCCTCCTTCTACCATATGTCCATTAAACAATTTGATAGCCAGAAGTCATTTGTGGACACTTTTGGATACACTTTTGCATACCAACTCACACCTTTTTCATTGCATGAGGCACCATCACCCCCACATGTTTTCACTCACAACATTGTCTCATAATTTATTTCTTGCCATAAATCCATTGAATTAAAAAAAGAAAATAATAATCGATTTGAAAATGTATAGAAAACATCATTCTTCAACAGTACACACAAAAAAAGGTAATAAATTGACTCTAAAAAGACATAAGATTATCATCCACATTTTAATTATGAATATGATATTGAAATAGGTTGAATTTGGCATGGGATTTTTGAGGTGAACTTGAATAATAATATGAAGATAAAATATCAATCTATTGTATGGCCAACAATAATGCATGTAGTACATTAGCAAAAGAAGAAAAATATGATTTGGAAGCTTAGAGAGAAAACACACCACATTGAAATACAAGATATAATGGAAAAGTGGCCTGGTAAGGGAAAGGCAATAGTTAGATAAAGATTGTTAGGATTTGTGTGTTGGTACCAAATTGAGTGTGAAAATTTGAAATTCTTGTGCAAGCAAAGGGTTCAACTCCAAATGCTGCATGCACAACCTTACAAAGAGAAATTGGTTGGGTTGGGCCCTTCAGGTTTAGGGCTAGAGTGTACCAACAAACCACCAACACATCATACCTGTCATGACTCAGTTGTGGATCCATCCCAACTTGAGTTGAGGTTGGGTTTCACCTTGGTAACCTACCTAGGTAACAGAAACTGAACAAACCATCTTGGTCAGCTAGGTATTGAACTACATATCAATGAAAAAGTGTTTCTTGTCGACCGACCATCCATCCCACATGGTGCACTGTTGATTGTTGGCTCAATCAGGCCGATGATTAGAGTTGTAATCCATTCTAGGATACAAGATCTTCCATTAATTTGAAGATCCTTCTCATAATATATTGAAAGGATTATAGAACACTTGTTTCCTATTTGGGGTGATAATGTACAGAACCCTTAGAACTTTTGTATGTGGAGAGCACCCACAACATAAAATTGAACCTATTTCAATACCTGCCTCACTTTGAATCTGGCACCTAAATACGGAGGAACCTTACACACACAAGGTGCTCTCTCTCCATGAATCACTCCATCAATCTACAAAAGTCAAATATTTTTATCAATTTCTTTAGCTGCATAAGGGCCCTCAAATGAGGCTTTTTGGAAATCATATCATAAACTTGCCCTTTCAACATTTAGTGTTTTTACAACATTTTAACAATGTGTTCAAAGTTAAGTATTAATTAATGTTGATATTATCATTGATACAATGTTGTGATTATATTGTAATACATTATGATGATCAAACATTATGTTATAATGTCATAACAATATTATGTCAATAATTTCTGACCATTTAATTAACACTTAATCTTGAACACATTGTTAAAATGTTGTAAAAGCATAATTACATGAAGGGGGCAAGTTTGTGATACAATACGAGCATGCATTTTCACCTCACATGAGTCCTCATCCTCAGAACAGCCCTGCTTGAGGTCCTTACCAGTGGTGGTTTGGTACATAAGCCTGCACCTGGTAACAACACTAGTTGTAAGGGCCAGTTTGGTATGAGCTTGGGCAATACCAGCCTTTTATGAGTATCAGCCTGGTATACTATGGACTTGAGGCAATAACAACCTTGTACAAATTTTATATCAGTCTCAATGTTATTTAAATACCTGCCTCATACCAGCCACAAATTAGTCTTGGACCCAATACCTGGACCAGGCGGATATCAAAGTCTTTTTAAACATACCCAATACCCATATGACCCTGGTATGCAAAAAAGAAGAACCCAGGACGGAGGCTGGTATACTTAAAAGTCAATACCAGAGCAACACTGGTCCCTGCCCTAGATAACAAAGTGATGAGGGATTCCACAAGGATCTTGGGAGCTTTCATGGCTTCATTTGGGCTCACTAGTAAGGTTCCTAAAAGAGTGCTGTTTGGCTTGAAGCCATCATCTCCCCCTCCATTCCAGCTCTCCATTCCAAATTTCCCACCCCAAACGTCCTTTCACCTTGGGGAAGAGACTACGCATCCATGTAGTAGCATTTGGGTGTTTGATCCAATATGTGAGTGACACATGGAGTATTTTCTGTACATGTGATGGATGGATATGTCCCATAGAAATGCATGCATCTAGATGAGAAGCTCTAGATCCAGTAAATGGAAATTTTTGGTTTGAAGTTTGAACATGCCATATGGGGCAGAGTCATTACACAATGAGTTGCTTGGTATTTTATGGGCTGTTGCACGGCCAAATCAGACAACAAGCAGCACCCCTGACTTGCACCAGGTCTTCAATTTTAAGGACTACGTGGCCCTTGTTAGTAGTGATGCAGACCTATTGTCAACCCTGCCCTTCACATTGAAGGATTTTGACCCCAACTTGTCCTTTAGAGAAAAACACATCCGCAACAAAAATTTGCAAATCAATTCACATCTATGATGTATCTTATATTATGTATAGATGTGTTGAGAACATGCATATTATTACACTGTGTTTACAAGGAACCATTTTTTAATTGCCCTTTGGATGGAAGGATTCATTGGATTATTTATTAATGATGTCCTTTTGGGTTTAAAGGACAAAAGTTTTGGGCCATGAGTTCTAATTAGACCCTTGGAGAACACAACAAGAATGCTTGAATTTTTTAGCCCATTTCTCCTCGATTTCTCTTTTTTAATGTTTTTTGTCTCATCATTCATGCTTTTTCCTCTGGTTTGATCTTCAATGTCTGTTACAATGTTCTCCAGGTATTGCATACTTTTAAGATTTTTCATACCAGCCTCATCCACAAATTGGGTCCAAGATTGATCTTTGTCTCGTATGAGGTGAGTCTATACCTGGCCGGTATAAGGCTAGTATGATCCATATGAAAATGATATTGCCTCGGTCATAACAGCCTGGTAGGGTCATATTAATTAATATGGGTGCTTGATACAAACCACAAGTGTATATATCAGTCTTAGATGAGACCAACACTAGTCCAAACCAATGTTGGCTGGTCATTGAAAGAACACCAAAAACACTAACCATTTGTGATCCAAAAACTAATACATAACAAATAACCTACCTGGTTGACAATGAGAAAAAGCAATAACTTCTCAACATTAGTCCAAACCAATGTTACATGTATGTACATGATCTAACCTAGGTATATGGTACTAGTATGAATAATGATATGAGAAAAACATACTTGACTGATATGAAAGTTCATATATATTTATGAGAGATACTTATTGGATTGGGTATGAACTTAAGATTTGCAGCATCCATACCATACAAGCTTTGGTTTTGTCATGGCTGTATTGTGTTCGATACCAATAGTTGGGGTTGATGGCAGTGAATGGAGGAGCTAGGTCAAGGTTTGTCTTTTTGGGCACTAAGGAAGGTGTTAGGATTGAGCGCCCACGATGCAATTGTTTCCTTTTCTTCAAGGTTTGTGGTTGTGTTAAAAAATGACTTAACAACTTGCTGTGAGAGACATGCATGTTTATTTAGTTGAGGATGTGTGGGGAGAAAGAGTGTACCATCTATGTTTGAAAGGAAAGTAAACTCTTTGTTCCTTTTGCTCCTTTCTTTCCAAAAGGGAAAAACTTCGTTACAAAGTTGAATTCAAATCCAGAAGGGTAGGCTAAGGAGGGAATTTAGTTTTCTCCCCCTCCATCTTTTAGTCACAATACCATATCAGTATTCATGAACCCTAAATGTGTATTTCAGAAAAAATTCCATCAATTTCCTATTAATATCCAACCCATTTCACAAATAGTTATACCTTATTTATACCCTACCAGGTAGTCCCAAAGTTCATATTCATACCAGGCCGGTATGAATAAAGAGTAATATACATGTATATAGCAGTGCAACACTGGTCCACACTCCAAACCTACCACCACTTCTAAATACGTCCATGCTCATATCCTTTTGTCACCAATCTTGATTTATTATCATAAGGAGTTTTTAATCCAGCCTCAACCCTTAAGGATCTTTGATTGTACTTTGGATGCAATTCAGACACACCCAAAATTTCTATTGGTCCTGAGGACATAAATGCCTTCTCAAAAGATTAGAAAAATTTGGAGGTTGAGAGTACCTGCCTCCGTTTTGGTTCCATATTAACTTCCTCCTAATCTCATCTTTTTTATTCCTCTAATCAGTCCTTTTGATTGCAGGACAGACTTAAGTGTGAGGCTTTTTAAAAGCATTGAATAATTAAACCTTGGTTTTGGGTTCTAAAGAACAGGCACTAATGAGAGATTAGAGCTTTGATTTATGGTTAATGTTGGAGGACATGGAGATTAGTTACTTATATTTTGTTTGTGGGCTTCATTGAATCATCAAGTACACCAAGTAGAATTAATTATGTGTGCACAGGATGACCATAAATGGGAAGATTCAAAACTTTGCACTAACTGAAGTGCAGTGTGCACATCACTCCATGTTCCACATTGCACAAGAGATGATTTATAGCCCACCTTGTAACGTGCACAACTTAAGACATGCAAAAGTTTCTATTTTATTTTTTTTAGTTTTGGTTAATGAACCTGGCTCAAGTCTCCACTTCATTTAACTCTGATTGTTCTTCAGATCTTCAGCTTTCATTGCACATTTCTTGAGATTCTTGACTAAACTGCTAAATTAAGATGACAAAAACCTTGCATGGATGGAAACAAACAAAGATACCTTCTACCCAGAAACAAACACCAGCAGCTTTTTATTTTTGTGCGAAATTTTCCATCCAATGCAGAAAAAAAAAGTGACAAATTTTAGCCAAATTTGGCCAGCCCAAAACAACACTATCACCCTTAACTACCACAAGCCCAAAAAACCCTAAACCCAAGCTAACTAAGATGAACTGTGTAAAAGTGATCAACAAAATAACTTGAACAACCTCCGTTCAAATCGCAAAATTTAAGCAAAAATTCCCACAATCTGTTCTGAGCCAATAGTCCCTAATCCTACCAGGACAGGAACCAGCAAGCAGGGAAATGATTCAGCTTAAGGCATCAAATCATTTTTCAGCAGTCTGGTTTGAGACATACCTATGAGTGGGTTGAGAATCTGGTTGCCATTTGAGATCCAGTGAGCACTGAGTAAATTTGTCTCAAGTCTCACAATTCTTGTTCCCCTTTGACAACAGATCATAAACACCAGGTGCAGTGTAAAGTTGTACATTTTGCATCCTTGGGTGTGCCAAAGGGGGGAAACCGGGGACCATGTTTCTCTAAAGTGAACTTACACAATAGTTGGAGATGGAAACTTGTGCATTGCAAGTCAGACTATGATTTTATGCTATGTTTTGTGTTTGGGTTCCACGCAACAATTAGCTGCCAACAACTGCTGCACGCAACAGGTCTTGTCACAAGTAGATCTGAATTAGAAATTTCCAATGCCACAGGGAGATAACTGGGCTCAAAGTTATAAGTTGGGTTGCTTCTTATATCATCTGTTTTCCTTGGGGCCCACAATTATTCGTCCCCATGAAGTTCAATGTCACTTCTTTAGAACTTCAGCACAAAATCTGATCAATCACCTTCACATTCAGCCGTCACAAAAAGCTTACATATTATTGATTCCTGACTAAGAGCTTGGGGTTCTAGCATGAGTAACTCAAAGGCTTTGCATCAATAATGAGCCTCTCAACCATGGTTTATAATAACAACCCCCATGTCAAAAAGATCCTGCCATGACTGCAATTGTGTTGGGTGCCTTATGTACACTAAGTTCTAATTGGTGTAAAGTATTAAGTGTGGGGCAGTTCAAGATACCTAGTTTGGTGCAATGTGAGTGATTTTTATCAATGTTGGTTGGTTCTTTGTTTTCACAAGAATTGTCTGTTCTGTGGTCTAGAGTTTTTTTTCTTTATCCTTTTGTCAAATGGAATATTCTTTGGGTTCGGGTCTACTAAGAGAATATTTCCAAAAATTAAACCCATTCATTTCAGGGCTAGGTTTAATTTTTCTTGACAAATGATTCCCGATCCAACACATCCAACCTTTATAAGAATTTTCAGTTTTGACTTATTCTTCGAGATGATTCCAAAGTTGATTTTTAAGAGGTTTTGATTTTTTTGAATTTTGATGTTCTCAAAGTGTTCCCATTGAGTTTGCAAAAGGTTCTCCTGATGTTCTCATAAGTTTTTTAAACTTCCCGATGGGCTCTCAAAGTTCCCAACCTCAACATGTTCCCAAGAACAACAAATGGAACAGTTACCCAACAATGGTCTCCACCCACACATGCCCTATTTGAGCCACTATTTAACAAAGGGAACAACATAAGGAACATCCCAATAGAGTTGTGGCGAGGTCATTTTAGTGCTGCCATTTAGTTTTTAGGTTCTAGTGTCCTAGGTTTTAGGCCACAATTACTAACCGGAACTGGCATCAGCTGTTCTGGACCACCAAAACAGTGCCTGCCCAACACTGAAAAAAGCTAATGGTAGTTTGTTGTCCCCAAAATTCAGACAGTTGGGCATGTGTAAATTTCCATACGCAAATTACAAATACTCAAATTGCACTGTCTGGGAAATCGAGTCCTGCGCAAGGTGGTAGCCAAGCATGTGCTCCTCATCCTCAGAAATGGCCCCTTTCTCAATCCTTACCCTAAACTTTTAGAACTAAAATTCTGTTGAGATCACACTCAGCATTGTCCTAGTTTGGTCAAGAATTTTTGCTTTGCTTTGTTTCAGGGGGGCTAATTGAGAATGGTATCCCCAGTCTGATTAATCAAGGGTCAAATCACACAGATGATTCTCTTCTTACCATGATGCTTGTTAAGTGACTAGGAAAGGAGAGATTCAGGGCTTTCCATCTCACAATTAAAAAGTTTCACACATAATCAGTTCTCATTCATCCACCTCCCCCTCCCCCAAAAATAGACAATGAAGAACTTTGACAAATTCTCCAGAATCTACAAACAGGAAAGTCGATATTCTATGACAATTCTTTTGTTTTGCAGCATGGAACGTTGTTGTTTCAGTAATTCACAATGCTCAATTCACTGGACACATTCAGTAGGACATCTCCAAATAGATTCACCTTGTGCATAAGTGGACTTTTAAAATGTTTCTCCAGTACATACTAGTCCAATATTTTACTCCACAATAGGGTTCCCAATGCAGAGTTTCCCTGTTATGTTATAGCCAATGTTCCTGTGTTAAGCTGCACAGAACATTTTGGCTAAACGTTATCAATGACTGAACTCATATTCCTTCTAGATTAGGGTTTTTACTTTTCAAGTTTGTGAGGTAGCTGAAGTAGCAATAATCGAATCTAAGAGGATTTAGCCAAATCTAGTGAAAAGACGATGTGAAGATAAAAATGTTTAAACACCAGTCTATATTTTTAGCGACCTTCTAGAACTTCACGGAGAATCTGGCAATTTTTTATTTGATTAGTTTTCAAAAATCTGGCAACTAGAAAACCCAAAAGAAAAAAAATTCCAACTTGAAAAATTTGTGAGAAATAAACAATGATTTTTTACATTGTATTTCAAAGTAGTATATCAACCATGGGCTTGTTTCTTTGCCTATTAGAAGCTAAATTAAGCTTGTATTTTCATTAGGTGACAAGGCAATACATTAATTTTGTGTGAAAAATGTTGTTCTAGAGCCAAGTTTCAATTGCAGAAATTTGTTGCGCAAGGCCAAATCTCACCCAACCTGTGGAAAGTAACAGCCTATGTTTTGCCCATGTTGAAGGCCTGTGCTTGTCCATCAACATGATTTAGGACAAGGGCTTCACTAGAGAGCACTTAGACATTGCTGACCTCATCACAACATGAGGTATCCATCTAGATGATTTGCTACCAACACAATTGGTGGATGTGGTTGATGTGGAGTAGCAGAGGGATTTTTTATGCTTGAAACTGGCCCTGGGACAGTTTTAACAAATTATTGAAGAGAGTGGGCAACATCAACCAACTGTAATCGAGCTCTTCTGATATAGGAACATGTGAGCTGCTCCTATATTAGCTAAAATTAGACACCAGTCCAGGGCTGTTTGCACCGACTGCGCTCTAAATTTCCCTGCCCTAATCAACAATCCATTGACATCAATAATTCCAAAAATTAGTCAGCCTTTTTGTGTTTGAATCCTGACACAGGATGGCCTTCTGAGACAAATCAGTTTCCACTTGTTCAATCATATGTGTATTGGGTTTTCACTTTGGATGGTCCACCAGCTTTGCAAGGCGAATCTACAAAAGAAATGAATTTTTATCTATGAAAACAATACCAATTTTGGACTTGCCCTTCAGGGTTGTTGCTGTTCGTGAAGCAGCTAGTTCCTTTCAAGTTCCAAGCTGTGCATGAGCAGTCTTGGTTTCAATTTAACCAATAACTATCCTTTTGTTTTCAACTTGTTTAATGGGCCTCACTGTGGGGTGAGCAGTCTTGCTTTCAGTTTTCACTAACTTATTGCTCTTCATGTTCACTGGGCTTGATTGATTGATCAAACCGACCTTCATGTTCACCTTGATTGATGGATCTCCATGTACTGGGGACTCAATGTATACATGAGTATCCACTATAAAACTATAATAGCTTTGCAACAAAGGAGCTGAACTGCGGGTATTTAGCTACGCACCTGAACTTGATTTTACACTCACAAATGAATTCTGAAGCTGCTAGAAAACCAACAATTGAAACATGGCTTGGAAACTGTATTTGGGAAACCTGTAGATAATGAATACATCTTTTTTGGGGTTGAGCAGGCCTATCAAATGGCGCCTTTCTCTAAGCAGGTCTTTAAAATACACATGTTGTGGGCCAGTCCCAAATAAGGTTCAAATCCCAGAGTTCATTTGACATTTTCGAATGTGTTTTACTCACCCAATGCATTGGACAATTTTTTGAATTAGTGTTACATAACCCAATGCATTCAACATTTTTGAGTTACTGTTAGATACCCAATGCTTTCCACATTTTTGAACTAGTGTTATGTACTCAATGCATTCAAGATTTCCCTGATGCAATTTGGTTGTGATGAAGTTTTAGGTGTCAACGGATTGGGGGTTCGTTCATTTCAATGAAAGGTCGCCCACCCACAACTCCAACCCTAATACGGTAAAACAAACAAGACCAGGTTTCCATGTCCCTGAAACTTATCCCTCTTAAGGAGCACAAACCATTAGCAGCTGTGAGTCCCATCCAGTGTTTCTTTTACTTGTGAATTTTCACAAAATTTTGGCCTGAAAAACATGATTTTGACCTATACAAAGGATTTTTCATGAAAAAAATGACCTAGTTTCCACAGCTTTTCAAGATTACTTTTTCAACCAGATTGTTATGATAAGTTCCAGTAGGTAGCCAAGAATATAGAAGATTCTATTTTTTTCTACTTTCATATCTAGTATGCAGCCAAATTTGGCTAATTTATTATTTTGTTAATGATAGCCACTTTGGCTACATCACAATGTCCTTAAAAGAAACCACAGACCTCCCGTCCATGGCTTGATTGTATCAACACCCAATATGGCCACACCTAGGATGGAGGCTGTATTAGATGAAAACTAAAATCATCCAAATCATCCATAAAACTTTCCTACCTGTCCCCTCCACCCCTTTAGGTGCTGCTAAATGCAAATCTTGGTTTTTCATGTTCATAGATTTCTCCCATTTATGGTGAACATTTGAATTGGAATTCAGAGTCTCTATTGCTAAGAAACCTCAAAGGAATCCCAAGTTGGGTTTGTAGTAGGTAGGTAGGTACCTATCTATCTACCTTCGTGGTTGTTTTTTGGGGTGTGTTAAAAATAATAAGTACCAATCTACAGTTGATTTGCACTAAAACGGTCTTGTTGTTAATTTATTAACTAATTAAGTAGGGAGATCATCCTCAGCATGAATCCCAAGCTCTTTAACCCCCTCCCCCACATCAATTCTTGTGCCCCCAACCAAAGCTTTGATCCTAATGCCAAATTAAGAAAAGGTTGAAAGAATCGTTTAGCATGCTCTAAGAGTCTAATCTGTACAATCAACAAGAAGGAAGAAGGCTCCCCCCCATACTCTCTCTGATTAGTTGATGAAAACATTATTCCATCACCTGAAATCAACAAATTAAATAAAAGTGATGAAAACATTGTTCCATCACCTGAAATCAACAAATTAAAATAAAAGTGATTAAAATATTGTTCCATCAGCTGAAATCAAGAAATTGGTAATAAGTGATGGAAAAATAGACTTATTCCATCACCTGAAATCAGCAACTAAATAATAATAATAATAATGAAAATATATATGATTCTATCACCTGCAAAATCAACAAATAAATTATAGGACAATA
>Ga0116231_10012616_pt1 | contig 12313 bp, 8 predicted proteins | sample S1TSphgellanicum_2_FD_89695 | JGI IMG/M metagenome (GOLD analysis project Ga0116231, IMG submission 89695) | Host-associated microbial communities from peat moss isolated from Minnesota, USA - S1T2_Fd - Sphagnum magellanicum MG | ecosystem: Host-associated > Plants > Peat moss > Unclassified... | reverse complement strand
GCTTCCGGACAACGCCGGAACGCCGCCTCAAGGTGGCTGATCTGGTTGCGGAAACGGGGCTGGTGCGCAGAACCGTGCAAAACGCCTTGGTCAGCCTGACCGAGGCCGGCCTGCTGCAGCGTCTCGGTGCTGGCCCGGCTACACGATATCAGCTGATCTTTTGAACCAAGCCCCTCCAATGTGAGCTACCCGCGGCAGACGTTTGGCGGCCTCCCCTGCCCCGGACCGGCCCCGATGCACCCGCCGCGGGAACCAAGAGGCCCACCGAAATCACCCATCCTGTATCTCGGGCTATCTGGAAGTAGGGATAGCCCGCTTTCACGAAACCGGGCCTTCTTGCTTACCCGTTTCGGCCTGTGCGGCTGACCGGAACAGAAATGTAGCATAAGCCCGCGCGAAACTCCTAACTTATGCGAAGCCGGTTTCACGCAAGGCAATTCAATGGCTTAGGTCTCGCAAATCCCATGCGAAACAGTTGACATTTGCGATATGTTTTGCAACCTCATCGTTAGGCCATGTCTTGCTCAAAAGCCGCGCCTAAAATGCCCGTAATTCGCGTAAAGCGGGTGCCGTTCGGCACCAAGATGCCCTTATGCTACTTTTCTGTTCCGGTCAGCCGCACAGGCCCCCAAGGTCGCAAAGTTTTTTCGCTCTTATAGCAAAGGCTGCTGTAGTTGCCGGCGATCCCGTCTGCATAGCAGGGAACAGGGGCTGGGCCACGCGATCCAACGCTGTGCTTCCCTCTACCGAAAGCAAGTAAGAAAGCGAAACCGCAAGGCGCAAAGACCGCGAAGGTTCGCAAAGGTGGGCGCGTTGAATGATCGGCCGAAGTCCCTCCCAGGAGAATGGCTTCTTTGCGTACCTTTGCGCCTTAGCTTTGGGTGCTGCCGCCCGGCGGCAAGCTAGCAGGATTGAACACTATTGCATGGGGATCAACAGACCTCGCGATAAGAGCGAAGTTTCTTGTTCCTTTTTCGTAACTGCCCGGGTTCTCGACCCGACCGGACGTGCATCCGCGGAACCGCAGACCCGAAGCTTTTTTATCCACAGATTACCGCAGATGACCACAGATTAAGAAAAGGCCGGTTGCTCGCATACGCGGTCTAACCGGCGACTCCTGATAATCTGTGGTAATCTGTGGATAAATACACCCTGACGCCCGTCGGCGCCCAGTCCACGACGGCCTAGCTTGGTAGTTACCTTTTTTTCAAAACAACTGCTTCCTTTTGTTCAATAAACATCCCGCTGATAACGCCCCTGCCGGGCCAGCGAAGCCAGCCACTGCCCGGCGCCATGATCGTCCATGTTTCCGCGTTCCCGCGCCAGCCGCCGTAGCGCCGCATCCACGTCGCGAGCCATGCGCGAGGCGTCGCCGCAGATGTAGAGGCAGGCGCCATCCTGCAGCCAGCGCCAAATTTCCACGGCGTTCTCCAGCATGCGGTGCTGCACATAGATCTTGTCCCGCCGGTCGCGGGAGAAGGCGGTGGTGAGGCGCGAGAGCGTGCCGTCGGCGCGCCAGGCGTGCAGCTCGTCGCGGAACAGGAAGTCGCTGGCCTCGTGCTGGCCGCCGCAGAACAGCCAGGCGCGGCCGCGGGCGCCGGTGGCGGCGCGGTGTTGCAGGAAGGCGCGGAAGGGCGCGATACCGGTGCCGGGGCCGACCATGATGATCGGCCTGTCCGGCTCGGTGGGCAGGCGAAAATGGCTGGTGACGATGCTGGCGGCCACCTGTCCCTGGTCCTCGGCAATCCGGCGCAGAAAACTGCTACCGACCCCATGGCGCACCCGGCCGCGGCGTTCGGCCCGCACCACATCGACGCAGAGATGCACCTGCGCCGGTGTCGCGCGTGGCGATGAGGCGATGGAATAGACCCGCGGTTTCAACGTCGGCAGCGAGCGGGCCAGATCCCGCACCGGCGGCCGGGCCGAGGGGAAGGCGTGCAGCAGGTCGAGCAGGTCGGCATCCGCGGGCTCGGCGCCGTCGTCGCCGTCCGCGAGCGCGCGCAGGGCGGCGGCTTCGCTCGGATCGGTGGCGCACATGGCGAGCAGGTCGGCGGTGCGGTCCAGCGGACGGGCAATGTCGAGCCGCGACGCCAAGGCCTTGCGCAGCGTCATGCCCCCAAAATCCTCGCCGCCGGTCGCGTGCAGGGCGGCGAGCGTCGCCTCGACCAGCGCCGGATCGTGGCGGACGCCGATGCTGATCGAGTCGCCCGGTTCGTACTCCAGGCCGCTGCCGGCGACGTCGATGACGATGTGGCGCACGTCCTTGGCGGACCCCTCGCCGCTCAGCCGGGCGGCCGAGACCACGCGCACCTTGGGCGCCGGCGCGGCGGCCGGCGCCTTGGGTGGATCGGCGGCGGGAGCGGCGGCCGGCGTGGCAGCAAGGATTTGCTTGAGCGCGCGCTGCGTGGGCTTGCCGCCTGGCACGCAGAGGCTCGTGGCGCTTTCGCGGCCCTCGGCGATCGCTTCGGCGTAGGTGCGGCAGAGGTAGCCGCACTGGCCGCAATCGAGCTGCGCCATGGCCGCCATGAGCCGCCGCGGCAGCGGCCGGCCTTCGGCCAGCGTCAGGCGCTCGTCCATGTCCAGAACCGGGTCGTGCCAGGGAAAATCTTCAGCCGTCTCGCTCGCCGGCGTTTGCGCGGGGCCGAACAGGCCGGCCAGGAACCCGTTCAGCCAGGCGCGCTGCGCCGGTGAAAACGGCGCATCGTCGGGGATGAGCCGCGGCAATTCGTTCATGGCGAGAGGGCACCGCAGAGGGCCGCCAGCGCCGCATCGTCCCGCGCGGCGGCCCAGCGCGCAAAACTTTGGCCGGGGTTCTCGCTTTGCCAGGCTTGAAGCAGACCGAGCACCACCGCCGGCAGCTCCTCCGCGGTGATCTTCGCCCGCACCAGGCGAGCCATCGCCTGGTGCGGGCCGGCGCAGCCGCCGACGTGAAGGTCGTAGCCCTCGATGCTCTCCTCGCCCCGTTCGACGCGCGTGGCGATCAGGCCGATGTCGGCGATCAGATGCTGGGCGCAGGAATTCGGGCAGCCGGTCAGATGGATGTTGAGCGGCCCGTCGAAGCTCATGCCGCGGTCGAGCGCGTCGGCCAGTTCGGTGGCATGGCGCTTGGTGTCGCTGGCGGCGAACTTGCAGCCGGCGTTGCCGGTGCAGGCCACCAGCCCCGCCCGCACCGAAGAGGTTTCGATGTCGAGACCCAGCGCCCGGATGGCCGCCACGGCCTCATCCACCCGCGCCTCCGGCACGTCGGAGATCAGCAGATTCTGCCACACCGTCAGGCGGATAGTGCCCGAGCCGAGCCGGTCGGCGATATCGGCCAGGCCGCGCATCTGCGCCGAACGCATGCGGCCCACCGGCAAGGCGACGCCGATATAGTGGAGCCCCGTCTGCTTTTGCGCATGCACGCCGAGGTGCGCGCGCCGGTCCTGCGGCCGCGGCGGATCGAAGGCGGCATCATCCACGCGGGGCAGCGCCTCGCCCAACTGGGTTTCCACGGCCGCGAGAAAGCGCGGTATGCCCCAGGCATCCAGCAGATATTTGAGGCGCGCGCAGGTGCGGTCGGCGCGGTCGCCCTCGCGGATGAACACGCGCAGGATCGCATCGGCAACGCGCGTGGCGTCAGCCGGCGGTATGGCAACGCCGGTCGGCTGCGCGAACGCCCGGTGCCCGGTGATGCCGCCGAGCGCCAGCCGGTAATAGACGCCCGGTGCTACCGCATGCCCGGCTTGCGACACGCGCGCGGCGGCAAAACCGATGTCGTTGGTGTCCTCCAGCACCGGCACGCGGCCGCCGCCGTCGTAGGCAATGTTGAACTTGCGCGGCAGGCCATAGAGCGCGCGGGTGTTGAGAATATGGTGGTGCATGGCGCGCGTGTGCGGCCGCGTGTCGAGCAGCTCCTGGGCATCGATGCCGGCGGTCGGGCTGCCGGTGATGTTGCGCACATTGTCCGCGCCGGACCCGCGGCCGGTCAGCCCGATGTCGGCAAGCCGCGTCAGCACCTCCGGCGCATCCGCGGCACCGATGCCGCGCAACTGGAGATTGGCGCGGGTAGTACAATCCGCGAAACCGCCGGCGAGATCGTCGGCAATGGCGGCGACGCCGCGGAACTGATGCGCGGTGACGATGCCGCCGGCAATGCGCAAGCGGCACATATACGCGTTCTGCGCCGGCGCCACATAGAACAGACCATGCCAGCGGCTGAGGAAATTCTCCTCGCCCTTCGGAAAGCGGCCTTCCCTGGCGCGCGCCTCGATCTCGTCCATGCGGTCCAGCGGATGGCGCGCCCGCTTCGCCTGCTCGATGGGCGACAGCGTGCCGCCGGCCGCGATGATGCGATCCTGCGCCTGGCGCTGGCCATCGTCCGGATCGGCTGGAGCGAAACTTTGGCGCGCGGCCAGGCCGGCTAGGAGGCCGCTTAGGTACTGTTGCTGCTCGGGGGAAAAGTCGGGGTCGGTCATGGGAAGGAAGAATGTTCTTTTTTGAAAAAAAGAACCAAAAAACTTTTACGAGTCTGGGCCGAGCCTCTCCGGAAAAGCCGAAGCCAAAGGTGCAAAAGTTTTTTGGTTCTTTTTTTCAAAAAAGAACTTCTTCCTTACCTAACCGCCACCGCAAAACTAGCCCGCCGAAAACTGGCAGGTGTCTCACCAACCATGCGCCGAAACACATCGGACAAATGGCTCTGACTGCAGAAGCCGGTCCGTAACGCCACTTCGGCAATCGGCAGATCCGAGGCCGCCAGCAACTGGCGCGCCCGCTCCACCCGCTGCCTGAGCACGAATTTATAGGGCGTCTCGCCATAGGCGGCGCTGAACCGCTGGGCAAAACTTATCTGGCTCATGCCCGCCTCGCGCGCCAGCACATCCAGCCCAAGATCGCCATCGAGATGCGCGAGCACGAAATCGCGCGCTCGCCACAAGCCCGGCTCGGCGCGGGCGGCGCCACCCGGCACTTCCGCCCCGGCGGGCCTGGCGGCGTAATAGCGCAGCAGATGCACGGCCGCCATGTTGGCGATCTGATCGACATACAGGCCGTTGAACGAATCCTCCGGCTCGCGAAGGGCCGCCACCACGCCGAGCGCCAACTGCTCCAGCATCGGGTCGGCCACGCCCAGGATCGGCCGCAAATCCACCTGCTCAGGCGCCATGCCGAACATTTCCTCCGCCACCGCATGCACCATCGAGCGGCGCAGATAGATGTGCAGCATCTCCGGCGAGCCATCCAGCCGCCAGGTGGAGGGCACATGCGCCGGAATGGAACCGAAATGACGCGGCTTCAGCATGGCGGTGAAGGCGGCACGCTCGCCTTCCGCACGGCGCGAAATCAGCCCGGCCTGACCGAGACAATAGCCGATGCAGTAGTGATGCACCGGATCGAGCGTGCCCGCCCAGGAATGTTCCGTCGCGATCGACGCATAGAGGTTGCGCCAGCCTAGCCCGTCGCTATGCACCAGCAGTTGATTATGTTCCGCCCGCGCATGGTGCCCGTGCGTCTCCGCCGCCGAAAAAGCCGCGGCCGACGAACTCGCTTGCGGTCTGCGCAAATGCGTCAAAGGGCGCCCTCGATCACGGCTGGCGTCGCCTGGCTAAGATAATATGACAAAGTGACGCGTTTTCCTGAAAGACGCAATGCGGCGCTGTCGCCATTATGGCTGCATAGAGCAGGAACTGCCGCGAGATGCATCAGCGTGACCGATTTCGTGCCGCCTTCTGCACGCACAGAAGGCAGCGCGGTTCCGATTATGCGGAGGCCGTTTGCACCGTGTGACTGAGTGGTTCGCAAAGGAGAATGAGCGTTGCCTAGACTCGCTGCCCGCACCTTGCTCGTGCCTCAGGACAACAGCGGCGCCCGCGGACGCCGGCGTTGGCTGGCCGCCACGGCCGCACTCGGCCTCGCCATGCCGGCCGCGACTGCGTGGGCGCAAACCGCCCCGCCGGCGCCGCAAACCGATAGAAGCCGCGCCGTGGAGAACGTGGTCGTCACCGCACGGCGCCGCGCCGAGACTTTATCCAAAGTGCCGGACGCCATTACCGCCATCGGCTCGGAACAGCTCAAGCAGCGTTCGATCACCACCGAGTCCGATTTGCAGCGCGGCGTGCCCGGCCTGACGGTTCGCCAGACTTTCAATGCCAACCAGATTTCCTTCGCGATACGCGGCCAATCGATCGACGCCTTCAGCGGATCGCGCCCTGCCGTCATCTCCTATTTCAACGACGTGCAAATCCCCTCCGGCGCATCCTCGGCGTTCTACGACCTCGAATCGGTGCAAATCCTCAAGGGCCCGCAAGGCACGCTGTTCGGCCGCAACGCCACAGGCGGTGCAGTCCTGTTCTCCTCCACCAAGCCGAAGAACACGCTGGACGGATATTTTACTGCCGGCATCGGCGACTATGGCTTGCGCGAGTTCCAGGGTGCATTGGATATTCCGATCGTGCCGGACAAACTGCTGGTGCGCATCGCCGGCGACAACAAGGTGCGCGACGGCTATGTGCATAATGATTTTACCGATAGCGGCCTGGGCGCCATCAACCAGACCTCCGGCCGCATCACCGTTCTCGCCAAGCCGATCGACGGGCTGGAAATTTCCACCACGCTGCAAATGACCAACAACCACGGCACCAACGCCGGCGGCGAACTCTATTCCGCCTATGCCTGCGGCGCCAAGAACGGCAGCACGGCGCTTAACACCACGGCCGCGTGCCTCTACAGCCCGCTGCTCGATTCCGCCATCGGCTTTCCCGGCGCCTGGAACCTGTTCCTCAAGGACCATCCGGGGGTTCCCGCCGGCGGCATCCTGCAATTCCTCGCCGAACAGCGCGCCATGGGTCCCTGGAACGCCAGCCTGGACGAGCCCGAGGATTACAATGTTCGCGGCACCATCGCCACCAACACGATCGCCTACGAAATCACACCCGATATTTCGGTGAAAAACATTCTTGGCTACGGCTTGCAGAACAACCATATGCACACCGACCTCGATGGGTCGCCCTTCCCTGTCGAGCACAACTACAATCCGGCCACCGGGCAGAGCGGCATCGTCTTCGACGCCGAGCAATATTCCGAGGAGTTCCAGGTGCTGGGCCATGCGTTCGACAAGAGACTGACCTATATCGTCGGCCTCTATGCCGGCTCGGAAACCGACAACAACCATCAGAATTTCGAAGCGGCCGACCTGCAGCCGCTGTTCGGCCCAAGCGACGGATCGGACGTGTACCGGCTGCACAATCATTCCGAGGGCGTGTTCGCGCAGGCCACCTACGACATCAGCGCGCTGATCGATCATGTAAGCCTCACGGCAGGCGGCAGGCAGACCTGGGATTTCAATGAAATCCAGCAGGGATTTAGCGGCACCATCTATCGCGCCCTGGGGGTGGATACCGAGAAGGAATCCAACGCCAAGCCGAGCTGGCAGCTTGGCATCGAATACCAGCCCGACCACGACTGGATCGTCTATTTCAACCAGCGCGGCAGTTGGCGCTCGGGCGGTTTCAACGGCGCCGCCCCCGGCATCAAGGCGCCGGCCTCGGCAGGCGGCAATGAGTTCGCGCCTGAAACGGACATCGATTTCGAGCTCGGCGCCAAATACCAGGGCCGCGTGCTGGACCGCCCGGCGCACATGAACGTCGCCTTATACGATCAAAAAATCACCGACGTGCAGCGCACCGCCTATGTGGATGTCGCCGGGTCGCTCGACGCGCTCACCGTCTCGGTGCCCAAGGCGGATGTGAAGGGCTTCGAGATCGACGGCGATTTCGCCCCGCTCGACTGGCTGCGCATCGGCGGCTCCGGCGCCTACACCGATGCGCAATATACCAGCCCGAACGTTGATCTGTTCGGCCAGAAATACGTATTCAACTCCTACGCCGACACGCCGCGCTGGAGCGGCGACGCGTTTGCCCAAATCTTCCTGCCGATGAAGCCTGGCTGGGGCGACGCTTCAGTGCGCGGCGACGTCTATGCCCAGACGATCCAGTATTTCTCGAACACGAATTTCACCAACACGCCAGGCACGCGGCTGCCCAGCTACGCGCTGATCAACATGCATGCCGACTGGAACGAGATTTTCGGCAGCAAGTTTTCGCTGACGGCTTTCGTGAACAATCTGGCTGACCGGCGCTATTATGTTGGCGGCTTTCCTTCGGGGTCCATTCTTGGCATCAATACGGCTGTGCCTGGGATGCCTCGAATGTTCGGGTTTTCGGGGACTTACCGGTTTCATTAAGAAAGCAGTTCTTTTTTGAAAAAAAGAACCAAAAAACTTTTGGACATTTGCACGCGCGCCAGTCGTAACGCTCAGCCCAAGGAGTAAAAGTTTTTTGCTTCTTTTTTTCAAAAAAGAAGTGCTTGCTTAACCCAGGAGATAAAAGTCATGAAGCTGATCAACGCCACCCCAAGCCCCTACGGCCGCAAGGTCGCTATAGCGATGAAGGAAAAAGGTATCGCCTACGACGTGCAGTACGACGTCCCGTGGGTCCCCGGCACCATCGTCGGCGATTACAGCCCGCTCCAGCAACTGCCGATCCTAATTACAGACGCAGGGCAGAATGTCTATGATTCCAGCTATATCCTCGATTGGCTGGAGATCAATTACCCCACCCCGCCGCTGCTCGCCACCACGCCCACCGAGCGTTCGCATCAGTTGCTCGTCCGCATGCTGGCCGAGCGGATTGCCGAATTCGCGCAAATCATCGTGTTCGAAATCCAGCGGCCCGACCCGAGCCTGCCGTGGTTGCAGCGGCAGACGCGCAAGATCGGCACCGGCCTCGCTGAATTGTCAAAACTGATCGGCGACCGCGCACCGTCGCCGGCTGACCCGATCAATCTCGGCGATATCGCCGCCGGCTGCACGCTGCGCATGCTGGATTTCATCCTCGAGCGCAATTTCGCGACAACGATCGAGGAATTCGCCTGGCGCGGCCTCCATCCCAACCTGGTCGCCTACGCCGCCGCCCTGGAATCGCGCCCGTCCTTCCTCGCGACACAGCCGGTGATGTTCGAGCTCAATCTGAAGGATGTGGTGGAGGAAAAAGCTGCCTGATCAAGATGCGGGCCTTGCCGCGGATCTCGCGGGTGACGTTGAAGGCCGACGCCTGACCCTTGCGGAGCGCGCGCATGACCTCGAAGCCCTTGATAGTCGCGTAGGCCGTCTTGAGCGTCTTGAAGCCTCGGACCGGCCGGATCAGCTGCTTCAGCTTGCCGTGGTCGGCCTCGATGACGTTGTTCAGGTACTTGACCTGCCGGTGCTGCGTCTCCTCCGGGCACCTGCCCTGCTGCTTCAGCTCGGCGAGGGCTGCGGCGTAGGTCGGCGCCTTGTCTGTGTTGATGACGGAGGGCTTCTCCCATTCCGCCAGACCATTCAACGCCTTGCCGAGGAAGCGCTTGGCCGCTGCCGTGTTGCGCGTCGGCGAGAGGTAGAAGTCGATGGTGTTCCCGAGCTTGTCGATGGCTCGATAGAGATATGCCCACTGGCCCCGAACCTTCACATACGTCTCGCCAGCTCGCCGAACGCGGCCCGCGCCACTGCCAGCGAAGCCGCCTCTCGATCTCGGGCGCATAACGCTGAACCCAGCGGTAGATCGTCGAATGGTCGACCGAGACGCCGCGATCGCCCATCATATGCTCGAGATCGCGATAGCTGACCCCATAGCGGCAATATCATCGCACCGCCCAGAGCACGATCTCACCCTCAAAGTGACGCCCCTTGAAGTCCGACATGATCCGCTTCCCCCCCCCCCCGCAGAGCCAATCCCGACGCACACCGGCGAACTTTGCAACAGAGCCGCATAACCTCCCTCCCCTGCCCGCCTCCGGCCCGGATGTCGCATATGTCTCCCCCGCCGCATAGAGAGAGGCACGCCAAGGTCGAGGGACGCGACCCCCAGGAGACGGGACCGAGGGAGACAATGGCACCATTCAAAAGCCTACTGGGGAGGTTGTTGAAGGTGAAACCTGAAGATGTGGCAGAGCAAATGGCCCTATATGAAAGTGAGAAATCACTTTCACCTTTACCAAAAAAAAGAAAGCGGCTCGTCTCATAGGCGCGTTGAAAAGAAATGCAGGACAAAGGCAAGCAAAAGCAAAGCAATGAAAATCGCCTGCAAATCACCTACAGTTTCTCATAATCGGCATATTTTGTCATAATGCGCGCAATTTCTCTTGAGCAACTTGAAACGTCGCTCTCATTTTGGGAGAACGCTGGGTATGTGGCGCTCGCTTCTGTGATTTTCTGCTGTTTTGTTGAATACCTGCACGTTAAAGAATTTTGGCACAAAGAGGGAAGTTGGTGGACGGAAGAGGGCGGCGCATTCGCAGCTTTGCTGCTCGTAGTTGCGCTTGCTTCTGAAATGTTTACGCAGTTCAGAACCAACGAATTTAGTGGAAGGATCATCGCCAAGCAAAGTCTAAATGCAGCCATTACTGAAGAACGTCTTTTGGGTGAACGACGACTAACGGCTAATGAGCGCTGGCGACTTGAGCGTGTCGAACGCGCTGTTTTACCTAGGTCTTTATATGTAAACTGGCCAATGTTGGTCGCAGATTTGCGAGTCGGAAAGTTCCAACGCATCAACATTGCGCTAATCAGTCCATCAATGGAGGCGAGTGAGTTTGCTAGCGACCTGATGAGCGCGTTCCAAAAAGCAGGTATAATGGGAAGGTTTTTTGATCTGTCCCACGCTAGCGCAGAGACAAGAATCGGCCTTGGGGGATCGTCATCTGGGGTCGAAATTTTAAGCGGGAATTCTGACGCCAATAAGTTAGGGCTGTTGCTGTGGCAAAAGTTCCAAATTGGCGGTGGGGCTATGTCAGCTACAAGCGTTTCGCCAAGCAGCGGCATACCAAACAACCAGAATTGTTTGGTTGTTGATGATAACAATTGGGCGGAGTCTCCCGGTACCGGGCAACCAGGAGAAGGCTCTGACAAATACGGTGGAGCAGACCCAGCCCCACATTGATATGAGTGCGCCGGTATGCTTACTGAGTCAAAAATGTTATTACCAAAGTCTTCGCCGATCATACCTTCGATCTCCGCGGCAAGTGCCGCCTGGCGCTTGCCGGGTGCCATGATCTTCGCGCCATAGCGTAGTTCAGCCTCGGTGATGGCGGATATGAACACGCTAGCTTCCGGCTGGTCGGCCAACCATTGCTCAACAGCAGCCTGCGGCGCCGGACGCATCAGCTCGGAGAGGATGTTGGTATCGAAAACGATCATTCGTCGAATGTAGGCGGTACGCGCATGGCATCACGCGGCATGGCCGGTAGCTCGACTCCGCCAAGCGGCGCAAAGCGTGCGCGTATGGCGGCGGCCAGGTTGCGCTGGCCCCGGGGTTCACGGCTGAGCGCGGACCGCAAGATGTCTCGGGCCTCGTCCTCCATCGAGCGGCCATGAACGGCGGCCTGAACACGCAGGCGGGATTTCAGCGAATCATCGAGGTTGCGGATGGTGACGCTGCCATAATGCCCCTCTGCCATCAGTGATGCGATTATAAGCAGTGATTTCGCAAAGGCTACGTTCAGGGGGGCCGGTAGCAGCGCACCCGAAACTGCATCTGGCCGATACCCGGCATGTATCGAGCTGTGCATCTATCCACGGCCAGATCGCTCCCAGGGTCTGATCGATTTTGGCCCTAAACAACGGGCCGCTCGTCCTGCCTGGTCACCCTCCGCGATCCCAACCATCGTCCCTGTCTCGTTCCGCGTGACGTGCATGGTAATCAAGCCTGTGCTGCCACTCGGCGCTGCGGGTCTGCGCCTCCCAGCTGAGCGTCAGATAGCGCGCCAGCGCATCGAGCGCGGCCTGGTCCTCCTTGCCTGCGCCGGGCACAGTCATCGGCTGGCCTTTGGTGAAGGCAGCATAGGCGGCAGCCATCCCTTCCCGCCCAAGCCGCTGCTCGGCCGCTTCGATGAACCGGTCCAGTTCGCCGGCGATGCCGGGGTCGGCGCGTCCGGCCTTCCACACGCCGGCAACCGCGCGCTCGATCCGCTGCGCGTGGAGATCGCTGCCCTCATCCGCGCGCTGCTCTCCGACGCTACGGACGGCGGCCTGCACCTGGTCGAGCACGGCCAGGGCGCCCCTGGAGAGGCCCGGCACCGCGACCGCATCGCGGGCGTGCTGCTGCGCCACTGCCTGCCTGTGGCCGTCCATGGCGGCGTCGCGCGCGGCGGCTTCACGATGGAGCTTTGAGGCGACGGCCCAGGCTGCCTGCTTCGCCTGCATCCGCTCGCCGTGCGCGGCCTCGTTCGCCAGCCAGCCGACGCGGCCCTTCAGCGTGCCCAGAATATCCGGCTGCGCGTTGATGCGCTGCGCCGCGACCCGCAGATC
>Ga0116231_10012615_pt1 | contig 12315 bp, 5 predicted proteins | sample S1TSphgellanicum_2_FD_89695 | JGI IMG/M metagenome (GOLD analysis project Ga0116231, IMG submission 89695) | Host-associated microbial communities from peat moss isolated from Minnesota, USA - S1T2_Fd - Sphagnum magellanicum MG | ecosystem: Host-associated > Plants > Peat moss > Unclassified... | reverse complement strand
TGGGGGGGGGGGGGGGGGGGAGGGAGGGAGGGAGGGGGGATGGTAGCACCTCATTTTCATATTCAACACGGTAGTCAGCCACACACTTATTTAGTGTACTTAATATAGGTACCAAATTGTGCTATACCAATTGCACATCATTCTAGGTTTAGAGTTTAGAGGGAGAAAGAAAGAAAGACAAAACACACACACACACACACACACACACACACATATATTTACATTATATACAATAGTACTTGTGTGTTATAATTGCATCTGTACTTACATCAAGCTTTCCATGCCCATCTCCCCCCACCCCAAAACAAACCCCACAACATAAATTCAGTAGAGATAAGTTAAAAGGGTTTAGGGTTTGTTTTTTTAAAGGTCTTTTAGGTTCTCTCCTTTAGGTATTGTAGGGTTTAGGGTTTGTTTCTTTGAAATTGTAAAATTAGATTTATTTTTGCTAACTTTTTGGGAGAAAATGGAAAATTGTTTACATCATAATTTATATTTTAAAAAATAAGCTTGGGAACTTGTGATGATGAAGAGTTATAATCATTTGTAGTTTATATAATCCATTTAATAGTTCATAAGTTTTTTAAAGTTATTAGTAGTTCAAACTTCATAAGTTCTTAGTTTTGTAAAGTTATTCATGGGTTAAAAGTTATTTTAATCACGAATACTAATTTGTAGGAGAGTTAGACTTGTTGGGTTAAAAGTCCTTTTTTAATCATGAATATTAATTTGTCGGAGAGGTGGATTTGTTGGGTTAAGAGAAGTTCTTTTAATCATGAATATTAATTTGTAGGAGAGATAGATTTGTTGGGTTAAGAGAAGTTCTTTTAATCATAAATATTAATTTGTAGGATACATAGATTTGTTGGGTTAAGAGAAGTTCTTTTAATCATGAATATTAATTTGTAGGAGAGATAGATTTGTTGGGGATTTTAGACTTGAATTTTTAATAGATATTGGTAGGATATTAAATGAAGGTTTTGTTTTAATGTGAATTTAATTATTTTGTAGGAGATTTGGTGGTGGTGGGTGTGTGTATGTGTGTTCTTCCTTTCCCTCCCCCACAACATGAAATTGAATTTTGTAAGGGATTTGTGAGTAGTGGAGACAGAACTAGAAAAGCTTAGGGCAGGGTTCAGGATTAGGATTAAGGATTAACTAGTGCAGATTAGGAATTAGGATTAAGGATTTTGAATTAGTGAAGATTTGGATTAGGATTAAGGATTTTTGGATTAGTGTAGATTAGGATTAGGATTAAGAGATTTGGATTAGGAAGTAGGATTAGCGGAGAGACTTGGATTAGGGGAGAGGACGGCGGGGTGGGGGCGGAGGAGCTTTGGGCGTGCTGTGGCCGGCGTACGCGCAAGGTCCATTGCAGCGTTGCAGACTTTTTTTTTCTTTTTTTGGTAGAGCATCGCTGCAGAGGAGAAGAAGAAGAAGAAGAAGAAGAATTAGTAATAGAAAAGAAGACTTTGAGAGAGAGAGAGAGAGTCTTTCTGACATCGCTGCAGAGGAGAAGAAGAATTTGTAAAAGAAAAGAGACTCAGACAGAGACAGAGAGTCTAAAGATTGAACAAGCTTCTATTCTCTGTAGAAGAATTGGTAATAGAAAAGACTCTGAGAGAGAGAGAGAGAGAGAGAGAGAGAGAGAGAGATTTTGAAGAAAATTCAATTCTTCGTAGGTTGAGACTAGAATTTGCAAGAGAGAATTTCCAGCTAACTAGTATAATTGAGATTTGAACAAACTGAGGGAGGCACAGAAGAAAACAGAGAGAGAGAAAAAGATTTGAGAGAGAGAGAGAGAGAGAGAGAGAGAAATTGCAGAGGAGGATACATGTCGGGGAGATAGATGCACATATATGTATGTATGCACAGATGCTGCTGCACAAGTTTTGGGGGTGAATTGCTTGCTGCATCGATCCCGCACAGGGAAGTTTGCTATGGCAGGGTGCAGCAAGAGCTTCATGAATCTGATAGGAGGTACTCGCAGCAGCTCTGATCATCATCAAACTAGACAAGACAAGATCAGGAGGACAAATAGCAGCACAAAGAAGACTCTTCCTCATCAAAGTTGCAGGAGGGAAGAGAAAAAACACGGAACTTGATATAATAGGACTGACCTACTTGTCCGAAGCAGCCAGCACCAACACCACAACAACAAGAAGAAGGAGTCGATTGCAGGTGTGTGTGTGTGTTCAAACCTTCTTCTTCTCAAAACTCTTGAACTTTGTGTTTGTGATTTCTTCTACAAGAACATGAATCTGAGAGAGTTCTGCACAGAACTTTTCCTCTCTTTTTTTCTTTCTTTCCCTTCAAGAGCCCTCTCTAAGCAAATTAAATCTGGGTATTAGATGTCTTGTCTGATTCTGACGTGAAGGTGTTCAGCTCAGAAAGCAAGCTTGTTTTTTTGTGCAAGGAGCATATTATCACTGCTCTAGAGAAGAAGCATATACACAGTTCCTCTGAGGTGCATACTGTTGTACTCTGATGTTGAACTCTGATGTGGCATTGAATTTCCCAGTTGCAGGCCTGAGTGCTGGTGGTGAAACTTTAGAGTTTTAGAAGAAGTGACTTGCAATGCATACATCTACAGCACTCCTGATTCCAAGTCTGACACCACTGCAAGTGACAAATACTAGAGTGTTAGAGGTCTGCAGACCTGTCATCTTCTGCAGTGCTCAGCTTAAGACAACATGATGCATGTGATGACCATGGAGAATTTCAAGGAGTCAACCAGAGGGAACAGCAGTGACAGAGAAGTTGTTTCCATTCCTTTGGTACCAGTTCTTGCTCTTGCTCAACAGAAAGCTTTGCGAGCAGACATGGAGGATGGACACAATATGGGCTTTGCACTCTTGTCATCAAGCCTGTGCAAAAGTTTGGAAATGATTGAGCCACCAGCGTCATCTAATATGCTGGAGCATGTTCAAGATTCAGATTCTGTTTGTTCTGACCCGGAAGTTACATGGGCGGTGCAAGTTCTAGACAAGCTCATCACCTTGGCAAAACAGTGGCACATAGTTACAAATCCCAGCTACAAATCTGCCAGACAACCAATTTTTGAATCAAAACCCCCAAAGCTGGAGCAAGAATCAGAGCTACAGATGCAGTCACTTGAGAGCTGTACTCTCACATCACCTCCCAAAGTTACTTCTCAAGGTCTTTCTTCACAAGTGCAGCAGGCTACAGATTTCTTGAAGCGACAGTCATCGGAACATGCAAATCACAACTTAGCTTTAATGCAGGAGACAGAGCTGGATGATGGAATGAATCAGATGGCATCGCAAAACAAACTTCCAGGATGCTCAGAAGCTGCAGTCAAGACCCATGACAACAAGGAATGCGAAAATGGTTTGCAAGCTGAGACCATTCAAGAACCTGCAATCAAACAGAAACAGACCCATGCTCAAATACATGATGATGTGTGTACCAAACGTTTTTTGGAGGATATTAGGGCAGAGTTCGAACAGTACCCACCACAAAGCCTAGAGGAGTTTGAAGTTTATGATTCAGATGACTTGCTTGAACCACAATTTGCAGCGCAGGTGGATCATGGAACTCCAACAAGGGGAGATAATAGGGAAGATTCTCAACATTTAAACCCATCTCCATCTTCTTTCACATTTGAGGATTCACCCATTTCAGTGCTCTCTGAAGAACAGCTGACACTGAAACCGTTGAAAAGGCTCTTTGTTGAAATACCACCACAGGAGGATCAGTCTTTTCATGAATTTTATGATAGCAAAGTTCCTTCTTTGGCAAGGACAGAATTGGAGTATCCCTGTGGATCTGCATTCATATACAGAGCCTCACCGGCATCAACACTCTCTGCAGAGCCCGATGAGCAACCACATCTAACAGAGGTGTCTGACAGTTCAGAACAAAATGAGTTACGGTACCCATGCTCATCCACTTTTGTTTACAGAGATGAGTCATCAGATTCCGAGTCTTTTGAAGATGATCCCCATGAGCAGCTTCAGGTCATGAAGGCTGCTCCTGCTGCTGTGACAACTGACCTCCCATCAAAGCTCCCAGTGATTCACACCTTTGGGTTCTTCAACACAGATTCAAATCTCAGGTATGGAAAGCAACCCACTGAACTTGGAACTGGGTATGATATGCCTGAACAGACAGAAATTCAAGCAGAAGGGGGAGAACCACCTGACTCACCAGGGTTTGGATACACAGACTCTCCTGTCTCTGTCTTGCCAAAATTGTCAACTGATGAGTACCAAACAAGTGAAACGGCAACAAGTTCTCCAGATGTCGACTTACCAGAGCTCCAACTTTTCCATCAAGCTAGTAACCTGGAGCCTTGGTTGCAGAGAGATGGGGAAGCACTTGATGAAGAAGATTTGCAGTTCCTGTTCCCACCCCATGCCAAATACAGAGATGTAATCTTCTCTGAGGAGGTGGTGCTCAGGAGAGGGCATGAACGTTCCCGCACCTGGACACCAGAGCTTCGAAATCAATGTTGTTCCCCATCTTCGGAGTTGGGGAGGTCCAGAGGCCAATCAAAACGACATCAAGAGCTCTCCAGAAGCATTGGACAACTAGCACAAGACCGTTCAAAATGGCATTCTATGGACATACATCAGAGTCAGAAGTCGAGCACTGACGATGATGATGAAGAAATCTTCCCAAGTGTCAAGAGCTGGGAAATTCAAGAAGAAGAAGAAGGTACACCCAAAAAGATACCCATACGACGCCACAGAAAACAGCAAGGTCAGAAAACCATATCTGTTGCATCACTCCGCTCTCAATCAACATCTTTAGTTCCTTCTACAAAGCAAAGGAGTAACTCGGAGTTTGTTCCATGCTCTGGCCGATTATTTTCTTGGCCAGGGCGGATTCTGTCATTTAGTCCTGGCAGTAAGGTTAGATTCAGAGACATGAGTGAAAGGGGCTCTGTAAATAGAGAGACTAGCTTTGGAGGAAATGCCAAGAGAGATGCCCATCAAGTGAAAAGTATACTAAAAGGTAGCCATAGGAACCATGCTAGTGTAACTGTAGCTGACATTCTCAGACGAGATTTTGGGTGAAGAGTTCAGATTCAGCATTCAGGTAGGTAGGAATATACCAGCAGCATTATTTATCCATCTAAGGTTGGGCCTTTGGAGATTATGTACACTAGGACAGGAAAGTAGTTGCCCCCATTACACAAACTTGAAAACGATACAATCAATCAAAAAAAAAGGAGTCAAGAGTACATTTGTTGCCATTTTCTGCTCAGTTTCCTGAAAGAAGCTGATGTGAATTTCAGTTCAGGTTAAGGACTAATTTAGCAAAACCTTTGAGCTTGATAACTTATTTGCCAAGTCTCAGAGGGGTACAAGATCCATATGGACCCAAGAATGGTTGAAGGAAATACAAATAGAAAAATAGTTGAGAAGTTTCAACTGTCTTTGCAACCAGCACTTGGTCAGTGATAGTGGTTGCCTGTGTTTCAACTTGTGAGCTTGTGTGCATTGACTAGAGAATGGTGAATTAGTGCAAGACATCCAAAAAGTTGAATTGCTTTTACTGCTACACAGTTCCAGCAAGTGCTTCCTCAACTTGTGTGTGTTGCATGCTCAAAGTGGCATAAAATCCTGCTTGCTTTTGAGCCTGAAATTTGTCCTGTCACATAAAAACCATAGTCATCACTGGGATATGATACAGCATTGGGTTATGGGATCTATAAGCAATTCTTCAATATTCTTCCTGCTAGAGAACATTTTGCACATTCAAGAAAGGCCTTAAAACTCCGAAAGTTCAAGTCCAGGACGAAGAACAGTCATAAAAAAGTTAGGAATCAGGAAGCAGATGGATTCAGTTGAATTAAACGGAGGAGGACATTCACAAGCTCAGATGTCCATGGCAAAACACAATGACATCAGGGTTGACTTCAGAAGCAGCATCTGCAATTGCTTGCACACATTTGTCTTCCAGTGAGACTGAAGTTTTGGCTCCAAAGAGTCAGCTCTGCTCAGCCCACATATGTGCAACAACAGAGTCATCATCAAGTTTTGGCAACAAGACTTCAACCCACAATTGGCAGAAATGATCCAGGGATTCTTTGTATGTTGTTGAAAGTGATATATTACCATTACAGAAAATTGCTTTCAGAAAATGCAAACAATGCATTAATGCAACCTCAGGGCTCCTGATGCTTACGTTTCCTTCTGAGAGCTTTGTCAATGCTATCCTCAAGTTCATTAGGAAAGAGTTCCAGTCTCTTGTGGGTCACACACAGAAGGTCATCTCTTTCATACTGAGTAAGGATTTAAACACCATGGTTTCATGCACATGTTCCTGAAGCTTGACACAAACTGCATCAACACAAGGAGTTTGTCACTTCAACAATGACACCCGCAAGCCTCCCTCTTGAGTGTGACTTCTTGCAAAAATGTGTGCATGAGAGCTAAGCTGCTCAAAAGCCATTGCATTTAAGTGTTGATTTCTCATCCCCAAACACAATTGCATACAAAACTCCAATCTTTAGCTCAATTCTGACACACCCATCCTCCTGACGCTTCAGATTCACTTTCACTTTGCACAATAGTGATTGATTCAATCACAAATTGTTCGGGGCTATACCCTGTCATGTCTTGCATCTAACATCACAATTGTGAGCCCTTTGGCATCGGCAATTGATAGATAGGTCAAGCTTGCTATTAACAGTGACAAGGATGAAGACTCATTTGCACATAGGGTGTGGTGGAAACAAACATGGAGTAGTAGCCCAAGGCAAAGTGTAAACTTGTAGAAAGTTAGAGCATTTTGTGAGGATAGACAAAAAGTGTGGTTAATGTTGTAGTCTTGAGCCAAAATTGGGTCACAAATTTTGCCACAAATTCACCATAGCTTCATTTGCCTTATATTTTCTATGTTATATTCTATTTGTTCTAATGGGAATTACATCTAGATTGCAAAATTCATGAAATTTTCAAAGTTTTGTCTCAGAATTAGCCAAGGTTTGGAGATTCATAACTTGTGAGAAATTTCAAATAAAATATGTCATATATCATCTTGTAACTCTCATTGAGAATTTTCCAATGTTGTGTCAAGTTCTTTGATTAGATTCATTTGCCTCTCCAAATGAACATTTGTGTAATTGGGAATCTTCTTGACAATTTGTGTCTTGATTTTTCAAATTGGCATAAGGATAAATACATGGTTTAATGCAATTTTTTTTTCCTTTCAAATTTCTAATGTTGTGTCATATGCAAGCATCCCAAGAAAGATTTAGCATTAAATGGAAATAGGTTTTTGAAACCTATTCCAAAAAGAAATTTGGTACAAAATATCGCCCCCCCTACCCCCTTTCAAAGATGAGTGGAAATGTGGTGATTTTTCCCAAAAAAAAAGAAATTTGCAACAAAAATTCCCTTTTCATTTTAAAAAGTATATTTGTGCCAAATTTCACACAAAAATGGATATTTGGGTTAAGGAAAAAAAAAAACAAAAAAACCCTAAAAATCTTTTCACACACACACACACACACACACACACATATGGAGCATTAGGATGAAAAGGTAATTAAGCAATCACAATCCATGGAACCAAAGCAAATTCTTTCCATTTATATTTAAACCCACCTAGAGATCACTATTTTGTATTATGTGCAAAAATTCATCATAAAACACATTTTTTCAAAATGATATGAACTTTGTAAAAAGTCATGTTTTCAATTGCAATGATGGAAAAGGTCCATAAATAACCTACGATGAACATGGTATGAAATCTTTGAATTTTTTTAACATTGATGTGTTTTCTAATTAAAATCAAGTCTCTAATAATCAAAATTTCACATCATTGAATCATTTTGAAGTTCATATATATACATGCCACATTGACAAGACTCTTAATTTTTAACTTCAAAAGTTCATAATGGTTTTAAATTTAAAAATTAAGCAAAGAAAATATTTACATCATATACATATGCAAGTTAATACATATATATTAAACCCTATTAATAAATTTCAACATGTAAAATAAAAATTAGTCATTGTAATTACACCCATATTGTAAGATTTATCATTTGCCATTTTTGACATCCATTTTAATCCATTTAACTTTGTCTTTACCCATAACTTTCCTAAAACAGCTTTGTTTTGGGAATATGAGTCCTCTACGTTGAAGTTTTTTTCAAAAAATCTTTAATTAATTAGATATAATTTGATTTGAACAATGTTTATTTTTTAAAATCTTGTGTCAAGTCTCAAAGTGGGATTATGATGTGAGAGTTTTAAAAGTGATGTCCTTTGACTTCCAAACATTTTCACCTTCATTTGGGCGAGGGCTTCATTTTTTACATGTCTCAAGTTTGCTTTTGGCACATTTTTATGTTTAGTCCTAGCTTTGATTATAAGCCCAAAACTATAGGTTGTGACATTTATGGATTTTATTATTGTCTTTGTCCTTTATTTCTTGACATAGACAATTCCTACGATAAATGAATCCTATCTTCATTCCCAAAATGAATAATTACAATTAAAATGTTAGTGTATGGTTTGGCAGTTAAATGTATTGGATGAATATGGATATCATAATGTAAAACTTGAAAAGATTGGTTGAGGTCATCTAGCGAAGTGTTCAAGGTCGAGTATTTTCAACAATCAACAAAGGTTGGTTTAGACAACTAATTGTGAATGAACATTCAAAGGGGTTTCCCCCTTGGATGTTTCTGGCATTAGATTGCAATCATTATTGTTGGAAAAATTGTCCTACCATGTTATAAAACCAATTCACCAATATGGTCAAACATAATTTTATATTATTTCACATGTTATATCAAATTAATCAATTTGAATTTGGCTTGTTCAATAAGAATATTGATTTAATGTCCTTATCACTTAATGTTAGTTGTTAATATGTTGAGGGGTCCAAGTAATGAATTGACCTTCAAGGTGAATGGTTCTTTGTACCCTAGATGCTTCTTACTTGCCAATGTAATTTATCCTAGATGGTCTATTTCCATGCAACTATTCACAAACCAAAAGGGGACAAGAGAAAATACTTTGCAAACCAACAAGACAATTTGAAAAGAATGTGGAGATGTGCTTCAAAATGTTGCAATCTTGCTTCACAATTATACAAAATTCACATAAGAAGTTGGATAGAACCATTGTTTTTAACATTTTAGTTGTTTGTGAAATTATACAAAATATCAATGTAGAAGAAAAACAAGACCTTGTTTTGGAACCTTGTTTCAATGAAGGTTGGATTCAATTAATATACAAATTATCATTTAATATAGAATATGGACATGGATTAAAAGAGATTGAATGTTAGAATATGCAATACAAAATGCACAATGATTAAACACCTTTGTAACATAAAAAGCAATAGCCAAATATATTAATTTTATTCAACATTTGATTATATTGGATTTGCCTTATAATGCTTATTTCTCGGGTTTCAATGAGAATGTCTTTTATCATTTTTGTCATTGCATTGTTTAGATGTTCAATTGAAGCTTCAACAAATTGTGAAACGATTATAATCACTATGATTTGTGATGTTACATGCAAGGTGGTAGTTATAGCTAAGCTATGACTTTTGAAGCTCCTTTGACTTGCAAAACTTGAAATATGCTTTAGTTTCATCAAAGTGTAATCAATATTCATGAATTGTAAAAAATGTCATGTAGCTTTGGTCTTTGAAAATTGTTGCCTTCTTCAAAATGGTAATAACCATGTTGGTTGTCACCTTCTCTTGTGCTCTCATCATACATTGTATTTTTGCTATCTCCTCCAATTCCTTTGTGCACATTGGAGCCATGTGGTTGCTTGTGTGCAATGTCATTTGACATCAAGCCTCAAGGATCTCCATTGCAACAACATCTACCTTTGAAATCATAATAGTGTAAGTTTTATGTTTTCTAGGGGTGGGGGAGTTCTTTTGACCTCTTTGGATGCATTAGCCCATCAATGTCTTGTAAGAACAACCAATATTGTATGATTAGGATTTGAGTGTTTGAATCTATAGAGCTTTAGTGCCTTGCATAGGAGTGTTTTCAAATTTGTCCATGATTTGTCTAATGCCTACATGGTTTCAAACTTCAAAGTTGCCACTAAACTTTGTCACATTGTGTTTGATGATGCCCAAGTTCATATAGAGTGAGCACGAAGGTCTCTTAACCTCACAACAAGATCAATTTTGATTATAAGGTTTAGAGAATCTATTCAAGAAAGTATTGAATTTCTAGCCATTTTTCACATGTGCATTTTGCAAGATATAGTGAAAGTTGGAACAAAGGTGGCATTCTTCCTTAATCACAAGGTGCTTGCCCTTCTTGCTTTTTGTGGATGTTGAAGAAGTCTTTGATTTTCCCAATGATGTTGCTTGATGTCAATAAAAACACTTGGAGGGCTTTGATTGGGTTACATTACCTTGTTGCAAATTGGAGGTCAAATTGAGGATTCTTGATTAGGACTTCAAGATAAACATCATCTTTAACCTTTTGGGTGGGGGGAGGGGGTGGGAGACGGGGTGGGAGACGACATACTAGATGGCCTTCCATGGTTATCATTGTAAGTTATGGTTAGCAAGCTATGGTAGTACCCTTGGCAACTTCCACATTAATTATATTAAATTTTGTAGAAATGTTGAAATTTTCATAAAATTTTTTTTTCAAAATTTTTTTTCGTCAAGCAAAATAGAGAATCTTTTGGAATGTTCTTATATTCTAATTTTCAACATGGAATCTTCAAAATAACTGATTATTTGACAAACATGTGTTGAAGCTACACCTATATTACAATGTATACAATAGGAAGTTAGAGACATCATGCTAAGAGAAATCAAATCAAAATACACAATATAACCTTTAGGGCTACTAGAAACAAAATGGTTAATTGTGAAATTCTTGTGGCAATCATGGAGAGCAAAGAAAAGAAGGACGGTTTTATTGGCAAGTACCATATTGAGCCAGCGCTTGAGAAAATACATTGACTTTTTCATACAAGTGAAGGTTGCATTACACATCCTAATATGCCTACTCGCCTTGTCCTAACGTCTTACTAGGTTGTAGAATGTGCCCAAGGCAACCCCTTCTTCCCTGTTGTCAAAGAGTTAGAAGGCCTCTTCTGCTATAAATATGGCATCAATCGGCATTCCCCTTTGAAACAGCTGAATTCTACAATTTAAGAAGCCTGGAAAATGGGAGAATTAGTTCTCAAATTCTTTTACACATGCATTTAAACGGGAAAGAAGGTAAAAGGTTCTATACTTGAGAGTCATTGCCAAGTTGTAGCCTTGTGTTTATAATACTAGATCAAGCTTCTGGTACTTGCAAGTCTTGCCAAGTTGTAACCTTCTGTTCATAATACTCAAACAAGGTTTCCAGTACTTGAGAGTCATTGGCAAGTTGCAGCCCTTTCTTATAATACTAGGGCATCTTATTTAGCTCCTCTGGCATCCACTATTTGCTGCTGTTGAGTTGCCACAAACTTGTAAAAGCAAGCACACTAATGTCCCTCCTGAGTTGGGGTAAGGATTTGTAGGCACTTATGTACTATGGAGCAAGAGCGAGAGACCATTCAATGACATTAAGGTCTGGGGTGGTAGATTCAACAATTTTTTAAAACATCATGTTCAATGTACACATTTTGGGCATTATTATGAGTGTATGATCATCATCGGACGATTATGTTGTCTAATGTGGGACTCAAGAAAATGACATAATCTGCCACTCTAGACCTTAATGTTGTACTTGTTATTTGGTCTTCATTTTCTCTGGTCTAGTCAAGTGGAGTGAATTTCTTAATGGCTGTCAATTTTCTCATTGTTGAAGCACATGTTCCTCAGAACCAACTACCGTAGTGGCATAGCCTGTTCACGACCCGAGGTCGCGAATAATTATTTTCGGTCGTTTTTTCCTTTCGCAGTGGACAAATTCCGATTTTCAAGATTTACGCACAGCCCTTGGTTAAGGGTTTTGAAGGTTTTCACAGGGTTTGCCTGTAGGATCTTGGCCGTTGGTTGACAGGGCACTCAAGACATCTTAACCGTTCAATTTAGGATTCTGCCGCCAATTTTTTCTGTGATCCGTGCCATTGCCAAAGTCACTGGACCTTTGTTGGCACGAAGGAATGTTCTGTTGATTCAATTTGTGGGAGCTTGGGACTGGGTACTGGGGTTGGCGGCCTTCTGGTCGCCTCACCGCCATGGCGTCAGGGAGCAGGGCTGCCACCATCACACGCTTCTTTAGCCCTCTTAGCAAGGAGGAAGTGCATGAAAAGATAAAGAAAGATTCGGCAGCCTGGCAGGAGGAGGAGAGAAACAGAGTAGCTCGGAATGAAGCAGCTAAGGCAGCAAAAGAAAGTGCTA
>Ga0116231_10012612_pt1 | contig 12320 bp, 10 predicted proteins | sample S1TSphgellanicum_2_FD_89695 | JGI IMG/M metagenome (GOLD analysis project Ga0116231, IMG submission 89695) | Host-associated microbial communities from peat moss isolated from Minnesota, USA - S1T2_Fd - Sphagnum magellanicum MG | ecosystem: Host-associated > Plants > Peat moss > Unclassified... | reverse complement strand
AATGCAGTGTTTTCACCGCGAACGATTCCCTGTGAAGTAAGCGGTATCCGCCGCGAAGGAAGCACACCCATGTCCGAACTCAGCGCACCCGTTCTCGAAGCCCCCGAACTCATGGCCACCGAAGAGGTCGTCGCCCTCACCAAGCGCCTCAACTACGGCACCTGGCGCTACCAGAAGAGCTGGAAGCCGCTGCATGTGGTCGACGCCGAGGGCTGCTATTTCACCGACGCGGCGGGGAAGCGCTATCTCGACTTCAGCTCGCAGCTGATGTGCGTCAACCTCGGGCACAAGAACAAAGCCGTCATCGAGGCGATCAAGCAGCAGGCCGAGACGCTGCCCTACATCATGCCCGGCTACGCCACCACCGCCCGCGCCGAGCTGAGCAAGCTGCTGCTCGAGGTGCTGCCCGCCGGCCTCGAAAAGTTCTTCTTCACCACCAGCGGCACCGAGGCCAACGAGGCCGCCTTCAAGATCGCCCGCATGTACACCGGCAAGAGCAAGATCATCGCCCGCTACCGCTCCTACCACGGCTCGACCCACGGCTCCATCGCCGCCACCGGCGACCCGCGCCGCTGGGCGACCGAGCCGGGCGGCAAGGCCCCGAACATCCTCTTCAGCCCCGAAGTGAACTGCTACAAGTGCCCCATCAAGCACGCCTACCCGGGCTGCGGAATCGCCTGCGCCGACTACCTCGAGCACATGATCGAGAACGAGCACGACGTCGCCGCCGTGATCGTCGAACCGGTCGTCGGCACCAACGGCGTGCTGATTCCGCCGCCCGAGTACTTCCCCAAGCTGCGCGAAATTTGCGACCGCCGCGGCGTGCTGCTGATCGCCGACGAAGTCATGGCCGGATGGGGCCGCACCGGCGAGTGGTTCTCAGTCGACCACTGGGGCGTCAAGCCCGACATCCTCGTCACCGCCAAGGGCATCACCTCGGCCTACGTCCCGCTCGGCCTCTGCGCCACCAGCGCCAAGATCGGCGAATACTTCGAGGACCACTACTTCGCCCACGGCCACACCTACGAGGCGCATCCGCTGACCCTCGCGCCGGGAATCGCCGCCATCAAGGAGATGCAGCGGCTCGACCTCGTCCACCGCTCCCGCGAGATGGGCGAATACCTCGGCGAGAAGCTCCGCGCACTCAAGGCGAAGCATCCCTCGATCGGCGACGTCCGCGGCCTCGGCCTCTTCTGGGCGGTCGAGCTGGTCCGCGACCAGACCTCCAAGGCACCTCTGAACACCATGCAGGACAAGGTGGACGGCGTCCCCATGGTCACCGAAAAGGTCGCCGCCGCGATGATGCAGCGCGGCGTCACCATGCAGGCCTGGACCAGCCACTTCGTGATCGCTCCGCCGCTGATTATCGAGAAGAGCGAGATCGACCTCGGTGTCGAAGCGCTCGATCAAAGCCTGGCGATCGCGGACGAGTTTGTGGCCTCGCTGGGCTGAAGGAGTTGATTCAACGGCGCGCGAGGAGGACGGGATGAGATCGAATCACGGCCAGGAGCGCCTCTTCGTTTACGGCACACTGCATCCCACCAAGGCTCCGCCCGAAGTAGCCGACGTCGTGGCCAGAATGAAATCTGTCGGTCGCGGCACAATCCAGGGCGTTCGCTATGAGTTGGAGTCGTTTCCGGCGGTGGTGTCTGGCACTCGGGGCGCGGGACTCGTGCACGGAGAGCTTTACGTTCTGCCCGAAGACCCCGAGGCTCTCAAGCGTCTCGACGACTACGAGGAGTTCTACCCGCAGAATCTCGACGCCAGCCTGTTCCGCCGCGAACGAACAACCGTCACCCTGCACGACGGCACCCGCGAGCGCAGCTGGGTTTATGTCTACAACCAGCCGATTTCGTCGGCGCTCTCATCATCCACCGAAGCGGTCGCGTCGTAGCCCGTCGTAGCCCTTGGATCAGCCATTCCGTCCTCGTTCCGCCGCTCGACCAAAACCTGGCGGTCGCCGACTATTTTGTGGCCTCGCTCGGCTGAGCTTTGACCGGCGGGAGACCTCTGCAGATGAGCTTCTGCCCGCACGGGATCACGAGAGCATCGCTGTCGGGTAAATCGCTTAAAGTTTCTGCTTCAGGAGTGGAACGCTCTCGTCTAGAATGGCTGGCATGCGCACCAACTCCCGTCGCCGCGCCCTTCCGGCTTCCCTCTTCTCCCGGCGGCTCTCGCCGATTTTCTTCTTCTTCTTTGCTTTGGTTGCCTTCGGAGCGACCGCCTTCGCCTTCGGCCAAGCGAGCGCCGCTCCGCCTCAAACCGGCGCGCCCGACACTTCGCAATCGGCGCCGGCATCGGCCCCGGTCCCAACCTTGCAGAGCAACGTCAGCGAGGTTTCGTTCGACCTGATCGTCCGCGACCGCAAAGGCCATCCCGTTCCCAACCTTTCCGCTAGCAATTTCGTGGTCACCGACAACGGCACGCCGGTCGCGCTGACCAGCTTGCGGCTGGACAAGCCGGCACCGGGCTCGCCCCGGCTGATGGCCCTGGTCTACGACAACCTCGACCCCGCGATGGGCAAGAACGCCCGCACCCTCACCGACAAGATCCTCAAGCTGATTCCGCCCGGCGATTTCGCCTTCGCGGTCTTCTACGTGAACGGACGCCTGCGGCTGATGCAGCCTTACACCACCGACCGCGCCCTGGTCGAGCGCGCCGTCTTGAGCGCCACCGGCGCCTCCGGAACCAACGCCATCGCCGACTCCGCCATCGCCGAAAAGAATCTCTTCGCCAGGGGCAATCTCGCCGCCGACAGCCCCGTCGCGGCCGCCGACAAGGAGACCGCGCGCTCGCTCGGCGCCGCCCTCACGGAGTCGGAAAAGCTGGCCAACGCGCAGCCTTTCGTCGACCGCCGCGTCTCCACCGGGCTGGCCGCGATCTCCGCCTTGGCCCGCGCCAGCGAAAAGCTGCCCGGCCGCAAGGTGGCCATCTACTTCAGCGGAGGCATCGAGGACGACAGCCGCGCCCTGGACCTGGTGAAAAACGCCGTGGGCGCGGCCAATCGCGGCGAGCTGAGCGTCTATCCCGTCGACCTCAGCACCCTGGGCGTCGAGGCCAACGAAGATCTGGTCGTCGGCCTGGCGATGGGTTCGCTGCGGGCCAGCGGCAATCTCAATCCGGTCGCGGTCACCGGTCCCGCAACCGGCCCGCCCTCGCTGACGGCGGGGCAGCAACAGCAGGTCACCGACAACTCCATCAATCTCGAAGTCGGCGAGCCTTCCGACGGTCCGGGGGCCCTCGGGCGGCTGGCCGGAGGCACGGGCGGACGCTACATCCCCGCCCAGATGAACCTCACCAAGCAGATCCGCCAACTCATCGACGACGCCGACAACCTGTATGTCGCCAGCTACCTGCCGCCGATCCAAGGCTACGACGGCAGCTTCCGCGCCATCCGCGTCAGGCCGCTGGCAAAAGGCGTGTACGTCCGCGCCCGCGCCGGGTACTTCGCGCTTCCGCCCACGGATGTCGGCGGCCTGCAGCCCTTCGAGGTGCCGCTGCTCGCCCTGCTCAAGCAGCCGCAACCGCCGGCGGACTTCAGCTTCCGCTCAAGCGTCGTGCAGCTTGGCGAACTCCCCGGCGGCCTCACCCAGGAACTGGTCGTCGAGCTTCCGGTCAGTCAATTGGAGGCCAAGCAGGACGCCAACTCCGGCCTCTTCTCGCTGCGCGCGAGCGTGCTCGCCCAGATCGTGGACAGCACCGGCGCGGTCATCGAACAGTTCGGCCAAGAGTTCAACCGCCGCGGCGCCCTCGACACCCTCGACGCGGCCCGCAACGAGGCGCTCAGCTTCCAGCGGAGTTTTTCCGCCCCGCCCGGCACCTACACGGTGAAGGTCGCCATCGCCGACGCCATCGCCGACAAAGCCTCGGTCGCGCGCAGCGAATTCCAGCTCGCCGCCGCCAAACCCGAGCCGTTCCTGAGCGACCTGGTGCTGGTCCGCCGCTTCGAATCCAACGGGAACAACGGATCGAGCGCAGCCGCCCGCGCGACGGACGACTCGCTCGGCGACCCGCTTGAGTCCGCCAACGGCGAGGTGGTTCCCAATCTCGACGGCGCGGTTCGGGCGGGAACCAAGGAGGTCTCGCTGTTTTTCCTCATCCATCCCGGCCCGCCCGCGCTGGGCAAGGCGGCGATGGAGATCCGCGTCTCGCGCGGCGGCCATGTGATAGGCCACGCCCCGCTCGCCTTCCGCGAGGCCGCGGACAACGGCCCGATCACCTACTTCAGCACCCTCGGCACCCGCTCCATGAGCCCCGGCGAATACCAGGTCGCGGTGCGCCTCACCCAGGGCGCGCAGAGCTTCGAGCGCACGGCGACGGTACGGATCGAGGGACAGGCCAAACCGGCAGGAACCGAGATCGCCTCGGCGGGCGCAGCGCCGAACATCGGCTCTGCGACCGACCACGCGGACGCCTCCCCCGAAATCTCCGGGGCGGACGCGGCGGCGGCGGTCTCCGCCGAGCTGCCCGCTCTCGTGGTCACCCCGTCGGCCCCCGGCGCGGCCGTCGAGTCCGAGAGCGAAACCGCGCAGCGGCTCGAGCAGGCCCGCAAGCGCGCCCTCGACTACGCCGCCGCGCTGCCCAACTTCCTCTGCGTCGAGACCACCAGCCGCTCCGTCGATTCCAGCGGCAAAGGCCAATGGAAGCGCCAGGACACGCTCGCGGAGCAACTCACCTACCGCAATCGCATCGAAAGCCGCAAGATGCTGGCCGTGGACGGCCACGAGGCCCACGACGAACCCGATCCCACCAAAGGCATGGTCTCGCACGGCGAATTCGGCGGCATCCTCAACGCGATCTTCGACCCCTCGGCCCACGCCGTCTTCACCTGGAAGCAAAGCGGCATGGTCGGCGGCGAGCACGTCGACATCTACGACTACAAAATCGCCGCCAAGGACTCGAGCTTCTCGCTCACCGGCGACAACAACTGGCAGTACAACACCGCCTTCCACGGAGTCGTCTCGATCGACTCGGCCACGCTCGGCGTGCGCCAGCTCACGGCGGTCGCCGACGACCTGCCGAAGGGCTTCTCCATCCACGCCTCGGCGATGCGGGTGGACTACGACTACATCGCCATCAACGGTCACGACTACCTGCTGCCCACCCGGGCCACCATCGCCCTGCTGCGCCGCAAGCACGAGGGCGTGCTCAACGAGATCCAGTTCCGGGACTACAAACGCTTCGGGGCGAAGGCGCGGATGCTGCCCACCCAGTAGCCCGGGTGTCGCGACTGTCCGGCACCCCGCCCCTTTCGTTGCCCTGAACCGGAAGAACCTTGTATAACGGGTTTGGCTTCCGAACGGGCGCAACTTAGGCGCCCTGCCATACACCCAGAGATGCAGATGGACCTTCTTCGCAGGATCGCCCTACCCGCCGCCGCAGCGCTGCTGTGGCCCCTGGCTACCGTCATCGCCGGGCAACTGGCTCCGGCGCAATCCGGACAGGCCGCAGCCCCGTCGGAATCGACCACCGTCTTCAAAGCCGACGTCCGCCGCGTCGTCGTCGACGTGGTCGTCACCGACGCCAAAGGCCAGCCGGTGCGCGGCCTGACCAAGGACGACTTCTCCCTCGCCGAAGACGGCAAGCCCCAGCAGATCCTCTCCTTCGACGCCAACGGCTTCGGCGGGAAGATGGACTACCTGCCGCCTAAGCTCCCGCCGGAGCCTCCCAACACCTTCCTCAACCTGCCCGCGACGCCGGAAAAGGGCCCGCTCTACGTGCTGCTCTACGATCTGGTCAACATGGACAACCAGGATCAGATGGCGCTGACCGTCAATCAGCATGGCGACCAGATGTTCGGCCGCCAGCAGTTGATCAAGTTCATCGAGAGCAAGCCCGAGGGAACGCGCTTCGCCATCTTCGTCCGTTCCGACGGCACGCATCTCGTCCAGGGTTTCACCTCCGACAAGCAGCTGCTGCTGGCCGCCGTCGACCCCCACCACCCCGGACCGCATATTCCGCAGGTCTTTCTTATGGGGCAGAACCTGGATCGGGGCGACACCAACCCCACCCTCGACGTGATGAGATTCCTCGTCAACTACCTCGACGGCCTTCCCGGGCGCAAGAACCTCATCTGGTTTTCCGGCGGATTCCCGCTCCATCTCTTCCCCACCGTCGACGATGTCCCCTCCTACGCCGAACAGGTGAAGGAGACCCTGGACAAGATGGCCCGCGAGCAGATCGCCATCTATCCGGTCGATGTGCGCGGCGTGGTGACCACCGACTACAAGGCGTCGACCGTCGACCTCGGCGGCGACGGCAAGGTGAGCGGCGGCGACGCGGCAACTGGAGGTGCAGCGAATCCCGGGAGCTCAAAAGGCGCTGCCGCAGGAGCCGGATCGCAGAGCGCGCAGAAAATCAGCGCCGGAACGGGCGGAGGCCTCTCCCTGATCGCCAGCAGCTACCAGACCGAGGACGAGATCGCCCGCGACACCGGCGGCCGCGCCTTCTACGGCACCAACGACGTCGCCGGCGCGCTGGCCGAGGCCACCGGCAACGGCTCGATCTACTACACGCTGACCTATTCTCCGACCGACAAGGACTACAACGGCAGGCAGCGCAGGATCGAGGTCAAGCTCGCCAAGAAGGGCTACACGCTGCAATATCGCCGCGCCTATTTCGGAACCGACACCGACGCCGACGCCGATCCCAAGCGGCTCAAGGCCAGCGCGGCGGCGGCTCCCCCGCCCCGAAAAGCCGGCGACACCCTCTACGCCAACATGGAGCACGGCGCGCCCATCGCCCACCAACTGATTTTCGGCGCGCGCCTTCACACCCTCGGACCGCCCGCCATGGGAACCCCCGCGCAGATGGCCCAGCTCGCCACCCAGCCGGCCTACTTCAAGATCCGGCGAAAGACCGGCCAGCCCCAGCCGCTCGCCCCCATGAAGCTGCAACGCTACGCCATCGACTACACGGTCATGGCGCGCCAGCTTCAAATCACCGCAGCGCCGCTCGACCTCGAGCTCGCCGTCGCCGCCTACGACGCCGACGGAAAGATGCTCAACGCCGACGTGGGCATCGGCGCACGCGGCCCCAGCGCCCCGGCGAACGGGCAGCCCCCGCCCAAGTCCTACCGCGCCGAGCTGCAGCTGGACGTGCCCCTGGCCGCGGCCTGGATCCGGCTCGCCGTCCGCGACGCCAACACCAATCGCATCGGCGCCATGGAGGTCAAGTTGCCGCTCGCCCCGGAAAACGAATCCGCAGCCGCACGTAACTCGAATTGATTCCCTCATCGAACGGAGCGCAAACGAACGGATTGCCTCGGCGCGGAATCGAGAATATCGTTGGGATGTCCCCGTCATGACAAGCGGGAGGGAGATCCGAAGATGAGCTTTCTTCGCACCGTTGGTATCTCAGCCGCATTCGCCCTTCTCTCCTTCTACGATTCGTCGGCCGCGCCGCAACTCGATGCCGCGTCCCAAGCCGGCCAGGCCGTCGCCCCCGTGAACTCCGCCACCGTCTTCAAGACCAATGTGCGGCGGGTGGTTCTGGATGTGGTGGTGACCGACTCCGCCGGCAAGCCTGTTTCCGGCCTCACGAAGCAGGACTTCTCGATCCTGGAAGACGGCGACCCGCAGCGGGTGCTCAGCTTCGACGCCAACGGCTTCGACCCGGGCATGGACTACATGCCGCCCAAACTGCCGCCGCCGCCGCCCAACAGCTTCCTCAATCTGCCGGCGACGCCGGAAAAAGGGCCGCTCTACGTGCTGCTCTACGACCTGGTCAACATGGACAACGAAGACCAGATGGCGCTCACCGTCAACCAGCACGCCGACCAGATGTTCGGCCGCCAGCAGTTGATCAAGTTCATCGAAAGCAAGCCCGAGGGCACGCGCTTCGCGATCTTCGTCCGCTCCGACGGACTGCATCTTGTCCAAGGCTTCACCTCCGACAAGGAGCAGTTGCTCGCGGCGGTCGACCCTCGCCATCCCGGACCCCATATTCCAAAGGTCTTTCTGCTCGGCCAGAACTACGACCGCGGCGACACCCACGCGAGCCTCGACGTGATGAAGTTCCTCGTCGGCTATCTCGACGGCCTGCCCGGACGCAAGAACCTCATCTGGTTCTCCGGCGGCTTCCCGCTGTCTTTGTTTCCCACCGTCGACGATGTGCCGTCCTACGCGGAGGAAGTGAAGCAAACTCTAGACCTGATGACCCGCGAACAGATCGCGATCTACCCGGTCGACGTGCGCGGCGTGGTGATCCCTGACTGGAAGGGCGCGACCGCGGACATCGGCGGCGAGGGAAAAGTCGTCAGCCAGCGCTATGTGGGCAGCATCGGCGGCCCGGGAATGGCCCCCGGCGACCCGAATGCGCCGGGGATCCAGTCCCCGGACAAAATGAGCGCGGCCACGGGCGGCGGACTCTCGTTGATCTCCAGCAGCTACCAGGCCGAGGACGAGCTGGCCCGCGACACCGGCGGCCGCGCCTTCTACAGCACCAACGATGTCGCTGGCGCGGTTGCCAACGCCACCGAGAACGGCGGAACCTACTACACCTTGACCTATTCGCCGACCGACAAGGACTACGACGGGAAACGGCGGAGCATCGAGGTGAAGCTGGCGCAGAAAGGCTACCATCTGCAATACCGCCGCGCCTACTTCGGCACCGACACCGACACGCCGCTGTTCCTGGACGCCAGCGTCGCGAAGGCCAAAGCCGCCGCAGCGCCCCCCAGAAAGCTCGGCGACACCCTTTACGCCAACATGGAGCATGGCGCGCCCACCGCCCATCAGCTGGTCTTCGGCGCGCGCCTGCGCACGATTGGCGCGCCGGCGATGGGAACCCCCGGCCAGATGGCGCAACTGTCGACCCAGCCCGCGTATTTCAAAATTCGCCGCAAGAACGCGCCGACGAAGCCGCTCGCGCCGATCGAGCTGCAACGCTACGCCATCGACTACACCGTGATGGCCCACCAGCTCCAGCTCTGGGGCCAGCCGCCCAACGTCGAGCTCGCCGTCGCCGCCTACGACGCGGACGGCAAGATGCTCAATTCGCTGGTCAACAACGGAGCATCGGACTCCGGGGAAACGCCGGCGGGAGTGCCAGCGCCCAGATCCTACCGCGCCGAGCAGCAGTTGGACGTGCCCTTGAACGCGGCTTGGCTGCGAATCGCCGTCCGCGACGCCAACACCGACCGCATCGGGGCGATGGAGGTCAAGCTGCCGCTCTCGCCCGTGAACGAGTCCGCCGCGATATCGGAAAAACCGCAGTAGACGCCAGCCGAGCCGGGGCGACTGTTCACCTCACGTCGTAGCTCAGGCGAATGTCCCGCCATTGCGCCTTGCCCGCAACCGATCCGCCGCAGCCGCCGCAACGGATCGCCAGATGGTCGGAGGATGTCCATTGGACGGTCAGATGATCCGGCTCGCGGTGAGCGTCGAGCGCCACGTAGACCGGCGCGAAGGGCACCACGCGCAGGCTCCTCGCCAGCGGAGACAGCCCCGACGGCATCAGACGCACCATGTACTCGTACTCCGCCGAAACTCCGGGATCCTCGCGCACCACCTCGGCGCGGTAGCGTCCATCCGGCGAATCGGCGGACTGCAGGACGGCCGTGGCATTCTCGACCGACGCCATCCAACCGATGAGCATGGCCGCGACCAGCGCGATCGGCAGCGCCGCGTACAGCGCGACCTGCACGAGGATTTGGCGGAGCTTGGTTGGGGCCATAAACTTGAGCCAGACGGAACATTTGGCGGATCTGAGGTCGATAACCGACCGAAGTCAATCGATATCGAAGAGACCCTGCGTCTTGCCAACAGTCTGCAATCGAGCGGAACTATCGGTCAAGACGCGATCAACGGACGTGATCGGCGGACGTGATCGGCGGAGCGGTCGGCGCGTGAACAAACACGGATTGGAGGCGAAATGGACGAAGTTTCAACGACGCTATCTCGACCCATTTTGAGCAAAGCCGAATGGCGCGAACGGCGGCGCAACCTGCCCTTCGCGGAAAAGATCGCGATCCTCGAAAAGATGCGCCGCCGCGACGCGCTGATCGCCAAGGCCGGACTCCGCAGACCACGCCCCGACGAGGACGGCGACTCCGCGCAAGCGAGCGGTAGCCAGCGTGGGCGACGAAAATCGCTCCGCCGCTGGCGGACGCTGTGTTATCGTCGATAGCATCCATTGGATCGGGAGGAGGCGAATATGACCAATACGCAATTGTGGCTTGCGGTGGCTCTTCCGACCCTGGCGTTTCTCGCCGGAATCCTGATCAACCTGGTTCAGGTTCAAGGCTTGGGCAATCGGATCGAAGCCCTGGGAGTCCGGCTCGACGCCCGCATCGACGGCGTCGATTCCCGAATCGATGGCCTGACCGTGAAAATGGATTCGCGAATCGACGGCTTGACTGCTAAGATGGATTCGCGCATCGACGGCTTGACCGCGAAGATGGATTTTCGCATCGACAGCCTCAGCGCCCGGATCGACACCTTGAGCGCGCAGATGGATTCCCGCATCGAAGGCCTCAGCGGACGCATCGACACCCTGATCGGCAAGGTCATCGAGTTGACCGACCGGGTCTCCCATCTGGAAACCCAGATGGGCAAGTAGCACCCGACGCACCCAGATTACAGATACGTTTGCATCATCCGCTGCCAGGTCGGCCAGTCGTGGCTGTTGTGGGTGTCCCAGATGTCCAATCGGCATGGAACCCCCTTCGATTGCAGCAGCCCGGCCATGTGGCGGCTCTCGCCCAGGCAATGGTCGTCCCAGCCGCTGGCGAAAAGATACGAGCCTTGCCGATAGCGATCCAGCTGCCAGCTTCCGCCGAGGTTGGCGATGTAGTGCGGCGGAATGTTGAAGTACACGTCGTTGTCGTAGTAGCCGTGCAGGAAGCGGGTGAGGTCGAAGGCTCCGCTCATCGAGAGAAATCCGGTGAACTTGTCGGGATGGCGCAGCGCGATATTGACCGCGTGGTAGCCGCCGAAGCTGCACCCCAGGCTGATCGTCTTCGGGTTCCAGTTCTTCTGGCGGACCAGCGGCAGCACCTCCTCGATCACATAGCTCTCATAGCTCATCTGCCGGGCGATGCGCCAGCGCGGCGGCACGTTGCGGTTGTACCAGCTCTCGGCGTCGACCGAGTCGAGGCAGTAAAGCTGCACCTCGCCGTTGTCGATCTTGTAGCCAATGGAGCCAACCATGCCGCGATCCTCGAACTCGTAGAACCGTCCCTGCGACGAGGGAAAAACGACCACCGGCAGGCCGGCGTGGCCGTGGACGAGCAATTCCATATCGCGGCCCAGCCGCGGGGAGTGCCACTTGTGATATTCACGATGCATCTTCGGGATTCCCGGCCCTTCGTAATATTCTTGCTACTGTAACAGGGTTCGGGCCTCGCGGCGCCGACCCGCCGTCGTCGCCACGCAAAGAGCGCGCAGAAAGTGGGTTTGCAAGATTTGAATTTCGAGTGGACAACCGCCGCGGAAGCCGCCCTGGACACAGACGGGGAAACGACCGAGTACGCCGAAGCCCCGTTCGAGGGCGGATCCTCGCAGTTGGTGCGGCATCAGGATTTTCATAGCGAGTTCCTGCCCGACGACCGGACGCTGATCGTCTATCTGCCGCCCGGCTATGAATATCAGGCGGGGCGGCGCTATCCGGTCATGTACATGCACGACGGACAAAACCTCTTCGATCCGGAGACCTCGTTCGTCCGCGGCCGCACCTGGCAGTTCGGCGAGAACGCCGACCGGCTGATCTTCGCCGGAGAGATCGAGCCGTTGATCGTCGTCGGCATCTACAACACGCCCCGGCGGCTGGAGGAGTACACCCACGCCCGCGACCGGCGGATGGGCGGCGGAGAGGCGCGCCAGTACGGCAGGCTGCTGGTGGACGAGCTCAAGCCCTGGATCGACGCCCGCTACCGCACCCTGCCCGACGAGGAGAACACCGCCCTGGGCGGATCCTCGCTCGGCGGCCTGGTCAGCCTCTACCTCGGCCTCGAACACGCCGAGACCTTCGGCAAACTCGCCGTCATGTCGCCCTCGGTCTGGTGGAACCACAAGAGCATCCTCGGCTACGTCAACGAATACGAGGGGCCGCCCTGGCCGCGCATCTGGCTCGACGTGGGCGACGCCGAAGGGCGGCGAGTCAAGAGCGATGTGGATCTGCTCTACCAGCGGCTCAAAACCAACGGCTGGCAGCCCGAGGCCAATCTCCACTACCAGATGGTCTCCGGCGCCACCCACGACGAAGCCGCCTGGGCGGCGCGCGTCGGAGACATGCTGAAGTTCCTGTTTCCGGCCAAGGCGTAGTCGCGCGGGCATGGATCGGAACACCCGCGATTTCGGGTGCCTCATTCAAGCCGCTTT
>Ga0116231_10012611_pt1 | contig 12323 bp, 4 predicted proteins | sample S1TSphgellanicum_2_FD_89695 | JGI IMG/M metagenome (GOLD analysis project Ga0116231, IMG submission 89695) | Host-associated microbial communities from peat moss isolated from Minnesota, USA - S1T2_Fd - Sphagnum magellanicum MG | ecosystem: Host-associated > Plants > Peat moss > Unclassified... | reverse complement strand
TTTCGACAGATCTTACCTGTGGTTCCCAAGGGAGGACGAGAAGACATTGTCAGTGCTTCCTTGCTCCAGTCATATCTTTGGCAGCATGTTACAATTCTTCGTCTTCATATCAACATGCGAGTCTTGGCAACCAATTCTGAAGAGCAGCGAGAGTTTGCCAAATGGGTGTTGAATGTTGGAGATGGTAGTCTTCCCACCATTGCAGGAGAAGAAGGTGTCGATCCAGATTGGATCAAGATTCCACCCCATATGAGGCTGCCAGCAAAAGATTACAGCTTAAGAGGATTAATCCGAACCATCTATCCGGATCACCGGTGCCACTCTGGAGATGCCATGTATCTTATGCAACGCAGCATTGTAACCCCCAAAAATACTGACGTTGATGAAGTCAACAATGCAATTTTAGAATCACTATCTGAAGAATCGCACATGTACCTGAGTGCAAATTCTTTGACTCCAACAAAAGAAGGTGCAAGTGTTGCTGCAGGAGTTTCAATGGATTCATTGTATCCGGTGGAATTTTTAGACACTTTGCGATTTAGTGGTATCACAAATCATGAGCTCGAACTCAAAGTGGGTGTGCCAATCCTTTTGTTGCGTAATCTCAATCAATCAATAGGATTGTGCAATGGTACGAGGTTGATTGTCAAAAGATTGGGTCAGTGTGTCATTGAAGTGGAAATCATCACAGGAAACAATGTCAGCAAACGTGTGTTCATACCCCGCATCATCATGTCCCCCTCCGGGACTGATTGGCCATTTGTTTTGCGTCGTCGTCAATTTCCAGTTCGAGTGGCATTTGCGATCACAATCAACAAGAGTCAAGGTCAAACATTCAACAACGTTGGGGTATATTTGCCGTCTCCGGTTTATTCCCATGGTCAGCTATATGTTGCTATTTCACGGGTTACAAGTAGTGCAAACATCAAGATTTTCAACGGCTAGGGTCCCACTAGATACATGCGAAATGTCGTATATAAAGAGGTTTTGGAACTATAGTTTGTAATCGTAATTTCGTAATATGTATTGTCAAATGCACACAAACCTGTGCATTAGGCACAGGGTCCAAATGGTTAGTACATAGGTAAGGACTAGTGGTGTTAAGTCTCACCTTGGAAACTAATACCTTATCCTAAGGTCAGTTTTGTCATTAAATAATCAACAAAATAGTGAAATAAGTTTTTGTGAAAAATATGAAGTTGACATGTTGAAAATCATCATAATTATCATATGCTGCACTCTGAATAATTTCACTACTCATGTGATAATATCATAATAGGTCATGGAAAATTCAATAATTTCAATTTTTAAATATGATTCAATTTTTTGAAAAAACTAACTAGTTGTTTTATCAATGTTGAAACTTGACCCTAGGCTACAGGAATCCTTTTTTAAATAGGTCATGTAGGTAGGACAATAGATGACTACTAGGTAATTAGATGTGTGTAGAGGGATAGTATCTAGGTAGAGGCTAGTGGGGCTGGTAGTAGTAGGTAGGCAGTAAAACTTGCAGCGCAAGCAAAACACCCTCATGGTAGCTAGGGAACTTGAACCCAAAAGGAAAGTGCTTTTCCCCATCCATCCACCATCCATCCAATTGACCAGTGTTGGCCACGTACTTGAGTTTGATGATAACCACCGGTTCCTGTTTATATTGCAAAATCAGAGAATCATCAGCTCTGGGTTTTCCAAAGAGAAAAAAGGAGAACAGAACCACTGGTGTATTTCGAAAACCTCAAAGACCCAACCCAGGTTTTGAAAAAGAGAAATCAGAATGACTGTCTCTGATATATCAAAAACCCTTAAAGAACCTCCGGTTCCCTGAAAGAACCGGGGACAATGATTAAAAAGCCGGATATATTTGTGTGTGTGTGTTTTTTTTTGGAAACCAGGGTAATAACCAGTGTCAGCCAGTTATTGAGTTTTGACTCAGTTATCAGCCCGGTTATCAGTTCGACTTTTAATGACCTGTTAGCCAGTTATTGATTTTTTTTTATAACTGGTTAATAACCTAATTGAATGGTATTAAAATTTCAAAATCTAATAACCTACCAGGAACCTACCCAGGGGACCTAGTTGCCATTCGGGTAGGTTATCAATCCTAAAATACTAAACAGTTTTATGATAGAAAGCAAAAAAACAGAAAGAAACTTTGTAGAACCCCCTGGAACCGGCTAATAGGTAATCGGCAGTTATCAACTGGTTACTTAATAACCTACCCTTATGCATAACAGATGGGTATTACTCAAAATATTGATAACTTGATTAACACTTCAAATTTTTTTGGTATTGATAACCTAATTGTCACTCAATTGTTTTGAGAAATAACCTACCCGGAGGTTATGAAAACAACAAATAACCGGCCCACATTGGTAAACAAGTTCCAGGGTTTTTCGTTGGCCGACGACGACTACCGCGTCGACAAAACCGCGTCGTCCACAACGTCCGACAATCGTTGGTACCGACGGACGAAGGGACGCGGACACCAAGAGAAGTATCCGCGTGTCCAGGCAACCTCAGCGATCGTTCCCCAAGCGCGGGCTTTTTACTTCTTCTTCGTCTATTTCTTTTTTGTAAAGGATTGTATGTGGATCTTATTATATGATGTGTCTTTTCTGGATGTGAAGAAAGAACTGATCATCAGCAGCGATTCAAGCAAGTGATTGTGGTAAGAGGTGCAGTGCAGATCCCAGCTCCCTCTAGTACTACGACTTGCAGAGCTTGAATTTATATAGCATACGGAACACTAGACGCGCGTGTTTGTTCGCTCTAGTGTTGTGGAGTTCAAGACGAAAAAAAGATTGTTTGTGGAACCCCAGCAAAGGATAATTCAGAGTCCAGACTGTGAGTACTAGAACTTTGTTGAAGTGTGAGACCAAGGTTTCGGCTAGATCGAGTTACGGGCCTGGGTCCCGATTGATTAGTTTTGTGTATATCGACTAACAGTGAAATGGGTCGACCCAGATCGAGCTGCTCTGGTGTAGTAAGTCTTCTGTTTCCTCCTCATCTCTTGTGAAGTTTGTGATCTCGTGGGTGCTGCTCTGGAGGATTAACTAGAGATTATAGCTGCAGGCGTCTCTAGTTCTCATTTGATGGACTCGTGATTTTTCTCAGCAACTGGTTTTCATTGGTCATGCATCATGTCTCGGGTAGTACATCTAATTTCCAGTGAGTTTCTGCGTCCTTAACTGTCGATGAGGAAGGAAGACCATATGGTTTTCCCTCCTCCGCATAGAAAAATTCCTAGCACCAAAAAAGGATGCAACTCAGACCAAAGACTGTAGACAAATCGGTGTTCAAGTGCAATCAATCTAAACGGTGCCGGCATTCAGAGCCTTCTAAGTTCTCGTGGGATTGGAACTACAATTGCACATCCTCGAAACTTTTTTTATGAGCTGACACAGCAGTCTATATTGAAGAGAGCCCAAGATCCTTGTGGACAAAAACGGTATCGGCCTAGGTACCACTAGACTTGATTGTATTCCTTGCTCCAATTCTTGCTTGCTAACCGATTCATGAATATTGGACCGGGGTTCATAATCCCTTGATGCAGATTTATCCAGTGCATCGATTGTATCCGCCTGAGGGGGAGCCTCTGAAACATGACCACGACTTGACGCTCATCTTCTTCCACGGCTTCTCTAACGACACGACCGTTTGGAAAACGACGTGGATCCAACGCGGGCATCCCGAAGTCTGCTGGCCGCAAGAGTGGCTCCCCAAATCCAAGGAAGATCAGGGACTGGGTAGTCGCATTTTGGTGCTGTCCGTGTCCTTCGACGCCAATCCGCAAGGTGCGCACGAGAGCGTGGAGGACATAGGCAAGAACCTGGTGCACTCCCTGGTGAACGAGTGAGTGCGCCTGTTCCCCCTACGCTTCCCCCTTACCTCTCCTCCCTCCCAGTTATGCCAAGGAATGAGCCCTTAGGATACATTCTGATTATGAAATGGTCAAGTCCCTGCCCATTAAGACGCCAAGGTGAGCCCATTTAGGGCGAGCTTGCTGATGCACCCAACATAATGAGCAGGGGCTTGACCATTTCATAGTACAGAATGTATCCTAAGTGCGAGACCATTCCATGACATTAATGTCTGGGGTAGGGTTTAATGTCATGGAATGGTCTCGCATTTTTTAAATAATCCATGTTCAACAGAGATTTTGGTCACTATTGTTATGAGTTATATGACCATCACCGGACGATTATGTCATCTAATGGTCAACAAAATGACATAATCTGCTACCCCAGACCTTAATGTCTCCAGTTTGTCATTATAGCTCGGCTTCATATCCTTGCCCTCATGACTTGCTAGGAGGTAGAATGTTTTTGGTGGGGTTGCTATCTGATGTCATTTACAAGACAATGATTAAACCAGATAATATGATTACAATTAAACCACGCATCATCTAAGGAAAACTTTGTTGGGAGATTTATCAAAAAGTTTATTACAAAATTATCAAATTGCATATGTGAAGCATTTTGTGTAGGGTAAGGCCTGAGGTCAAGGGCATTACCAGAAGAAGTGCCTGTCCAAGGTGGGAGCTGAGTGCAACCCCACCTTTTGGTAATGCCCTCAATCAAGGGTGTTACCAAACATAAACAATTGTCAAAAATACTCGACCGATGAGATTATCCAAGAAATCACAAGGTCAATCATCTACAAGGCTAAAAAAATGGAAGATCCCTGTGGGAAAACTGGAGATAACAGATAACCTCCAAAATATAGAAGATGCTTCCCAGCTGTGGCAGAAGAGCCCTTCTTGAAAATGGAAGGCCCTGGCATTTCTCAAAGGTTAAATTCCACATTTAAAACATGCCCTCCAAATACACTAGTAATTTTTTGGCAGATCTTTACAGAACAATTGGAACTATTGTGCATTCACTGATAATAGCTTTGTAACATTGTGTATTGAATGTAGTTCAAGGTACTTGAAGGCCGATCATCAACAAAGAATAGTGCTGGTGGGCTACAGCTTTGGAGGATTGGTGATCAAGAGCTTGGTGGTTGAAGCCAAGAAGACTACCCAAGAGTATTGCAAGAATGGCATGGACAGATCTAGGAGGGATAGTTGCAAAGCCTTCATGCGCAATCTAAAAGGCATTGTGTTTTATAGTGTGCCACACTCAGGGGCTTCCAAGGATTTTGAGAGGTATTTCACAGATGCCAACAATGTGCCATTCCTCAAGTCTAGTGACCGGTTGCAGGGGTTGACAAGGTGCATCAGTGACTTCAATCGTGAAATGGCACAGCTCACTATTGACTTTTTGGGCCACATCGAAGATGACATGAATCTTTATGCTATTGTTGAAGGCAAAGCAATGGGGAGCAAGGTACAGAACTTCCTAATCAACCTTAATCAAACTGGGCATTTGGCCACTGGTATCTTGATGTGCTCATCATCATACTCATACTTTGTGTTGTGATACAAGTGGTTCAAGTTCTTGACTGGTTCATGAAAAAAATTGGATTGTTCCTGTGTTGTAGGTTTTGGTACCAATAGCAACAGGTCGCCTGCTGACACGCAATGAGTTCATCAAGGTTGAAGATGCTAATCATATGGAAGTCTGCCAGCCTGTTGATGAGAACCACATATCATACCAGAGACTACTGGAATTTGCAGACACCATATTGCAAAGGCCAATTTGAGAAAAAATTAGGTTGATTCAAAAATACAACACCTGTCCAGAGTTAAAGTAAATGTTCTAGACCTGGTTGCCAGCTTTATGGAGGTGGTCTTGAAAGCAGCTTGCTGAAAGAGTTTGGCAAGGGTGGAATGTGGAGCAGCATGACAGCAGATTTGTTCAGCTCTCCTTTCCTCCAAGACTGCAAGCAGTAACCAGTTCACAATCTTGACAATAATCCACATGTGGAAAAAAGTGGCTAGAGACTCATCCATGGAATTTGAGGATAAAGAAGCACCCACTCTTGAGTACTGATTTATTGTCCATTTAGTCAATTTTAATCTGTCTTCAGATTACTGTGCACAGCCCAGAACAACCAATTCAAAGAGAACTCTACTCAAAAGGAAAACTGAGTATAAGACATCAAGAATGCTCAAAATGAAGAGAGTAACTCATAGAGTGCAAATTCTTGAATTGCACAGATGTTAGAGCCTCAACAGCTTGCACTCCATAGACTCTGTCCTTCAATGCCTGGAGTTGGCGCTGTACCCCAAGGGGATCTAGGACTTCACTGTAGCCAAATCTGTGGTACTCTCACCTAATACCACAATCTTTTGGAACAATTTAGTGAAAATTCAGAATTCAAGCTGACAAGGATGTTGCCTTGGAAGAGAAGAGCAAGCCTCACCCATTACACCCATTTTCATTCATTCCTTTAGCAACAATCCTGCATCAGAACTATGTTTACTTTGCAGTAAGTCTCCAAACACATTGCTCTCTCCTGCTTGTGTCAGTGAATCAGTTCCTTACCTTAATCCACTACTTGCCATTTGCCCTGGGTGCATTCCTTTTCAGGATAATTTGACAAGAGGAGGTTCCAGGATCATGGTCCACTTTCTCCATGCATCACTGAAAATCAATGATCATTTGAATAAGTGGTAAAAGACTTCACAGCGTACTGTTATGTGGTACTATTAGATTTGAGAATTGGGATAATGAATCCATCTTAAATGGTATTAAACTTGGAGCAGATACTGGAATGTGCATATCAGATATCATAGCCAAGTGCACCAAAGATGTTTCACTGCACCAACATCACTCATCAGCTGTTAGTACTGCATATGCAATTAGAGAGTTTCTTGCTTTAAAGAAATCTCGAGGATGATGATCTCCAAAGATTATTTACCCCTGCATCTAAGCTAAGTGGAAAACAACATTACCATATTTGGTTTTGTAAAGTGGGCCACAGCAATTCAATCTGCAATTTAAGGAGATTGCTCTCCTCCTAAGGTCAGCGCATTCAGATACCAAGGGTGTAGTTCAAAATAAGCTGAGAACAAGAACAAAGCCTATCAGATAGTCTTTCAATGAATGGAACACTGAAAGTTTGTGCATCAGTGGCAACGGTCATGTACCTCCACTCAGGAGTAAGGAGTAAGAGTAGGGCTCAAGCAGTGGTCAGACGATGTTCCAGCCAATACCACACTCTATTCTACCTATGTAAGCAGAGTATGCATATCTGACAAAAGCCAATTACAACAGTAGAGTGCACAGAGGCCAAAACATTGAAATTCATAATTGCAAAGTAAAAATATAATTCCATGCTTTAGTAAGCATTAATGTTCCATCACCTTCAAGCTTTTCACCTGCGCAGTAAGACCTTGAGAAACTGTTGCAATGAAAAAGATTATGCAACAGGAGGTCATCTCCAAGATTGCTTGTGCAAGTACAGCTCTCAAGCCAAAGAGAGCAATACAAACCCCAAACTGTAATTGGGAAAGCAGTTTTGACAAGTTGATTAATAGGGCTATTCCTTTTTCAAGTGACTGCCAGACCCCAACTCTACTATCAACACAGATTTTGTCAAGCTACAGCTGTTGCTATTGTAATTCTTTGTTCATACCAATGTAGCCAAAGACACCAACAACTAAGATCTCATAAAACTGCTTGTAGTATTTGTCTGACACACCTGGACAACATGTGTCTCAGAGTTTCAGAAACCTTGCCAGCCAAGTTAGTAAGATAGAGTCAGCCTGTGTTGCGCATGCCAGCTGCAATTCCATTGATGGTGATAAAAAGTGCATCACGAAGCTTTGGGTTTGAAGCATCCTGTCGCAGTCGGCGAAGAATCTCCACTTGAAGCATGTTGATAGGGTTGAGGTAGGCAAGACGGCTCTCAATCAATCGTCGCAGGGTTTTGTTGTTCTCAGATAGCCTCTGGTGGCCACTGACATCCAGGACAGTTCGCTGAGTTGTATAGAAGGCTTCACGCAGCTCAATGCCCAGCTGCTGTCGGCTCGGAGACACCAGCACTTCATCATAATGCTTGGCAATAGGGATGTCAGCCTTGGCAAGAACCATCTCTATCAAATCAATAGTTGACCGAAAGAATGGCCATTCTCTATACATAGCCTGCAATTCTTCCTCATGTCCACGTGCAAATGCAGCTTCAAGGCCAGCACCAACTCCTAGCCAAGCAGGCAACACAAATCGAGTCTGGGTCCAGGCAAAGATCCAAGGGATGGCACGCAGCTGGGAGATCCCACCTGCTTTCTTGCGGCGAGTTGGACGACTCCCAATATTGAGGTTTCCAAGCTCTGCTTCAGGCGTTGCCTCATGGAAGTACTCCAGAAATTGGTCATTCTGGAAAACAATGCTGCGATAGTGCTTGCAGCTGGTATCAGAAATCTCTTCCATCACATTGCGCCAGCTTTCAGACCGGGGAGGATCAGGTGGGTGAAGTGTTGCCAGCAGCACCGCAGTAGTGTAAATCTCCAGCTGCCGCACTGCTGTTTGAGAGAGACCAAACTTGGCTTGGATCATTTCTCCCTGCTCTGTGACACGCAGGGTTCCCATCACAGACCCTGGGGGTTGTGACTGAATAGCCAGGTACATAGGCCCACCTCCCCGGCCAACGCTGCCTCCTCGGCCATGGAACAGTGTGACTTTGATGCCAAACTCCTTGCAAGCAGCTACCACATCTTCCTGTGCTTTGTAGAGCTCCCAAGCTGCTGTAAATCTCCCTGCATCCTTGCCTGAATCTGAGTAACCCAGCATGACTTCTTGGTGGCCTTGATGGTTGGTGATGAGATGCTCACGGTACCAATCAATTTTGAGCAGCTTGCGAATCACAGTGCCAGCAACCCTCAAGTCTTTCACAGTTTCAAACAATGGAACCACCCGCAGTGTCTGACCAGGACACGTTATGCCAAGCTCCCCTCCTACAACTAGCCGTGCTTCTTTCTGCAGCAGCTCCACTGCCAAAACATCACTGGCCTCAGCAGCCATGGAGATGACATAGGCACCAAGTGAGTTTGTGCCAAGCTCAGCAGTCACACGGAACGTGTTCAGCACCTCTCGCACATCAGGTTTCACTTCTATGGTTGGTGGCACAAGAGGTCTTCTGCCCTTGAGCTCAGTTGTGAGGAACTTGAGTTTCTTCTCCTCATCCCACTGACTGTAGCTTCCAAGCTCAAGCCATTGAGTGATCGAATCCAATGTGTCAGTGTGCCTGTCAGCCTCCTGACGTATATCGAGCTTCATTAGTGTCATGCCAAAAGTTGCCACACGACGGATTAAGTCAGTGAGACGCCCATCTGCCAGTATCTCAGAGCTGCAGGCTTCCATCGATTCATGACAAAGCAAGAGGGGCTCTATGAGCTGCTCACCCGTTTCGTAGTAGTCATTCGGGTCATAATCACAGGGTGCACCTTCAAGCATCTGTTCTGTTCTCCGTCGTGTGTTCACAAGCTTCTGTCTGACATGACCAAGCACTACTCTGTAAGGGGCAATGTCAGGGCGTCCAATCATGCTTGGATTCAAAAGCTTATCCATGCTTGACTTGTTGAGGTTTGATTCCAGAAGAGTCTTCTTTTTGAAGGAGCCTACAGCAGATGCGTGTGTTGGGGTTGTGGGGGCCACTACTGCTGGTTGTGAGGCATCTGCCATCTCTTTTACGTTGAATCCAGCTAGACCATTCTCAGGTTTGACAGCAGTTGGAGAGCCTTCCTTGGAGTGCACTGCAGAGCTTGGGGCTGTGTTCACACTTGAGGGCACCTGAAATGTAGATAGCATATCAATGTCATCCTTCACTGGAAGCTCCACGATTGGCATTGCAGACTCCCCATCAGCAACTGTGCAGATTGGCATGTCAGCCCCAACTGGGAGATGCTGAGGCAAGGCTGGGCCATGGTACTCAGAGTGCTCTCTTTTCTCCCGTGGCTTCCAGCTTATGTGGTGATGTTCCTCGTGATCATGCTCTTTTGAGATGATACTGTAGGCATAATCAGCCAGTTTTTGACTACAAGTCATCATGGAAAGCTCAAATCGCAGACCATCAATCTCTCGCAGATAAAGATCAGCAGCTATCCACCTTGCTAAGAAGCAGACATCCCTTGTGACCTTAGCGGTAACATTGGGATTGCCATCCCTGTCTCCACCAATCCAGGATCCAAATTTGATGGGTGTGCTGGTGAGAGGCAGTGGCTTCCCTGAGTGTCTCTTCAAGGCATTGCTCACCCGTCGCAAGTATTGAGGGACAGCCTTCCACAGAGTTTGCTCAACAATATGAAGTCCTCCACGAGCTTCATCAACTGGGGTTGGCTTCCGTCGTCTGATCTCATCTGTCTGCCAGAGTGAGATGATCTCCCTCACCAAATCTTCAATCAACTGTTCCTTGTCTTCCTGTGACAAGTCTGATCTGTCATTTCTTTCCAACAGATGAGCAATGCGCAAATGCTTGTACTGCAAGGTGCGACGGTTGATCTGAGTTGGATGTGCAGTAAGCACAATCTCCACCTCCTGCTGGCAAACAGCATTGTACACTTCATCCTGAGAGTAGCCACTCTGAATGAGCCTATTGAACACATCATCACAGGACTTAGAAACATGGCCTGGTAACTTTGTTCTTCGTACACGGTGGTGTGTCTCTGCAATTCCCATCAGATTCAGGTAATGACTGAAAGCCCGTGCAAGCGGAACGGCCTCTTCTAGATCCATGCTGGAAAGCTCCCTCTCCAGCTGCTGGGAAAGCCATTCGGCGGCATCATCCACTCCAGCCATTCGCATGTTACACGCACTCTGCGCCAGGAGACGCACCTTGTCGACTTTATCAGTGAAATGCTGTCCGACTTCCCGCTGCAAGCAATCATTGAGCAGGTTCCCGAGCAGATGGCAATCATCGTCAAATGCTTGGAACGAAATCTCTTCAGCGATGTCGTCCACAGTGTCCGTCATCTCTCTCTCTCTCTCTCGCCGAGGAACGTCTTTAAACTAGTCTCGCTACCAAACAAACCTTTCACTGGAAAACTATCTGAAGGCCTGGCTGCAGCAGGTCTTGTTCTCGCTGTTGTTTTAGCAACGGCGGTTTCCAGAGCATAAGTACCTCAGGTTACCGCAAGAACGACTATGTCTGTTCTGTTCACTGCTCCTCCTAAATAAAAGGAATAAGAAGAATCTTCAGCCGGCATTACATCGTTACATGCAAAACTGCAAATACATCCTTCTTCTCCACAGTGAACTTCACAAAAAAAATGTCCACTCGACGACCTAGCAAATTATCAGGAGGACGACTTGGAAAGAGACGAGAAGCCTTTCTGTTGAAACAAACGCAGCTTCTTATTCCCTTCCAAGAATAACGAGTGTGTTTCAATTCCTCCGCTACCTTGAAGACTTCAACGTTGACGGGAAAATATGGATTCACATGTAGTACAAACAAACCTCTAAAATACACAAGCGCGCATGCGCGCGCACATACACAAGGACAGTTTAGTTCTTTCACAAATCTTCTAAGAGACAACGGTTACGAATGACGACAAAGAACGCAATTCCCACAAACGTCGCCGACGCGAAGAAAACGCCACCAATTCTTGACAAGTTTATACAGGAAGCTCAGTAAAAAGCAGCATCAAGGAAACGACAAACGACAAAGGAAAAGGAAAAGCACAAAGAGAGAGAGAGAGAGAAGGGAGACAGTCGTTCATTGTTTGGTGATCACCAAAAAAGAAGAAACAGTTCGAAGTCTTCCTCAAACCAAACCAAAAAAATGGCAGAATTTTCAGGCTCGATTGCTGTACCTTTTCCCATTCCGCAGATCCCCTGTCTGCAACAGCAGAATTGCACCGAATCGAAGCAGAAATCCATCCTGCAAACTCGAGTTCTCCGCATCTCTTCTCTCGTCCCATCTCCCGTCGTCCCTGTGCGCACAGGAGAGAGGAGGCAGAGAGAAGGCATCTTTACCGTGCGCATGGTTATTCCTGAGAGCATATATTGCTAACGAAAAAGATAAAGTATCTCTTTTACCTCCGTGGTCACTCTTTTACTTCCGCCTCGGACTTTCCCTTAGGAATCGCATATACCGTTAACGAAACGAGACAGATGGTATACGTCTCTCTTTGACCTCTGTGCTCCCTCTCTTACTTCCGCCGCCCACTAATTCATTTGGTAGTTTGGCACTTGTGAAAAGGCCTCCAATTTTGGGAATATCAAAACCCGTTTGGCTTCGACACAAAATTAAATTATTTGTAAAAGTGTTGAAGTTTTCATAAAAATATCTTTTTTAGAGAACAAAATTTTCTCCAGGAAAAAAAGAATCTTTTGGATTATTCCAATTTTCAACATGGAATCTTGTGTGTGTGTGTGTGTGTGTGTGTGGGGGGGGGGGGGGGGGGGGGGGTGGTGGGGGAAGAGGGGGGAAGGAGTAAG
>Ga0116231_10012610_pt1 | contig 12324 bp, 9 predicted proteins | sample S1TSphgellanicum_2_FD_89695 | JGI IMG/M metagenome (GOLD analysis project Ga0116231, IMG submission 89695) | Host-associated microbial communities from peat moss isolated from Minnesota, USA - S1T2_Fd - Sphagnum magellanicum MG | ecosystem: Host-associated > Plants > Peat moss > Unclassified... | reverse complement strand
GTGCAATGCTCCAGGGACATTTCAACGTTTAATGAACAAGGTCTTTGATCCATTCTTGGGCCTTTTTCTACGGGTTTTCATTGACGACTTTGGAGTTTATAGTGATAGAGCTTCTCACCTTGCTAAACTTGAATTAGTTTTTCAACGCTTGGATAGTTCTAGAGTGACTTTAAGCCCTGAGAAAACCACAATTGGTTTTTCGGAGGGGAGGATGGTAGGACACATTGTGTCAAAAGATGGGGTAGCCACAGATCCCGAGAAGCTTGATAAGATTTCAAAGCTTCCCTTTCCCACCACAAAGAAAGCCCTTCGAGGTTTTTTGGGGATAGATAGAAAGAGATGAAAAAGAAACAGCTTACACCCAAGCTACTAAAAGCTTGAGGGTGGTTCCTATTGACATTCAACATAGACTAAAGGTTTTATAGGGTTCAAAATAGCCCGCGAGCCCTTGGTCAAAGCTCTGTTTAATTTTGAAAACATGGAGAACCATGGTGAACCAATTAAGCCCGTACTTCATTAGCTAATCACTTGGACATTGCCTAAGGAGGGGATTACATTACTAAAGTTCTTTAATGGTACTACTATAGGTCTTGAAGCCGTACTACAATCAGGGATGGTGGTTCGGACATATTTCTATGTAGACATTGATCCTATTGTAAGGCAAGTGGTGGCATCAAGAATGATGGAGCTCATAACCAGATTTCCACAATAGTTTGTAACCACTGCATGGAAGGCCAATTTCACTTTTTTGCCTTTTGACATACAACTAATTCAGAAGAAGAATATGGAATTACTTGGCCTCATGGACCTTAGCATTTCAAGTTGGGAATGTTAAGGATTTTTAGCGGCTAGATTTGGAAAAGGTTTAAGTGACACGAAATCCGCTCTCTTCATGGACATGGTATGATTAATCACCTAGGCTCAATCCATCTCTCCTATGTTTGCATATGTAATTGGGAACACCCCTTTTCAATTTGACTAGTGGGAGAAAATCGAAGAGCACTACATGATGGTCAAACATTACCTTGGAAATCCACTCCTACTCAATGTAACACAATGCAGTTCTTATGTGCATCGGTTGTGCAACTGGTGGACTAACTTTGCACCACTCTCAGTTTTATAGTTAGTTCTAAGATACACCATCAAAGACCCCAACCTACAAGTTTTTCACATATTGAATGATTAAAGTTCTTGCTAACCAGTTACAAAGCAAGAGAAACCTCCTTAGTCACTATGAAGAATTCTTACACACCTTCAACATGAAGATATACACTCACAAAACCCATATGGAAGTGAAATTATTATGTAGTTGTAGTCTAACAAGTAAGGTGGTTCGATGTAATGCAATGAAGTTCACTAAGAATCTAATGCATTGTGTCCAATTGGAAAATACAAGACATTGTGGGAGAATTATAACTCACCATGATGGAATGTGATGGGGCATTATGTTGATGTTCATTCAATGTCACACTTGATGGTTGAACTGCTTTTGTTCCATTCGTTATAACATCTACATACAACCTCTTAATCTAACATGCATTGGATTTTTGAAAAGCCAATCTAAAAAGCAACCATGTTACAAAATCTTATAAGTTTTTTTCAAATTTTTTATCAAGAGTTAAGCCTTGGGATTAGAAATCACTTTGCTTAGATTGAAGAAAAAATAGACAATTTCAACCCCTTCTACTTCTGACAAGTGTACTCCCTTACAACAAACCCGATGATGCTGAAATTTGGAGAGAACCTTTTACACTTCCTAAAAAAAAACTATTTTAAGTTCGACACAAATCCAACAATGGATTTGGGAGGAAAAACTATTTGAAATAAAATTCCAGAGGCTTTGTCGTGGAAATCCTTCCATGAACTCCACTACAAACACCATCTACTTCCGGCAAATGTAGCTCCCTTACAGTAGACCCGATGATGCTGAAATTTGGAGAAAACCTTTTACACTTCCTAAACAAAAACTGTTTTAAGTTTGACACAAATCCAACGGTGGATTTGGGAAGAACAACTATTTGAAATAAAAGTACAAAGGCTTTGTCATGGAAATCCTTCCATGTTTATTTCTTGCACACATCTTTTCCATGAACAACACCTTTCGACACATAAGAACTAATCTTTTTCTCACACATTCCTTTTTTTCCTTTTCCCTAAACTTAACCCAAGATACTCCTATCTCCCTTAGTAAGCATCCATGACCTTTCCTTGAGCTTGTTCCCCTTGTCCAATGGAAGCTTCAAAATCTTCCCATCCAATTAATGGCCTTCTCATCCTTCAAGAACCAATGAAAGTTGAAAATGATTTGCCTTCCAATTGATTTTAGGATGAAAATTCTTGAGTTCAATGAAACACAAAAAATATTCCATCCTTTAATCAAATAAGATGATAATCCTCATGACTAATGGGATTGGAAGACTCATCCTTCCCCTTATCTTGGATATCTTGATGAGGTTCTTGAGCTTGATCCTTATCCCTTTTGTCTGTTGACCTTCACATCCTACTTCTTCATCTTAATTATTTTAAGTAATTAACTACTAAGACAATTTATCAATAGTAACAAGTAAACATCCTTGAATCCTTACTTGATTAAATCAATTCAATGGTTGAAGTAACATCCTTGTGTACCACTTACTCTTTTGATATCCCCTACTTATTTTTTCTTCAATGCACTAATTAACTATGTAATACATAGCAAATTGGAATTAAAATTTGCATCATAAAAACCCCCACATACTTTTAGATCTACCGTCAAAATTAAGGTTCAATGAATCCATTAGATTTAGGATGTTCGAGTTTTCATGAGGTTCTCTTGTCACTCCCACACTTTACACCTACCCTAATTTGTTAAATAAAAGAACCTCGACCCCTTTTGAACGCAAGCACCACATTGTTTCTGCTACCCTCTTGGTTTTTGTTGTTACAGGTGAGAATTTAATCATTATTACGCCCTTAAATCTTCTAGTTTCACTAATAGAAAAGGAAGAGCTTGAAGAAGCATCGCTTAACATGAATGTCTCTCAATGGTCGTACGAAGAATAACCATCCAGAAGAATGGTGCACATTCGAGTCGATCGTTCGACATGGGATTATTAATTGTCTCTTAACCCACATGCCTTAGCAATCTATTTAGAATTTGTTCCTACTTGTGGAACTACACCAGAAAGGTTTGAAGACTGTCAATGTGAAGACAATGATGTTTGTCTTCATTGTCGAACTTGGGTTCCTGGTGATGGCCACTATCATTGACTACGAGGCCAAATCAATCCCCTTCCCATGGAACATCGAGTCAAATACCTAGCTCGCATTATTCGTTGCATTCTGGAGTTTTTGCAATTGTGATATATCCCTTTAAAGTTGTTTACTAAGTTGTAATTCACTTGAGGTCACTCAGGTGGAAATGTTAATATTTAAATTTGATTTTGATTTTATTTAAGAGTCTAATAAAAATGAAGACTAAATAAAGATGTATTAGGACTACATCTTAGAAATCTTTCAAGTATATCATTTGTGTTTAAAGATTATTCTACAAACTAACTTAATATTGTCATGGCAAAATGTTATTGTTAATTATGGGTTTATATTCCTAGAATATCAATAAATCACATCTAATTCTACATCCCCTTTCCTTTCTCTACAACATAAAAGGATAATTCACTTAAAAAGGCTTACTAGGTCCTAAAATTAACTAAACCTTACATTAATTTAAATAAAAAAGTTTTCTATGCTAAAATATCCAAAGGCTAATTCAACTCTTAATAATCATTACTTGGAGGTTTATCAAGATTCAAATCATTAATAATAAGGAAAACTATGGAACTAAAACTTAACAATTTGTGGTATTATAATCCATGATTCACAGTCTCCTACGAACACAATAGGAAAACTAAGAGGTGTTTGGCCCACCTTTGTCTCCTTCCTAGGAACACACACCTTTTAGGGTGATGGACAAGGCCTGGTGTATTATCATGTTTTAGCCACTTAGGATGAACCAAGCTTAAAAGAAAGAGAAAAGGTTATGGGGTCCAAACTAGCACTACTAGTCACACCAAGGTGACTAGATTAGAACGTAACATTCTATTGGGGATAGGCATGGATTTGAACTCCCTTATAGGTTGTTGGTAACCTATGTACTCTTTCAAATATACACAACATCAGCACTCATTCAATCAACTTGCAATTTTGGCGATGCGACTACATGGCACCCTGACCAAGTACACTTGCTTATCTTCAACATTCTACACTTCACTCTTAGTGTTAAGGGGGGTGGGGGGGAAGTACCATGTAATTTGATTCAAATTGTTTATTTGGAGGTACATTAATTTCTGGAAAAATAATAACAACCTTCTACGAATCTACACAGTTGGATAGTGAAAAACCCAATACACCAAGTTCTTCAAACACATTTTCCAACTCCATTCCATGTGTTTCCAATTACCCTTTCGTTATAGATAATCAGCTCACTAAGAAAGAGAGAATCCAAGTCACAAACTTGTTAATTAAGCATGAAAATGTGCATAGGTTGAGTAAACATGAGTGGGAACTGGTAGATGAGAGATGCAAAGAGCTCCATGAGGCTAGTCTCATTCAACCATCAAATTTTGATTTTGTAGCCGCTATAGTAATGCTAGCAAAAAAAAGATTCAACTCAATTATGGACTAAGAAAAGGATGTGTGAGGATTATAGGCCTTTGAACCTAGTTACACCTTAGGATAAACACCCCATGCCCATCCCTAAAGAATTGTTTGATACCATTAGAAACTCAAACATTTATACAATTGTGGATCTGAAACGAGGCTTCAACCATATTATGCTTGTTACAAAGGCTTGTAAGAAAACGACATTCCATGGAAGTAATAAGTTGTGGGAACTACTTGTGATGCCTTTTGAATTGAAGAATGCACTTGTGTTCTTTTAGCGAATCATGGACTAAATTCTCGAAGGGGCTGATTTCCTAAAGTGCTACATAGATGATGTCCTAGTGCATAGCAAGGGACTCTTGCAGCACTTGGTTCATCTTGAGGAATTATTCAAAAAACTCCATGAAGTCAATATGAAGATCCATCCTAAAAAGTGTGAATTTGCTATCACCTTAATAATTTACATTGGACACATAATTTTGCCAAATGGTATTATGGCTCATTGGGCCAAAGTAGTAACCATTTTGGAGATGCCCAATCCTAGTGATGTTCACACTTTGAGGAATTTCATTGGACTATGTAATTATTATAAAATTTATGTCCAAAACTTCGATACTATTGCTCATCCTTCCTATGCATTGTTAAAGAAGGATGTTGCTTGGACATGGAGTGAAGAGGCTCATGAAACTTTCAAGACACTCAAGGAAAAGCTTTTAGAGTTCCCCATTTTGAGAAGACTTGATTTCAGCAAGGTCTTCATTATACACATTAACTGGAATGCTCTTGGTATTGGTGCTATTCTTGGCCAACTTGATGAGGAAGGCAAGGAATATGTTATCGCTTATGCATCCCAAACTAACAACAAGGCTGAGAACAACTACTCTTCATACAAGGGGGAGTGTCTTATTATTATATGGGTCGTCATACATTTTAGGCCCTATCTTTATGGCACCTATTTCACTTTGTATATTGACCACTAACCTATCAAATGGTTAATGACCAACAACAAGCCTATTAATGAGTTAGTTCGTTGGGCGCTTATATTTCAGGAATATGAATTCAAGGTTATTCATCAACTTGATATTACACATTAAAACAAGGATACCATGTCGCAGGAGACCCCTCACTACCTCTGAAGATTTTTTAGAAGCCAAACAAAACTTCAACCAGATTCCAACAACACATGTATCTTATGCATCTAATTCTTTTGCACTACTGTAATGTAACTTGGTTGAGCATCCCATTGTGGATGTATGGGAAGATTTGGACAGTTTGAAGTTTCTTCAGCATGGGGAATACCTTCCCCAAGTTACATTAAATCATCAGGATCACATGCATCAATGGTCCAACGCTACTCATGGAAGGACAATCACCTCATCCAATGCTTACCATAAGGTGACAAAGTGGTTTCTGCACCACATGAGCGGTTTGGTCTAATTTAGAAGGTACACTTGGAGCTTGGACACTTTGGAGTTAAACGTACTTATAGCCTTTTCATTCTTCATCACCATTAGAGAGGTATGTATGCTCAAGTTTAACACGTCATTACTAGGTGTGAACAATGTGATAGAGTGAAAACTTATTTATCTTCTTGATAGTTCACACTTTCTCCACTCCTTATTTAGGGCATGTTTTATTGCTAGTCATTTGATTTAGTTAGAAAGTTACCATAGACCTCTAGGGGTAATGTCTACATCATGATTATGATTGAACATTTTTCAAAATGGGTCGAGCTTGTTGCGTTACCAGACAAATCATCACACAGCATTAGCCAAGCTTTGTTACAACAGGTTTTAAGTAGGTTTGGGGCTTATGCTAAATGGCTTACTGATCAAGGATCAGAATTCAAAAGAAAATTCCAAGACCTATTTGATCATGCTCTCATTGACCATCACCAGACTTCAAGGGATCATCCCCAAGCTGATGCCCTTATAGAGAAGATGGTTCAGACATGCGAGAAGGACTTCAAAATGTTTGCCTCACTAGGAACAAAAAGGATTAGGACCTGGCCTTACCTTACATCACCATGGGTTACAGGATGTCCAAACACGCCTCTTTGTCTCATTTTTCTCCTTACTTTCTACTTTTTGGGAGACATCCCAATCTACCTTCTTCTATTACTATTCAAATGGACCAAGTTGTGGATTTGGACTCCCTAGTCACTTCGAGCTAGGGTCATCACAAAGAGGGCTACTTTATTCAGGAAGGTTATACCCATGGCCATCGAGAATTTGTCCATTGCACAACATTGAGACACCTTACGATATGCACACACACGAGGTGGTAGTTACAAACCTAAGGTGACACAATTTGATGTTGGTGACTTTGTGTATCTCCAACGGGAACCTAATGATATTATGGACACTTTTTCTAGTTGCACTATCTTGACGATTTAGGCAATTAAGCCTTTAGGTGTGTTGGAGTTACAAAGAACTGACGGACACACAATTCATGATCACTCTAAAACTATGTGCCCTGCCACCTATTGAACTTGGATCTTACCATCATCACGTCAATTTGAATTCTTCCACTTGACTATCCATGTTAGGTATGTCAAAGGACAGATAATGCTGATCAAATGTTATTTTCCAATAACTATAATGGTGGATACCATCTCTTCTGCCTCAAGCCAGAGCTCATTCAAGTTCCCGTCGACATTTAGTATTGTTCATCATGTTCACATGTAACACTTTGATTTTTATTCAAACCATGCCACGTTTTTCTCGGCTCAAGTTTGGGGGGGGATAGATGAGAATTTCATTTTAGCCTCCTCCTGAGCATTATATATATATGTGTGCATGTATATCTTTTTGGTTGATTAGTTTCTACCTTTGACTAGTTTTAATCTTTTTATTTAGTAAAGTTTACTATGAATTTACACCCTTACAACACTGTACGTCACGACATTACACATCATGACATGGTAATTATGTCAGTAGGGGATAATAAATAAGGTACCAAGGTTGGTGCAGTATTTATGACGGTAGGAAAGTGAGTAGGGTAGTTATGTGTGAGGTCATGTCCAGGGGAAAAACGACCAAGAACCCAAAAAAGAAAACAAAAAAAAGTACAATCATCAATAGCAAAAAGAAATGGACTATGATGAACCCCATGTGATGCCGAATGAAAAAATGCAACCCATCCAATGGACAAAACGACCAATTGGTGCATTAGTGACTGTTGGTTCACTTTGGCATGAACACCCTAATTGATGGCCAAGGTGAACTTGGAATATGGAACATGGATACCAAGAAATAGAGAGCAAGACAATATATCAAAAGTTGGTGACACATGATGTTCATTATGGTAGCTATAAGGTCTACCAATGCCTATTTTAGAGTGGGTAGATTTTAGACATCGGAGAAAGTTTTACAATTATGAAATTTCTTGATTTTTGTGTAATCGTTTACTTTTCTCCATCCATAGCATTCTTGAACTCGGAAACTAACAGGCCACCACCAATCCCAACCTACAAAACTAAACCACAATAAACACTTCAAAAGGATTCTAGTGCAATTAGCCCTTAAGTTCCAACCATCACACAAAAAGTTAGCACTAAAAATAACATGAACCAGGTCTAGGGTTTACAAGTTTTTCAGATTCTTATCTGATCTGCCAATTGGTTGCGGGTTGTTCCTCTAACTATTATTAATGCTAGTGAATGGGTAGGCCGCAGGTCATCCTCTACTACAGATCACGACAATAAAAACATGATAGACAAATGTTTTAAAAAGTAGATAGACAGATGTTTGGTGAGTAGACTTTTAAAAAAAGGCTATTCGATAGGATATTATATTGAAGTCTATCCGAATGCATTGGAAATGTCAATATTCTTAGCACACTGTGATTGGTTTCAGTGGTATCCAATGGTCCCCCTCGCCCAAGGACTTGTCAGACATTGAGGCAATATTCTTTTTAGGGAGGGGGTTAGGCCTGAGTCCAGTCCAGATTTTTCGCACTGACTAGCATTTTCATAACGATTTGTCATATTCTATCTAGGTGGTTAGAGACTAGGGATATTCATTGAAAATTTCTCTAAGAGGGAAATTGACACAACAAAAATATTTGCGAATAGGTTATTTAAACCCTATTTTGTCTTTTTATAAGGAGTGTAGGAGTTTATTTAATTGACTAGTTCTGTTGAGGGGAAGGCCTTGATTGCTAGACATTTTTACAAGGTGGGCATTATGATGGCTTCCACACAACATGGAGGACATTAGGAGAACACCCCGTTTACATACAAACAGAGGAAGAAATAGTGTTTGCTTGATTTCCTCCCAGATTGAGGGTTACCAAGGACTTTCTTCCTCAATTGGATCTCAAATGTAAGACCTTTTATTGAAGGCTTTTACAAAAGCGTATTTTAGAATGAGTCCACCTTCACCCATTTAGGGCTCTACCACCCTTTAAATTGTCCAACATAGAGTGTAAATCCCCCAACCCCACCCAAAACATAAGGTGGGAGTTTTCTAAAATGCCAACACTTGGGCCAGTCACTACAGCTGATCAATTAGAACAAATCTTTTTTTATCATAGGCCTCAAGGAGATCAACATATCTTATGAAAATTTACATGTCCAAACTACAAACCTATTTTCACACTATTTGGAAGGTTGTATTTCATCCACAGGACAATGGACAAGCCATGTTACTGCTCCTTGGAAGGTTGTACTTCATCCATAGGATAGTGTACCGGCTGTTGCGATTGGTGGATTTACTCTTACAACATCTTCACCAAGGTACACAAAACCTAGGCGTTAATGGTAACTTCACAATTATTTCAATTTGTCATGACGTGTAATGTCGTGACGTTTGGTGTTGTAAGGGTGTAAATCCATAGTAAACTCTATTGAAAAAAAAAGACTAAAACCAATCAAAGGCATAAACTAATCAACCAAAAAGATATGCATGCACATATATATACAATGCACAAGAGGAGGCTAAGATGAAATTCTCATCTATTAAATTGACTCGAAAAGAAGGAAAGAAAACGTAGTGTATGTAAATGGTGGTCGTGTAATAGTCGTTGTGAGCATTTAAAAATCCAATCTGACTATGGAGGAAACTTTCCCTGACAAAAGAATTCTAAAAAAACTGACAAATGAAGGGAAGAGCTTGGCCTTTTATACAACCATCCATAAAGTTAAAACCCTAAATAAGCCTTAACCCTAAAACACCTCATAGCACATAATAACCTAAGAACCTACATTAACCCTAAGAGCGTACATTAACCCTAAAGGCATGACTAACATGCCCGTAACCGGTTGTCATGTATAAGGCCATGCATACAAGCATGACAAATTATCCTATTGTTTATTCTAACCTTTCAAACCCCACCTAATCATGGCAAAAATCTTTCTTTTGCTAAACAACTTGTGACACAATATAAGAGTAGGAAACAACATTTGCAACAAATTTTGTGACATTACATTGCCACATGATGGCATATGTGGTGTCACCAATACTTGCAACCCTTGTGAATCTTAATTTCACTAGTTTATAGAACAAAGAAAGGGAAGAAAATTGTTGTTGAGTAGAAATGACAATTTTGCTACAGTTATCATACATATTAGTTAAGATGAGAAAACAAAGCATGGTTAGAGAAACAACTTGTTTTGGGATAATATGTGTGAAGACTATAACAAAAACAAAAAATTAAGTTTTGACATTGAAAGATTTGCAATATTGCTTGTAATAGAATGGGGTTGTAGAAAACACATGATATGGTTGTTGCAACATTGATAAAGGTAGCGATTTTAAAAGAGGTGAACATCATGGTTTTATTTACATTGGTAGATGATCAATTCATCTTGTGTGAAGTGAAGGAGTACTTTCAATTATGGGGTAAGAACATGGTTAGGTGATTCACTTTTGACATTTTCAATTCATGTTTTATACCTGGTTTTTGTTTTTTGCAATTGTAATAATTATCAAATTAAAAAAATTATGGTTATTTTTATGCTTTTGGTTACAAAATTGATGGACCACTTTATAAATCCTCTTAGATGTGCAATTGGTTAAAAATCCACGTGAAAACTTGAAGATTTCAATGTGAAATGGGGGAACAAAATGATAAAAGATGACCAAAATCATAAAATTATTTTTCTTTCAAAAGTAAATTTTTTTTGCACTAGGAATTTTTCAACATTTCATATTTAAATTCTTCATTTAATGGGCTTTTAAATTTTTTAGTTTTGACACTGTTATAACATATTTTTTGAATTCACTTTTTTTTCTTGGGTGTGATAAATGCCATGTCATCATTTCAAAAGTTCAGTAGTAATCCAATTTTTTAGAATTCATTCACAATTTTTAATTTGATTCCCATTAAACTTGATTGCAACATCGATAATAATAAAATTGACAATGTCAATATTGAATATGATTTTACATTTTAAGTTTGTTTGCAATAAAGAAAAATTATACCTCTAATAGTCCAAATTGTCCACCTAATTATGTTTTCACCTTGCATAACATCAAGGAATTACAAAAATTACAAGTTTGTTTCACCTTTTCAACATTTGCCCCATTAACACATGCACAACTTACAATTTTGCCTATAGAATCAAACATAAAAATTTCACCTACAACAATAATTAGAATGTGATGCAATCTGAAAACCTCTAAAGTTTTAAACATTATATAGTTGACAAACTAAAATGAAGATTGTGAATGGTTGTAAAGAGGATAACATTCATATAATAGAAAAAGGAATAACAAAAAGAAAATGCAATTTTTCTATTTTCATGTTTGGCCATTACATTATGTGTTCATAAGTGTTTAATGAAGTCATTTTTCAAGTGATGGTGCAATTGTGTGTTTCGTATTTATTATGTGTCATGCTTGATTTAATTGTGTTAAGTCATGAAAATGTTAAAAATCATGATTTCTTAGTCCTATGTGCCATAAGGATTTGGAATGATTTGAAAATGGGCCCATAACATCTCGAATGCATGTTGCACGTGCTTTTTACAAGATTCATTTGTATCAACAAAGTGAGCTTTTTTTCCATTTTGGTTCATGAATAGTTTGCACAAAAATGAACCAACATGGATATATCCAAATAACAAATAGATAATATTCAACATATTGAATCGCATTGACCACAAATGGGACATTTACCTTGCACCTTGCAAGACATTAAAAACAAGAGGACTATAATCAAACACATTCAAATCATTATTCTTGCTAGGAAAACCAAAATGTGCATGCCAAAACCACAAACTCTAGTTTGCAATTACTTCAAAGATAATGTTATTGTTCTTATCTTTGTCACTAAATTAATATTGCCAACGGAGTGGGCAACTTTTTCAAACGTAGTGCATGCCATTTAAGCTAACAAACATCCTTGGGAAACCACAATCACAATTGATCTCTAGTTGCTTATCAATGTTTGCCATGTTTGGTTACCACAAGTACCTTCACTTAAAAAAATTCTTCACTACTTTGTAGAATTTTTTCAATGCCCCCATTGCCGTCACTTCTCCCAACTTACAATACTCATCTGACACACCAGCAACTACACCATAAGTCAACATCCTTAATTGCAAGAGTGTGTTTAAAAATTGAAGATAAACCCAAGACTCCACAAACATCACATGTATGTTGAAAATAGGAATTAGGAGCTACAATTATATTCATAATGTGTAGAAACATTCTATGTGCACATCCTTTAACATTGGCT
>Ga0116231_10012609_pt1 | contig 12325 bp, 5 predicted proteins | sample S1TSphgellanicum_2_FD_89695 | JGI IMG/M metagenome (GOLD analysis project Ga0116231, IMG submission 89695) | Host-associated microbial communities from peat moss isolated from Minnesota, USA - S1T2_Fd - Sphagnum magellanicum MG | ecosystem: Host-associated > Plants > Peat moss > Unclassified... | reverse complement strand
GGTTATCAATCTCTATAACACCCCCAAAAAATCTTTTTTAACTCCCCCCAAAATTTTCCCCCCCCCCCCCCTCCCCCCCCCCCCCCCCCCCTTTTCCCAAAACAAAAGTGAGGTGCTACCCCTCTTATAGGAATTGGATTCAATTGAGTATTAAAATAAAAAAATTCCATTTTCCTTTCCCAAATTTTTTTTAATTAAAAAAAATTATAGTTGAGGATTTGTAACCCTAAATCCAATTTGAAAATATAAGTTTATTTAAAAAATTGATGCAAACAACATTGTGGATATATGTGTTAGTATTAATAAGGACTTTGCTCTCCGGGAGCTTGGACATGAAATTTTTTTAGAAAAAGAAAAAGAAAGGTTAACTTTTTGTCGGACATCTCCCATGACTTTTTGTCCGGAAGAATCGTGTATCAAAATATGGAAACATGTTTTGCAAAGGATAAGTTGTGGTCGCTACAAGGAAAATGGTACATAGACAAGCCCTACATACATAAATATGACCTTATTTGCATTGTCATGAAAGTACAAGCTTAGTATCACTAGTAACATAAGAACTAAGTTCCTAGTTCCTACCCTAAAGTTGATTACTTGGTTTTTCTTAGGAAGACCCACCACCCACACAAGATTGCCCCAATTGTTAAATTTTTTCTTAAAAAAGAAAAAAAAGGAAAAATAATTTTTATATTGCATGAATAATAGGGGAGTGGCACCAATTTTTTTTTTAATTTTTAAAAAAATTTACTAATTTGAGTTTTGCACCACACTTGTTGTCCGGATGCTTCTTGACAAGTTCACAAAAAATTGAAGGTGATAGATAATACGTACGGGAAAATATTATTATTATTTTTGGGTCAATATGCAAATATGAAAATGTAAATACCCTAATATAATGGTAGAAAATTATTGCATCACAAGTTATCCAAAAGGGGAGGGATCATTCCCAAAAGTCTTCCCTTTGAACCATTTTTTTGGCCACCATTTTGTTGCCAAATTAAAAATTAAAAATGGTGATTTTGTTGTGATGTGCAACTATGTGAAAATACATGGACTACATTTATGCAAGAAACTTTTTATTTACAATTTTATTGAATTAAACAAATGAAATGGAATATTTCAAATTAACATAACAATTACTTTTTGGTGGGGGTGGATTTTTGCCAGATGGCAAAAAATTTCCCAAAAAATAACACTCTATCAAATATTCCCTTTTTTTCAAAAAGAAAATTGCCAAAAATTGAAAAAAATTCTGAAATTTTGCCATGTTTCTTCTACACATTGTTCAAGCAAGTAGCCAGGATATAAAAGGATTTTAATCAATTTCTATTTTCATAGCTGGTCTATAGCCAAACATGGCTAAATCTCCTTGTGGATGATTGCTAGTGTGGAAACATCATGAAATTGAATAAATAAATAAATGAATGAAAAAAACACACTTTAACATTTTTGTGTTCAAAAAAATGAAAGCAACTTTTACATTGGTTTTAGCTTTGGAAAAAAAATTGGAATGTTTTGACAATATTAAAAATTATTATAGATATTCTTTGAATTGAAGCCAACAAATTTACATTCAAGCCCAATTAAATGTAATTTGATAAGAAGATTTGAAGGATTCCAAGTGGAAGAATATAATATTATTGAGATGTTAGTGAAGTGGAGGGAATAAATGATGTTTTTGTAATGGTCAAGTGGGGCATTTTCATTCCCACCTATAGCCTAGCCTATTGAGGTGGGCCTCTTGAAAGAAAAGCCCAATAATAATGTTCACCATACCAATTTGGGGGCACCCACCCAATCCTATTCCATTTTTTATGTAGGTTGTTTAAAAATAGGAGTTGACAAATTTTGTGGGCACAATACAAAGGTTCCTCTTCCACATGGTGCCAAAAAGGAAAATCAATAAATAAAACAAAAATAAAATGAGCAATTTGGCTCTTTGGATGGGGGCACTATTAATATAAATTTTGGCTAGCCTTTTAGTTTGTCAAATGATTAATTAATTTTGAAATTTCATTGTTGAAAATAAATAATATTCATTACTATTCCAAAATCTCATGTATTTTCCTTCACAAAATTTAGTTCTTTGAAAACCAAAATATTTTTTGAGACTTTTAACATTTTTACAAAATAATATAATTAGTGTCAAAGCTACCATAGTATATAAGGTACTATGAGTAGTATACATGTCCATTCTTTAAGGTCGCACAAGATAAAGTTATAATTCATGAAATATTTCAAATTTTATTCACATTTGAATTGGTTTGAAATTAACTAATTAATTTAACTAACCCAATTTGTCCCTAACTAATTAAGACCTAACTAAATTAACACACATGACAAAGGACACCACGATAATTTGCATCAAAGTAGAAATGGTACTAATGTGATATCCAATGTGACAATCAAACAAAACTAACTAACTACCTTCCTTCCTTAATAGATTGATTTCACTAGAATATGGAAACTTGGAAATTCCAATGTCAAGTCATCCTAGTTTTCTCATCCTAAATAATAGTAGTAAAGATTCAAGTGCTTTGCCATTGAGAGCAACAAGCTAGAAAAAGGCATTACATGTACATTATTATTCATGAATGATGTTTTGGGATGTTTTTGAAATATTCTTATACAGAAAATTATGTAGTGTTTTTTAACGAGTTTCATGTTGTAGCATCAAGATCTACCATTAATTGAGTTGGGTTATTAAAGCACCAAACCAAGCTGACCACTCTGGTTAGCTAGGGAACTTGAACCCAATGAAAAAAGTGTTTCTTGTTCACACATAATCCATCCATCCATCCATCCATCCACTCCCATGTTGACCAAATCAAGGGATAAGAGAGTTCATCCTGTGGAAGTTTGTGCTTTTGATGCAAATTCTGACCTCTTTTGCATTAAATTTTGTCATTTTTGTCCTTACTTAGGGCTTAGGGACTTCATGATCCAAAAGCCAGAAGTAACCAGCAGCTTGAACCTGATTACCTGACATAACCAGCATCCTTTTACATCCATAGCCTACCCAACAGCATCCTTTTACATCCATAGCCTACCCAACAAGTGGATGTGAATTTTTTTTCATCCATACGCAAAATGGATATGGATCACTTTTTCATTCACTTACAAAACGAGCAATTACCTGACATGACCAGCATCCTTTTACATCCATAACTGGCTGAACAGCTGGATGTGAATCACTTTTCATCCATACGCAAAATGGATATGAATAATTTTTCATTCACACACATAATGGGCAAGTGCCTGACACAACCAGCATCCTTTAACATCCATGACTTGCTCAGCAGGTGGATGTGAATCGTTTTTCATCCATACACAAAATGGATAGGATTGCTTTTCATTCACACACAAAATGAGATACAAATAGTTTAATATGCGATATAATTGAGGGTATGGATGTCCAATCTGGAAGAGACACATCAGCAAGTCAGCCCTCTAAAGGCTAGTTTTGTAACCCAACACCCACCAATGCATCATCCATTGAAAACCTATTATCATCGAATTGTGGATGAACCACAACTGGTCCTGTAACCCCTCCTACTTCCACCTCACACTACACTACCTAGGTTTAAGGTTTAGGTTAAACCCTAAACCTTAAGGTAATTACCAAAGGTGAAGTTGGTTGGGAATGTAAGTGGTTGCTATGTAGGTAGGTAAGTAGGTAAAGCACTTGGTGACTACTAGGTAGGTGGATACATGTGGATGTTAGTACATGGTTAATTAACTACTGTGGTTAGCTATGAGGCAATAATAATATGAGAAGTTGTTTCTTGCCCACATCCTGCATAGGTGCTGGCCTCTTTACTTTGCCCAAGATTTAAGAAGATTTAGCCAAATTTGGTTCTAAATGAGATATGAAAGTTTTTTCAAAATTAAGCATCTTCTATATTTTTGGCTACATATTAGAACCTAAGAAACAGCATATGGTGATTATCAACGCTCCAAAACCACTTTTTCCACAATTTTTTGAATAAAATTCACCAAGAAAAAGATATCTTCACTATCTATTGATTTTTGTTTTTTCCCCTCAATTTTTTGATCATGATGAAGTGGTAATTACGCATAAGATGAATTAATTAGCCAAATCTGGCTATAAATAGAATATGGAAATAAAAAGATTATTTTTGGCTATCTACTAAAATTTAATATAGAATCTAGCAATTTATTAAAAAAAGTTGGGTGTTTTTTTCCTTGAAATTTGGCAACTAGAAAACCAAAAAGACTTTTTTTTTATGCCATTTGAAAAAAGAACACAAAATGCTGAAAATTCACCACACAAAAAAAACACTACTAGAGAATGGTAATATTTAATATTCTTCACTAGTTGTTAGACATATGTATATGTACCCTCCAACATTTCCCCCTTTACAAAGATTGAGTCTTTCCCAACAAGCAAGCAAGCAATGACACTTGACGAAGCACCAAAACAATGTAATGTTTTGCTTGACAAATTGGCTACTTAAATAATTAGTAATAGGTACAATATAAAGAGTAAGTAGTTTTATAAATTAGGCTTAAGTGGGCTTGGTGGTCTAAGGTTATTATTATTGGGCACAACATAATTCACAAAATACCTACATGAGTAAAAGAGAAAATTTTATTGATATTTGATGAAATTTTTGAAATTAAAAAAAAATTTGAATTACTATTACAAATGCATAACACAAGATGTATTTTGAATACTTATTCCTCAAATGTTGAAATTTCCCAAAATTCAATTAAAGATTACCAAACTTCAAATTTTAAAATAGATAAATATTTGACAAAGAAATGTCGAACATTAATTGTAGGTATTGTACCTTGGTACCCTAGGCCACCTACCTTTAATTCTAAAGTTGCTTAAAACCTTAGAACATTTTCACAAAATCTCATATCACTATGTTCACTTAAGCCTATTTTATAAATTACTTACACTTTGCACCATAGTCACTTAATGTTATCCTAAGTTACCTAACTAAAATTTTCAAAAAAACCTCAAATCATTAAGCCCGCTTAAGTTTATTTTATAAGCTATTTACACTTTGCGACTTAAACAGGCTAACTTTCATCTTTAATTACCTAACATAATTGGTTGTTCAATACATTAGTCAACTACATTCTTAAACATGAGAAAAAAATCATTGGCTTGTCAAATTCTTTATAAAGCAATGAGAAATACTATGCGAAAAAGGAAGAAAAATCTGCTATCATTATCTATTTTGCATAAAACAATACATAGGAATGAAATTTTTATATTGAAACCCTAAATCATTAAGTACATTGAAACCTATTTTTATAGATTATTTACATTTTGCATCTTAGGCCATTTAACTTTTGTTCAAAGTAACCTTAGTTTTTCACTTAAAGATAAATCAATGTACTTGTTTTATAGGTTATTTACATTTTCCACCTACATCACATAGCCTTTTCTCTTATAAGGTTGTCCACACATGTAGATTGTGGTGTTGGTAATATTACAAATAATAATGTGTGTTCACAATTAAGATGTTTTGTAAATAAATAGTTTACATGGTTACAATCACAATAACACGTACCATAGCAAGTGTAATGTTTACTTGATTTTTTTATGTTTTGAAGTCATAATTTAATGTGCTGTTGAAATTATAAGATTTGTTTATATGGTTGTATTTTAATATATCATAAGAACATGAGAATTAATTTGAAATTAATCCAATGAGTAAAAATTTAACAAAAACATTCATTAAGCATTGTAACACTTGTTTTTAAATAGTAAAAGGACTTGTCAATGGATTTGAATTTTTTTGAAAATAAAATTTTTTATCAAATTTTAAACATAAACCTTAACAAAATAGTATGATTTTTTAAAAATAAAAATCTAATATATATATTTTTTAAATTCAAAAATATTCTAAGAATATTTTTAAAATATTTCTCCAAAGCAATCACAAAAATAGTCAAAAAGCAAGCGAGTGTCGCTCATGTTATCCAATTTACACCCACATGGCATGCCTACATGGTGAACAATCATCAACATTATCACAAAACAATAAACATAATAATAGATAATGTCCCAAATTGGAGAATCTTTACAAATTGAAGATTTGCATGCATATGAACAATGATGAGTTATCACCATGAAAGTTAATAAGAAAAATATATTAAATTTAAATCACCTTACCCATCATTGCCAAAACACCTTCCAATTTTTCAAAGCTCACCCATCATTGCTAAATTCATAAAACTTTGCCCACCATTGTTGAAATAACAAAAAATTACCTACCATCATCACAACAACCTTCAAATGCAAAGAATTTTGACACCAAAACATCATTGAATTTCATAAGGCTTGTATGTCCTCACACTTCCTTATGTTGGACCTTTTTTCTTTATCATGCACACCTTCTTTTTATATCAATTGCACCTTCTCTATTTCATAAGGATTGTGATGGAAACAAACAATCTACAACACATGCAAGCAATGCGACAATGTCAACACATGGTATAAATGGGAAAGGAGTAGGATTTTGCACAATCACATTCATTCATGTAAGTTTTTGGCAAGGATTACGTATTATATCATCAACAATGTAATGCAAAGTTCTTGGATCTAATCACTCACACTTGCACCTCTAGACTTGGCTTCAAATTCATCAAAAAAGAAATCATATTTCAATTTGAAAATGAGGTGAAAATCCAAAAATTGCATGATTTCAAATGATAATAAATTAACACAAAAAATGATATTAAATCAACAAAAAGCTATTCTTTCGATTAAAAAAACACAAAACAATTGAACATGTAAGTTGAAAACCTTTCATTTCATTATACTTTGAATTGCAAAAGTGAAAATCAAGCTTTAAATGAAATTAATAACATTTGCACAATCTAGTTTCAATGTACTACTCCAAAATAATTTGTTAACCTACTCATAAGATCTCAAAATCTTACAATTCTAATTCAACATCAATGTCAATTACATATTTTTTTAGGAATTGTCCTTTATTCATTAGCTTCCCTTTGGTCATGTTTTGAATTATGTGCATAGTTGTTAATGTTCTATAGCTCTAATTAAATCATTAGAATGTTAATATCAAGGTCCTTCCCATTCAATATCACATTATGAAAGATGCAATAGTAAACCACTACATTAAGTAGAAATAGAAGATGTAAGTTAATTTTTAGAAGTAGTTTTCTAATTTTAAAAAAAAAATCCAAAATGTATTCCCTACAATACTTCTTCATTTGCATAAATGTTTCTTGTATAATGCATTTAGTATGGTATGCCAAAAATTATCAACTTGCTTGTGTGGAATTATCAACCATGGGAACAAATGATAACCTTTGTAAACAATTATGTAAGAATTGATTTACTCTTCATTATAATTTAAACAAAACAAGTCGTTGATTTAATGATTATTGTACAATATTCAAGAATGATGCATCATTCATGGAATTAGGCATTTCAACAAAAAACAATTCTAATTTTTTCCTCTAGTCAACCATAGCTTATAACTACATGTTATTAAGCTTTAGATTGGAATGAAAAGTAATTTCTTGCAAAAGGACCTTTCAATTTTTAAAGGTGAATTTGAACGATATCAATGGCACCATGGATAAATGATAGACCAAAATTTTTTTGAACCCAACTATTAACTTACCAAGTCATCTCCCTCTGGCCTTTGATGTTATGTTGAAAAACAATACTAACATGTACGAACTTTGATGGAACCAAATGAACTATCAACTTTCAATCGCAAACATCTCACTACAATGAAAGTATTTTGCACAATGAATGAGCTTGTAAAGGTAACATGCAATGCATTTTCCTTTAAGTACGACACATATGTATTTCATATCTTTCTTTTCCATTGAATATTTAAGTTTGAAAGTTAGAAGATTCACAACCACTTTACTAATTCTAAAATCTCCAATTCACCTTGAATCATTGTATTGACTCAAAAGAAAATGAAAATACCGAGTTGTAGACTTGGTTTTCACCCAATTGTCAAGGTCTTGGTTAAACATCAACTCATTGTAAAAACATGAAAACCTATGAACTATTGTAGAATTAAGGAATTCATTATGACATGGAAAGCTATTTTACGCTTTGCAAATTTGAAAGAAAATTGATACATTAAATTGAATTTAGTTTCATGACACAACAGAGATGGAATCCTCAAACACTTACATAAGGACTTCCAAAAAAATGTACCAACAACACCACCTTCAATGGCCTTGTGTTACAAAAATGAATAATTTGCAAGTGAGTAGTATTTGTGACCAAAATGAACAACAACAACAACCAAAACGAGTAGCAATAATAATTGAATTGAAAAAGCAACAACAATTGAAATGAAAAAGAAAAAAATGTATATGAAACATACAACAAAATTGAAGAGCACAAAGCAATGGAACAAGTAAACTAAAATGCATTAAAAATAAACAATTTCTTCCAAGAGGCGATGAAACAAGGGAACAACAATGAAAGCCTAAATGACTAGAGAAGAGAAAACTAACACCTCCTTATCTTGCACTGATCTTGAACAAGGGCATGTCAAATTTTAACATAGGACACTCTAAACCCGACTTCTAGAAGCATTTAAAATGATGATATCACATTTATGATACCTAATGCCACAAAGCAAATTCCAATAATGAGTAATCGAAACTAGTATATGAGAGATTTTTTGGAATTCTTCGTATGATCATCCATGGACCATTCCAAAGACAATTTCAGAAATAACTACCTCATTTTCAAGCCTAACTATTTCATTCTTTTTTTAATAACTACTTCCTTTTTCTATTAACTTTCTTAATAACTATCTTCCACCTTTCCTAACAACTACCTCCATTTTGTAACTCCCTCACTCTTTTTCCCTCTTCACCAACATGGATATGAAAAAACAAATTAGCATATGTCTTATCATGTCCATGAAATGTATATTGATTTAAATTAAATTTGACATTGACATAATTAATGATGAATTATTAAAAACCATATGAAAACAAAAGAAAAAATTAAAATAGTCATTGGTAGTAGAGAATAGTGTGAAGCTCAAATAGGTAATTGCAAAACCCTAAAATTGCGATAACTTTTCATTATATACTAAACTACAACCCTAACTTTATGAATACCTAACCCCTATCTATGTGTGAAGTGGCTTTAAGCTACATAGCCTTAGGATAGCCCTTCAAAATAGCCCTTCCATTTTGGTAAATTCTAAATTCGGTAGGCAAGTCACCAATAAGCCAGCCCGGTTGCTGGAGCCCGGTAGTGGCTGAGCCCACCATAATCAGCCACAATAAACGGGCCCATTCCCTTAGCCCATTCCTTCTGTGGCCCGTTCCCTGCACCCGTCCCCACTGTGGCCCGTTCCCTGGGCCCGTTCGTTCTGTCCGCTATGGCCCGTTCCCTGGGCCCGTTCCCTGTCTGACGCTTTCTATTGCTGTTCTTCCTTCAAGAGTGCTCATTTGTTGTTCCTTTGCGTGCTCGCTCGTTGTCGGCACTGCTCGTTGTGATCGGCGGAGAGTTTTGGCTGCCTGCAATTGCTACAACAGGCGGACGCAGAAGCAGCTTCTTCAAGTTGTAATCTGTTGCTGGCCGGGTAGCAGCAGAAGAGGAGCTGAAACGAAAGTTTTTTTTTCAGACAAAGCCAAAATAGGTTCAATTGTGACGATCGATTGAGAGGCAGGAATCTTTAATGTTTTTTTACAAATCTTTTTGGACATTTTTGTTGGACAATAATAATAGCACGCAGATAGATAAATAGAATGTTGTGCTGGATTTTTGCTTCAATTTCACTTGCAAATGTTGTTATTAGGAGAGCAAGAAATGCAAACTTGTGCTTCTCTCTGCTTTAAATAAATTTTGTTACATCATCTTTGTTTCAATTGCTGGGAAATGGGTCGATGTAAGAATGAGAGTCTGACAGAACCAGCTCTTTTTTCGCTGTGCAGCTCTGATGATGTCTGATGCACATATATCAGTGAAGCTTATGCGATATTTGAGAAAAACTGTGTACTATATGAACTAGTTTTGTTTTTTTTGCCGACGCCAGTGATGGAATTTTTTTGCGTTGGTGTACAGGCCTTCTGAAGAACATTTCAAGACTAGAGAAAGACAGTGAATTGCGTAAGAACACACGTCTTCTTCTACAAAACCATGTAAAAGTTTCATTGATGCCTCTGTGAGAGAGAGAGAAATGCATCTGAAGGCTCTAACAATTTGTTTTTGTGTCTGATTCCCATTCTTTTTGGTTTATGTGAAGGAAATGTACAGGAGCCTTGAACATAGAGTCTTTGAGGAACAGGAATTTGTCGCCGTCTTCGTGAAATTTCTCCATTCCCTTGTTGCATTGCTGTGATGCGTTGTTGCAATGCAGGATTGCTGCCCGAGCAAGCGCATTTTCTTCTTCCATTCTTTTTTTCTTTTTGTGTTGCATTTGCAAGTAAGGGAGCAAGCTTCTTTCCTTTTCTTGCGTTCATTCGCTTGAGTTTTCATCCTCCTCACTTGCTTCACTTTGGTTTGCTTTCGATTCTCTCTTGATTCCTTTGTCTTTGGCTTGATTCTTACACTGCTGCTGTTGATGATGACCCTTATTGTCGTTGTCGTCTTTTGGAGTTTGGTTCATGGATCCGCTCTCATCTGACTCGCTTGGTTTGGATTCAGTAGCCCTGGAATCGATCCGGGATTCGTCGTCATCGCCATCAGCATCATCTTCTTCTTCCTCTTCTTCTTCGTCATTATCTCTTTTGCTTTTGTTACGACGAGTTCTTTTGTTTTTCGACTTGTTGTACCTTGATTTGCCTGATGCTTTACTCCCCGCGCTTGTGACGCTTGCACTTTGCTTCGATTCTTTAGTATTGGTGCCCTTACTGGAGACCTGTTTTGTTCCGTAAACATTGCTATTGTTGTTGCTGATCGATCGTCGCCTCTTTGCAGGCTTTTTGTTGTTCTCTCCATCATCGTCGTCATCGGGAGCCTTATCGTAATCGGAGTCTGAAGGATCTGCGGCTGCATCGTCCGCCTGCACAAGCTCCAAAGATTCATGATTCCCATCATTCTCCGGTAATTTCTCGTCATCACTCTCATCAGCAGCAACATCCCTTGCCCGCTTCTTCTTCCCTTTCTGCTGATCTCTACGATGATCGCCTGACTTGTCGTCGTCGTCGTCGTCGGGCTTCCCGCTGCGTTTCTCATGTTTTGGAGAAGCCGGATTGTGAACCGGCTCTTGCTCCTCTAGTACCTCGAACTCCGTTTCCTCCTCCACTCTGGCTCTCTTCCTTTTCCCCCCCGCATTCTTCCTCGTCGTCGTTTTCCTCTTCTTCGCATAACTTCTTCCCGTGCCCTTCCTCTTCCTCCTTTGCCTTCCCTTCCCATATCGACCTCTAGCTCTTCCTCTTTGAGGCGGCATTTTCGTGGAGTCTAGATTGTTAGACCCTGCTTTCGGACCTCCTCCTCCTTCTGTCTAGTATGGAAAAGCGAGAATTCTTATTTTCACATTTGGATTCTCCAAGCGTTGCGTCTGTCTGATCTGCGAACCAATCGACTCCCAAACGACTTTTCAAACTCATTCGTTGCTTTGCAACAAGGGCGTGCGTGTTCTCCATTTTCTTGACCGTTGTGGCGGCCTCTGATCTAGGAGCGTCTTTGATTGATTCCTGATTTTTTCCAGCTGCATTTTGACTCCTTTGTTCTCATTTTCTTTGTTTCTCATCAGCCGCCAGGGTTCATGAAGATGAGTCTGATCCTTTGCTTCTCAAAGGATGATGCAACTGTATGTCCCAATCTCTCAGTTCAGATTAACACCATCCTTCTTCAACACTTGATTCCGACCTTCATTCTTCTTCTACAGGACTCTGATGGTATGTGTCTACTCACATGGTCATATCTTCTAGCTTAACAACATTGAATCCAAGTTCTATACTGCTGCCCACAAGAATTGTAACATGAGAATACTAGAGTTCTTTTGAATGTGCTGCATACATGTCTTCTTCTTCCTCTTCCTTGATGGATCTGAATGCACTGAAATTGGAGGGCATTTGTGCCTTGGTTGCTTGCTAGTCATATCTTTCCTTCTTTCACACATCATCATTGAAGTGATTTCAGTGCACCTGTCCCAACTCAACAATCTGGGGATGTTGAAAGATGCACAGTTGAGCTCCCTTCTCCTTTTAGGTTGATTACCACCACCTTCTCTGAAGAGTCTTCAACTTCTCTGTTTGATTCTGCTTCTTCAACAGAGTCTTCAACATATCTATTTGATGCAACATTACCATGACTTGTTGAGTATGACAATGGTCAAATTTCTCCAACTTCATTTCAACTGTTGTGCAAGATGAGCTGTGG
>Ga0116231_10012606_pt1 | contig 12327 bp, 5 predicted proteins | sample S1TSphgellanicum_2_FD_89695 | JGI IMG/M metagenome (GOLD analysis project Ga0116231, IMG submission 89695) | Host-associated microbial communities from peat moss isolated from Minnesota, USA - S1T2_Fd - Sphagnum magellanicum MG | ecosystem: Host-associated > Plants > Peat moss > Unclassified... | reverse complement strand
GAAAAATCACTATGAACACATGAATTATCTTATATTGGATTATTCAAAAAAATTCACTTAAATTTGTTTCATGTAAATGTTATTTGTAAAAATTAGCTTTAAAAAGACTTTAAATCCTTTTTTCATTTTTTTGGGACCCCAACCATGAATGGAGCCATAATAATAGAGATAATTTACATTTAGTAAAATGAAACATACAAAGTAATAAGTGAGCAAAATACAATTATACAAGGTGGCCAACTAGTTCTCATTTTCAAAATTTCAAGCAATCATCATTAATATATATTTGTCAATAATAGACTACTTAGTAATATATTTTCAAATCTTAAAGTCTGAAACACAATTGAATTGTTTGAATGTTACTCAAATTATGTTATTTAAAAACTTTAATTCAAAGACTTTGACACTCTAATTATATTAAAAATTTGATAATAAAAGTCAATGTTGTGGTGAATATCAAATGGCCATTAAAATCTATTGATATCACCAACAACATTCCTTATGACAACTTGAAATTGAAAGTTTAATCATTAGAATCCACAAGATTAAGAAATTAATCAAGTAACAAATCATTTTAATTGTCATGATGATCAAACTTATATGTGGTTACTACATTAACGACATCAATGTTTGTTTTAGCCCGACTACCATGCACATCACTAATTGTTATGGTGTTGTTCATGGTTGTATTTTTCCTAACAAGAAATGAAAATGAAATTGAATCAACGTCCACAAATTGCATTAGGTCTATTAAGTTACATTTCCACCTTCCTTGCCAACAATTTTGGTAGAAGTCTACATCATTGTGTGCTCCTTTTTTGGAAGACACCTACCATTGAACATGCACCATTCTATAATGCTTGTCATTCCCATCCTTGACAATGTCACTATGCACTCTTCCCATCCATATTGGGTACATTTCAAAATTTGATGGGCGAACAAGAATAAATTTCTTTTCATGTAAATATTTGAAGGGAATGTAAGCTACTACATATTCAAAGATGGTTTCATGTTCTTAAGCCCACAATATGAAGGGGCAATTGGATCTTTTTGATCCTCAAGGATAGGTTGAGTTGAAAAAAAAATTACACATGATTAACTTTCCAATTGTTAAATGGTTCACAACCTTCGAACAAAATAGGACTTTGCTTTGGAAGTGGTTTTGACAAGTGTGATTCTAAAATACCCCTCCTTATATTCAATATGAAGACCTATGGCCTTTGCATACATCTCAATTCTTATAATGTTTAGTTTCCAAAATTCCAAATACTTTGAAATATTATTGTTAATGAAAAAAAAAAAATCTATTGATTTTGAGGTGTCATTACCCCAAATAGGACAAAATGGAATAGGTTTTAGAACTCCATTTGGTAGTTGGGTCCAATTATGGTAACTTAAACCAAAAACTACATCCACCTAAAATCCCATTTAAAAATATGATAGTTTTTTACATAAACACAAGAAAATAGATTGGAAAACTTTTTATGTTTCATTTTGAAAACATCTATGCCTCCATTGAGTTTATGGTAAGTTGAATATAAATTTTTTAGAACTTCTGTATAATAAAAGTAAGTAAGATGTATGTTTGAAATTGATTAACAAATATTTTTTTCAAACCTATTTTTACATTACAAGCTAGATATATTTTGATTAGAATATGAAAAAAATGAAAAACCACGAGTATATTTTAGGACCCCATTAATTCAAAAATTTAAAAATGTAATATTTCATCTATTTACAACCTATTTAAAATACATTGTGAGTTTTTCTTGAATTTCATTTAATATATACTTAAGCCTATTTTTAACATGTGGTTTTCATTTAAAATCTTAATAAAGTTGAAAAAATTGTTCATAATAATCATTGAACTAAACTATGTGTTCAAGTTCAATATATCAAAGCCTACTTGATGGTTACTTTTCATTTATGCTACAAAGAACATGAGCGGTCTATTTTGCCATGTTGGAACCCAACTTTGTTATTGGTTATTGGAACTCCACTTGGTAGCTTAATTAAACCTTGATTATTAGATTTCCATAATTGAATTGCAAGGCCAATGTCTTTGGAACTCCACATTAAATTAGTTGGCAACACCTTGTATTGCATCACCACCCAAAAAAATTTGCATAAAAAACAAATGCATATCTATATGTCTAATTAATACCTTAGGGTCATCCAAGTCAATTTTCAAATAGCCTAGAACCCAAGATTTGAAAAAAAAATTTCTTGTATGAATTGGGGGATGAATAACAAAACCATAAAGCTTTCATCAAATCTACCAACACATGGTCATTTTGTTTTTTCAATTGTTTTAACAAAATTTAGTTAAAAATTCCGTCAATGTTTTCATGCATATGATCAACAACAAGGAAGCCCAACCACAACTCTTGAAACACCTCCTTGGTTGTTAGTAATGACACAAAAACAAGCAAGTGTCGATTTTTATTGTCTTTTGACACATAGTTGTCCATTTCGAACTACTTTTTAAGTAATGGTTTTGCATTAACAAATTGCTCATGCACCTTCAATGCCTTCACACATTGAGAACTCCACATTAATTACTCAAAGAATTCATTTTGTAGCTCATGATTAAATAAATTTTATTATTTGTGAACTAGTTTTTTCTTTAAAGTTCTAAACAATCTTAAGGAAATCTAATGGTGAAATTAGAGTCATTTGGCTAAAATTCATTGGAATGTTGAACAACGTTTCATCCCCATGCTCATAAGCAATCATTATAGTCAAACTAATCAATAATTGATCGATCCTAACAACCATTTTGCTTTTTGTTTGGAGCCTTTCAATTTGTAAAAAAAAATTTGAATGATCCATCTTATTGTGAATGATGCATAAAACTCCTCTTTTGATTGAATGGAATTTGTGTCCCAACTATGGTAAAGTCATTTACATGACTTTGAGTATTTATTATGTCTTTTTAGTTGCATTTCATGCTCCTTAGCAATAACATTGGTTTTTCCAACTTTAGATTGTACTAGGTTTTTCAAAGACTCACATACAATGTGTTTTGCAAAGGTTAAACCTTTTTCTGCACATCCACATAGAGATGATATTTCTTTTTCAACCAACTCATGGCAAACTAAGAGATGGTGAAAGCACATTACAGTGGCCCAAAAATGTTGTCACAAATATTTTTTTCAAGTCTATGTGATTTTCAATTTCCATCAAGCCAATATTTTTTAAAAAATCATAAATTATATTCAAACTAAGGTAATTCAACTACCAAATTATGCAATTGTTAGAAAAAACTATATATTTTTATTAATATTAAATGATTAAATAATACATTTGTGAAAAATAAATATATGTACCAATATACTACAAAGTGCAAATATATTCTAAAAATGATTCCATATATGTTATGTTCAAAATGTAAGCTATATATGCAATTTAATGTAAATAGGGACAAGGAAAAAACTAAAAATAATCAACATGATAAAAACCACACATGTGACATTTAACACACCTCGTTGTTCTATTCTTGAATTTTTTCCCTGTGTTTGGAATTAGAAGGTCAATGTCTTGTTTCCAATTCCCAATTGCTTTCATTTGATGTGGCACTATATCAACACATTGGTCAATAAACAATTAGAACATTGCATTTCACTTGCCTAGCTATAAACCCTTGTTTTTTCATTCCAACATTTTATGCGAGCTTTGCCTCGTCCCACATTTGTTATCTTATTTATATGATAGGTAGATAGATCATGAAATGCCAACAATCTTAAACCACACCTTTTCACAAATATCAATTTCTTGTATTGTGATGAAATATCATTTGTTTATTCCAAGTCTCTAGTGCAATATTCTTGGACCATCCAAAATAAAATCTTTTATTTACAAAAGACAAGTTCAAGAACTCATGTTGAATGATGGATGTCTTATCGTGAGGAAAATAATGTTGATAACAATTGAAAGAACAACAATTGTTTGTGCTCACATTAGAAATTGATTCATTGCTTAAAAGTCTTTCAATATTTGAAACAAACAAATCCACATTTCAGTCCCTTCATTTTCTTTTCACAAATGTGTAGATTTCATTCACATGAATAGTTCCCTCCTCATCATCTTTTGAAACATGATGTTCATCATACGCAACAAACAATGACAATAAACAATGATTGTCAAAAATTATTTATCACAATGGCCATTTCCAAATTGTCATAATTTGTGATTTGTGATTTGGATTATTCAATATTGTTACTCCAACATAATTTTCACCAATATTTTCATCAAGAACACACTTGTTGAGGTCACATGCAATAATTCACCTTACAATAATCAATTCTCCCACATAATTCACCAAATCACACTTCTTTGCATGCCACTATTTTTTTCCAATACCAAAAACATTTTTAGGGACCATGTACAAAGGTGCAATCTTCTCTTTTACATTGCCCATGGCCAACAAGTATCCTCTCCAATTGGCTTCTCTAATAACATAGATTATACCATCACCAACATTCCAAAATTTAATTCACCCATAGTATCTCAACAATTGCCTCTCCATAACTAATAATCTGCGAATGATTAACATGAATAAAACTTGTCCATAACATTCATTTTTAGCATATCTTGAAATAAAAATAGTCATTGCAATAAAGCCACATCACTTTCCATCTTAACTCATTAATTATAAATTTTCTTCCCCCCTCAAATTTGTTATCATGCAATATAATCTTATAGATCCCAATTTTCAAAACAATGGTATCATAAAACCCTTTTGACACAATGAACCCATCACCACCAGCTTAAGGCAAAAGAATTAATTGACCTTTTAATTCCTAGGTTAACAAGCCCAAGGACTCTAAATTAGGTGGGCACCAAATCCTCAAGATTGAAAGTCTAAGGTGAGATAATTGAATAAACACTAGTAGAAATCTTCAAATATATGATTGAATTTATGATTAATATTCCAATCATGCAAGATAAAAATAACTAATAGCCCTAAAGTCATTACGGACGAATTATTTAAGACAATAATCATTTAAGACATGATGTGACAAATATCATCCATTAGTTATAAAGGACATATGTGAAATCATTAATAATAGTTTAATCATTGTTTAATTATTTCTTATTATTACAAATTAGACCAAAAAAGTTAGGGAACATAATTTTATAATATTCATTATTATAAATTATTATATATAGTAAATAAGATATAATTTTATTTCAATTATTTTTAATCTCATTATTTTGCATTCTAAAAATTGTTAACATGTGTCACCACCTAAGCTAGGTCAAAACCCTAATTTAAATGGCTAATTAAACCACTTTATCTACCTAAGGTAAGCACCTAACCTAGGTTATCTAGGTAGGTAGAGAATATTTGGTTAATATTCCAATGTTGAACACAATTAATGTCATTTGTGAAGATTGATCTTTGGAACCCAAGGATGGAGTTCAACTCCTTTACCACCAAGTCACCTCACTTTGTTGTGTAAATAATTTAATTTTTATTTTATTTAAATCATACTTCATTAAAACATGCCACAAAACTTCAAACTTGATAATTCATATCTTGTTGGTAATTTGTCCAAATGAAAAAACTGAAAATTTATTCACAAATTTCTTTCAATAATGTACACAATTACATAATTTATTTTTGAAAAATGTTAATTAAGTTCAAAAAAATGTATTTGAATTTTGTTATTGAATAAGAATTCAATGTCCATTCTTTGGAATTTTTAATTCCCACATGATTTGTAAATTAAAAAACCTTACGTCTAATAGATGAATAAATAAAATATATCTTTCATATCTTAAATCTTCATTTGATTTAAAAATTTATGTTATACAATTTTGCTTCCAATATATCATAATTTTATTAATAATCTTTAATTTAAATGTATGAGTCGATATAATATATCCACATAAAATATTTATAAATGGATCATAAATCAACTATATATATAAATTATTTTTATATTAATCATATTTAAATTTAATTTAAATAATAATAGTGATAATAATAATAAATATTAAAATATTAACTAATTTTCTAAAATTATTAAAAAATTCATTTTTACACATGTAAAATAATTGTATGATCACATTGTCGATGTAATGATACATCATTTTGTCCATGCCATCTGCATTATTATTTAATCATATTTTAAATGACTTTATCTTAGTCACAATTTGAAATGATATTTTAGACATCCATATCACTTTGTCATCAATCATGGATGCCATATGAATAAAAACTTGGAATAAAAAAATGATATCATCCTTCTTGTTACCATGTCATTATCTATTAATCAAATGCATCATTAATATATGATTACAAGTTTTTCACATAGGATTTGAAATAACATCCTATGACTACAGTCAATTATGTAGTCATTTAGGACATTTAGTCATTGATTTCTTGGTTGTAAAGGACAAAATTCCTTTTAGTGAAACCTTTGATTTTGACAATTATTAACCTAATACATGAAAATTGAACAACCACATGATTTTCGAAACCTCACACCTAGTATGGTGTTATAATCAGACAATTATTTATTTTTGGGAATTCACCCCGTAATATTATGAATTAATTATTTCATGTTTAATAATTTATCAATCCCAAATTTAGCATGTAACAAATTAATAATGAAAATTATGTTGAGTTCATTCATTCATAGGTTCATACATTTTACACACGAATATCATGCATTGAAAACAAGTTTAACATACAGATAAATTTATTAATGGATAATGTATGAATTTATTAATGAATGAATGTCACACAAATTTCGCATCTTCCTAAAATTCATGTGTCAAATGTGTTTTCAATGCATGATATCAAGTATGAAATTTGCAAATTATGAATGAACAAATTTTGCACAATTTCCATTATTAAGTCATGAAATGTTAAATTTGTGATGTGGGTATTTTCAGGAATTTTAAACAATGTGTGAAATAATGAAAATTAGTTGATCACTTGATTTTCCAACTTCAAGCTTGAGGTTACCAAAATTAGGTGGTTGTTTGATTTTTTGACTTTAGGTTCAAAATACCCAAAATTAAACGACCACCTAATTTTTTAGCCTCACGCTCTTTAGCCTCATGTTCAATGTCACCAAAATTTAGCAGTCACCCAATTATCCAACATTATGTTCACGGTCACTAAAATTGGATGGCTATTCGATTTTCTAATTCCAAGTTTTAGGTCATTGAAATCGAGCAATTGCCTAATTTTTCCAACTTAAGGTTTGAGGTTACCAAAATTAAGTGATTTCTTTATTTTTTAATTCCTCATGTTTGAGATTGTTTGAATCATATGACTAGTTTATTTTTTGGACCTCCAATGTTAGATCACAAGAATTGTGCAACCGTTCAATTTTCAAGCATTTATGCCTTCTTTTGATTTTTTTCTTTCTGTATGTTGAATTTGAATTTTTTTCTACTAATGGAGAATTTTAAATTAAATGTAAATTCATTAAAAATAATAGATACAAATTTAATTAACAATAACTTAACCTAATTTAATTAATAATAATAACTTTTACATTAACCTTTAGGTTCAACTTCTACATTTAGCATTTAGGTTTAGTTTAGTTTTAACTTTAGATATTTAGCCTTTAGGTTTAACTTAGATTTAATCTTTAGGATAAGGCATTTTAAATTGATAGGTTTAGCCTACATGTAGCCAAGGTTAAACCTAATTTAACTTAATTAACCTAAGTAGTTTAATTTTGCCTTTTTTAGTTTTGTTTAGCCTAATTTAACCTAGTTTAACTTAAGTAACTTAATTTAGTTCAACTAGCTTCATTAATCTAATTAGATTATTTTAAACTTAATTTAACATAATCTAATAAATTTAACCAAATTTAAGTTAATTTACTTGAATTTAACCTAAATAAAATAGTTTCACTAAATTTATTTTAGTTTACCATACTTTTGTCTTAATAACTTAGTCCAACAAACTTTAACTTAGTTTAGTTCAAATATTTTAAATTTAACCAAGTTTAGCCTAAGTAATTTAATTTAGATGAAGGAACCAAGATTTGCAAAATTTTGTGAAATTTAAACCATTTTAGCCTAAATAATTTAGTTTAGCTTAATTTAACCAATTATCGCCTACTATTGTGTATTTTGGATTAAGTAGCTTAATTTTGTTAGATTTTGCCAAGTTTAGACAAATGAAGCCTAATTTAGCTTAAGTAACTTATTAATTTAACCAATTTTAGCCAAATATAATACATTTTCAACAAAATAATTTACTTTTGCCACGCTAAGCCAATTTTAACCAAGTTTTAAAAAAATAAGGTTCCTATTTTAATTTAATTTAACTAAGTTTAGCTTAAGTAGTCAAATTTAATCAAATTTAACCAAGTTTAACCTAATAACCTACTTTGACGAAGTTTAATCAAGTTTAACCTAAATAATTAAGTTTAGTCAAGTTTAGCCAAGTTTCACCTAAATAACATACTTAAATCAAATTCGGCCAATTTTAACCAATTTTAACATAGTTTAACCCAAATAACTTACTTTAACCAAATTTATTCATGTTTAACAAAATTTTGTTATGTTTAATCTAAATAACATACTTAAGTCAAATTTAGCCAAATTTAGCCTAGGTTAACCAATTTAAACCTAAATATCCTACTCTAGTCAAAATTAGCCAAGTTTAACCAATTTTGGCCTAAATAACTTACTTTAGCCAAATTTAACCTAGGTTAAACCTAGGTCAGCGTAATAGCCTTAGGTCAAAATTAACTTAAGTATCTTTAAGTTAAACTAGGTTATTTAGATTTAACTTAAAGGGACTTAAGTTCATTTAAAATTGCCTATGGAAGCCTAAACTAGATTGTTGGGTGGCCTAGGTTTGCCTAAGGTTAACCTAAATAAACCACTTTTCACAATGGTTAAGTACTTGAACCCTCAAAGTGAAGGTGAGGGGTTCAAGTCCTTTTATTTTCATCTTATATAGTACTTAGCCTCCTAGGAATAAGTGGTTGTTAGCCTAGCCCCTAGTTCCTTTTTATCCTAGGTTATGTCCCCTAGCCAAAGCCCCTTAGGCTTGGTGTGTAGGTTAAGTCATTTAACCACCTAGGCTAAGTCCCAAGTAGTTACCTTATTTGACTAAAAGGTGTTTGCCATGTGGCATCATTCAATTGAATAGGGGAAAAATCATTTTTTAATTTTAAATTGCCACATGTCAACTTATAAATGGTTAATAAAATCTTGAATTCATCTTAGGCTATCATGTGGTAATAAGACATTAATAAAAAATATATAACTATATTTTAAAATTAAATCTTAGTTGTTGGAGATGTTTTCCATGACTATGATAAATATGACTATAGTCATGAAGGACATAGTCACAAATGGCATTTACAACTATGTCATCTTTGTGACTAGTGATAAATAGAATGTGAGTGTACGGACTAGTAGTCATGTAGTCATGGCCAATCGTACATGTGATTCAGGACAACAACACCAAGCACTTATGTAGTCATAGTTACCATGTTTTGACATAGTGTTCCAACCACAAGGCCACTTTATAAGCTTATGGTTTTCAAATTTGGATTAGAACTATTTGTCACTTAGATATGTTTAAAGGACAAAAGAAAAGAATTTCAGCATAGTAATTAATTATGGCACGGCCAATACATTCAACATTCAATTTATTCCAATCACAAGGGTAATTTTGGAAGCCTACAAACTACAAATTTGGAGTAGATTTTGTTTATAACTTAAATACACCATAAGATACAAAGGAAACCCTCTCTATAACTTAAATATCAACTCTAAGGTACAAAATAAACCTTCTATCACAAGAAGATATAAACTCTGGGAACAAAATAAATCTTCTATAACTTAGATATGTTCTAGGTACAAAATAAACCAATTTCGGCAAAGTGGTTATGGCATGACAAATAAGTTCTGTTTATTAATGAAAATTTCAAGAATTCTATACCACCATTGGTGATTGAAAATATGGATCATGTCCATGTTATCTCAAATGTTTGTTAATTGTGCTACAAATATGTGTTCTTGCACCATTGTAGCACATACATGGGCATTTGTAACTTGTTGAACTCTATTGATTGGCCTCAAGGTCTTCAACTTCAAATTATAGCTTATGGGCATCAATATCCCCTTGCATTTGGCCAATTGGCATTTACCTTCCCCTAGTTGACATTCCAACATAATATGTTGGATTAGTTTTTGACTTGCCAGAATAAGTGTAAGATATGTTTGTCATGAGTTTTTGAATGCCATATAGATGTTTAGGGCTCCAACAATTCAACCCAACAATTCATTGGTCAAGATGAAATCCCAATGAAAATTTTGCAGACATACATATGATAATCCAATACAAAAATATGCAATATAGGCCCAATTCAAGATACTAAATAATTTTTTGAAAAAAAGTACTCCTTTTCAATTATCGTATACAATAAGGTTCAATATGGAATCTGTTGTAATAAATATGTGCAAAATAATTGAGGAAGATGGTTACTGTATTAATAATCCAACAACTAGGTAGTGATATTATTAATTATGTTATCTATTAATATGTACAAATGTAATATTGTTATTAGTTTTAGTATTATAGTGTATAATATTGTATGTTAGCTAGTGTGGCCTATAATTAGCAATAGGTGCACTAGCTTAGATTAGGTATATGCTACCTAGTACCTAGTAAGGCAATGTAATAACTCAACTCCTATACTAATTGACAACTTATTGAAAAAATTGCTAAGTATTGAAAAGGCTATTTGTTTAGTAGAGTATTATTTAAAATATTCACTAGTATAATTATAATATTTGACATGTAAATATGTTGACTTTGCAAATATGACTAAACTTTATAATATTTAGTCATCTTACTAAGTAACCTAGGTCCTAGCCTGCAAGAGCTCAACATGGTACATTTGTGAGGAGTTTATGATTCAACTTCATAAATGCAGGAAAACAAAAGTTTTAGTTGTTTCGTTGATAACAAACTCTGAGGTATGAGAGTACAGAGAAATGTCACTCACAATGTTGCTGCATTTTGAACTTTAGAAGGGAAAGAAAGAATTTGATAATGTCAAATTATACATGATATTGCAAACTTGACCTGAAGGCAGAAAAGGCAAAAAAGATGAAGAAAGAGGACAAGGAATTCAATGAAGACAATGTTAAAGATGAACAAGAAGAGTTGTTCCCATTGAAGTGGAGAGAAGGGGACAAAAGCTTTAAAGAAGGTTTTTTATGAAATTGAAATCCTTCCCCAAGTTTACTTTGGTGATAGTTCCACCAAGTTGTTCATGGTTACACTTATAAGGGATTCTATAATTTGCATCTTTCTCTCTTCAACAAATGCAGTTGCATGCTTATACATTGTCAAGCATAATATACATTTAGCAAATTCTGAAGGGTTTTGGACTAGTGATTTTCACATCCCATTTGATGTGGTGATTTCTCTAGCATTTGTAATTATATTTTTGCAGTGAAAATCCGATTTGTAGCTTTTTCGGTCTATGGATCCCAAGTATGCAAAGAAGCATAGTTGGTTGCCTTTTTGGTGGTTTGTTACTTGTTAAAGGCTAGCTAAAAATGACATTTGATTGAATTGCTATAAATTCATAGGAATGCTCTTATAGACTAGGGTTGATTGATTACACCTTACCCCGGAAAAGCAGTTTTCTGTCACTTTAGGCAATAATTTCCCAAAAAAAAATGGGAATTTATAGCAGAATATTTCATTTTCAGAAACTGTGTCACCTTTTGGCATTTTTTCACCAGAAAAAAAGACTGGTCTGCTATGTGATATTTGAAAAATCCTTTGTCCAACTGTGAAAACAGCTGGAGAGAAAAACGTCCCTAATGGAAAAGTTGCTGTTATGGTTCAGAAACATGAACTTCCACATCCTTTTTCCTCTTTCATAAAGCTGCAAACAACATTTGCAAATGTGGAAGGCAGGCAGTTCAAGAGTGCCAAGACACAATTGCCATAGCGCAAGAGTTGCTGTTGTTGTGTTAAGTTTAGGGAACATTTGTACCTGCAGGACCTACTAAAGAGCAAACTCCCCAATCTCATCCAGGCTCATCCCTTGCTCATACAGAAAGACATTGATTGTAATGCTGTTACAAGCAAATGAACACCTCTGGACCTGAATCTTCTTGTGCACGGAAAAGATCACACTGCTTGAGAGTTAGCTACCTATAACTGAGCAAAAATGGAGGAAGTCTATTTTCGCCTTGACTTGCCCCTGAATGTTACTCGGGTTTTCTTCTTGGCAGCAGATGCAGATGACCGCCCACCACCAGGTTCACGGAATGGCATGCCCATCAAAGAGAGCAGTTTTAAGCCTTCTGTGTCAT
>Ga0116231_10012605_pt1 | contig 12329 bp, 10 predicted proteins | sample S1TSphgellanicum_2_FD_89695 | JGI IMG/M metagenome (GOLD analysis project Ga0116231, IMG submission 89695) | Host-associated microbial communities from peat moss isolated from Minnesota, USA - S1T2_Fd - Sphagnum magellanicum MG | ecosystem: Host-associated > Plants > Peat moss > Unclassified... | reverse complement strand
TGAGGATGCTCTTTTCTGAATTTCGCCGGGAGGCTTTGTTTCGCGATTTTTTTCTCATATAACAAAATATTATGTAAGGTCGCCGAAATCTAATCTTTACTAGGAATTATTTCAGGTATGGAAGAGTGCGGGATTTGGGCGAAGAAGTATTGAGTTGAGCATCGCACGCGGATGAATTGTGATCCTTTGATCGGCAAGGCGGCTAGCACGGCGTGGCCAAGGGTGGTTGGTGCGAATGCAGACCGCGTGCGAGGGAGGCTGGCTCGCCGCCTGGATACAGGTTCGGGGGAAATGGCGGTGGGTGCCTCTCACCGGTCGTGTTGTGATGAGGTGCGGTCTGGCTGCGGCAGCGCGCGGCGGCGCGCGCCTTGCCGGACCAGCCAGTATGGCTTTCTGAATGTTTATCGGCGAAAAGAGCAGCGGGAGCGTGAGTTTGGGACCTTTGGACAGCAAGACGTCTTTCAGGGACGATCAGATCGACGTCGCGGATATTGCGAACACGATCGTACGCCGGTGGCGGCTGATTGCCCTGATCGCGGGTCTGGCAACACTGTATGCGTTCTACTCGGTGCTGATCTCGCACCCGCAATTCGTGGTCAATGGCAGCCTTTATCTGGGCGACGCGCAGTCCAGTGCCGGCGGCGGCGCGGCGGACGCTTCCGGGGTTAATTTTCTCTCGGATTTTCAAAGCATCAGCGACGTAGAGACGCAGATCCGGCTGCTGCAGGCGCATGCGCTGGTGGAGCAGGCGGTAACGGAAACCGGGCTGAACGCGGCCATCACGCCCAAACATGGCGGCTCGATGCCGTTTTGGAAATGGAAGTTCGAGTATGGCGAGTCGCTAGATGCGTTCGCGCCGCAGCCGGATGACCTGCAGGTGCTGTACGCCACGCTGCCGGACCGCGGCAGCCGCGGGGCGAGCTTTGACCTGGTGTTTGACGGCGGCGGGCAGTTTCATTTGTGCGGGGGTGACTGCGCCTCTCATGCCATTGTGCTGACCGGCACGCTGAACCGGCCGGTGGCCGGGGCGGGGGTGACGTTTCTGCTGAAACCGGCCACCGACGGCTTCGTACCGCCGGCGGGGACTGACTATACGCTGAGCATCGCGCCGGTGCGCGAGGTGGCGGCCGGGCTGCTGGCGGGGCCGCTCGTCATCGGCTCCGGCGCGGGTACAACGCCGACGAAGCTCGCCGATCTTTCTTTCCAATGGAGCAATCCTTATCAGGGACAGGCCTTTTTGGACCAGCTGATGCAGGATTTTATTGCGACGCAGCTGGAGTGGAAGACCCAGTCGGCCTCCGCCACCGAGGATTTCGTGGCCGGGCAGTTGGACAAAATAAGCAATTCGCTGCAGGTGGCAGATAACAATCTGGCGGCCTATCAGAGCAAGACCGGCATTGTGGACGTGCCGGCTAACGCCTCGGCTGTGATTCAACAGCTTTCGCAATATGAGGTGCAGCGCACCACCATTTTGCTGCGGCAGGAGGATTTGCAGCAGCTGAGCAAGTCCTTGGCGCACCCGGTGGATGGGCTGAACCCATATCTGGTGAGCGAAGCGGAGGACCCGCAGCTTTCGGCGCTATCCACCCAGCTGGCGACCGCGGAGGTGACCCTGCAGGCGCAGCGCACACAGTTCACCGGCGCGTCCGACGAGGTGCATGGGCAGGAAGCGACGATCGGCAAGATCGAGGATGCGATCAGCACGCTGATCAAGAATGACGAGGCGGAGGCGACGCGCAGCCTGGTAAATATTAACCAGCTGATCGCGAATTTTGAGGACCAACTGAAGACGATGCCTTCGGAGTCGCTGCAGGTGATCGCGCTGACCCGCTCCAGCGACGTATTTGGGCAGCTTTACGTGCTGCTGATGCAGAAGGAGGAGGAGGCCGAGGTTTCCAAGGCGGCGACGATCGTGGATACGCGGGTGGTCACGCCGGCGGAATTTCCGCTGACGGCGACCACGCCGAAGGCGGCGCTGACGGTGCTGACGGGGCTGTTTCTCGGGCTTTCCGCTGGAATCGGGCTGGTGCTGGCGCAGCGCTCGATCTCCAGCCGGTTCCAGAGCGAGGAGGAAGTGCGGCGCGGCTATGGCTTGCCGCTTTATGCGATGATCCCGCGGCGGTCGCGTACCGAAGCGACGAGCGGCATATTCTCCAGCCGGCCGCAGGGGCCGTTCGCGGAGGCCTTCCGGCTGCTGCGGGGTAATTTGTATCAGTCGGCGTCGGGGCAGAAATCTCGGGTTGTGCTGATCACGTCGGCCACTAGCGCGGATGGCAAGACGACGGTGGCGTCGAACCTGGCGAAGAGTTTGGGCGATGACGGCAAGCGGGTGCTGCTGGTGGACGCGGATTTGCACCGCGGGCGGGTGCATGAACCGCTGAAACTGCGGCAGGAGCCGGGGCTGGCGGAATGGCTGGTGACGACGCAGCGGCCGCCCTTTCAGGCGGCGGAGGGGCAGCGCTTTTTGACGCTGACGACCGGGACGTTTCCGCCGAATCCGTCCGAGTTGATTAATGAGCCGCTGCTGGAGCAGATTTTTGCTGCGCTGCGGGAGGAATTCGACTATGTTATCGTGGACTGCCCGCCCTTACCGACGGTGGTGGATACGATGACTTTGGCGCGTTATGCGGATTTGATCTTGTCTGTGGTGAATGTGGCGCACACGCCGCGTCGGGCGTTCGCCGCGCATATGGAGACGATTGGCACGCTGGAGCGCCGGCATGGGATGATAATTAATGGTGTGCTGGGGCGGGCTTCGGGTTATGGGTATAGTTATGGGTATGGGTACAGCTATGGGTATGGGTATGGTGCTGGTGCGCCGAAGGGATGGTTGGCGCGGGCGCGGGCGTGGCTGAAGCGGCTGGGGGAGGGGTGATTTGAGCGTCGGGCGGCACACGCTGTATAATCTGGCGGGGTCGGTGGCGCCGATGTTTGTCAGTATTGTGACGGTGCCGATATATTTGCATCTTATTGGACCGGCTCAATATGGCGTGTTGGCGATTGTTTGGATGTTTTTGGGCTATTTTGGTGTTTTTGATCCTGGGTTGTCACGTGCCACGGCCTACAGCGTCGCTCGTCTCAAAGACGAGGCTCGACTCGAGCGGCAGAAAGTTTTTTGGACGGCAGTTACCATTAACGCAACGCTTGGGTTGCTCGGTGGCCTAGCTCTATATTTTGTGGCCAGACCTGTTTTTGGACATTTTTTCAAAATGCCGGATGATCTGCGCGGACATGTGATGGCTGGTCTGCCATGGCTTGCGGCGGCCGTGCCGGTCGGAACTGTTGTTGGAATTTTTTCTGGAACCCTGGAGGGTTTACGAAAGTTCGCGCTCATCAATACAGTCAATTTTTTTGGAACTTTAGCCTTTCAAGTCATTCCGCTAATTATAGCATTTTTCCACAACAAGGACCTCTCTCTGATCATCGCTGCAACAGTGCTCGTTCGACTAGGGACTGGTCTGGTTTATAGCGGTTTTGCCTGTTTTTATTGTAAATCAGGATTGCCCCGACTTGCCTCCTTGTCGGTAGCGAAGGAGTTGCTCTCGTATGGTTCGTGGATTTCGATTTCGAATCTGATCGTTCCCGTCCTCTCGACCCTCGATAAAGTCTTGATCGGAACCTACTTGGGCGCCGCCCAGGTTACGATGTACACGATTCCTGAAAATCTAACCCGTCGTTTCTCAATTATTCCGGGTGCGTTATCGCGTTCCATCTTTCCAAAAATCTCGTCGGAGGTAGGTTTTCGTTCAAAGTCAACTCTTTTAGAAAGCTTTGAAGTTTTGCTAGCGGTAATGACTCCTGTCTGCGTCGCGGGCATTCTTGGAATGCATATTTTCTTGCAACTATGGATCGGAAGGGATTTTGCCGCCCAAGCATTTCCTGTCGCAGTTATACTTTTGCTCGGCATCTTTTTAAATAGTCTTGCTTACTTACCTTCAACCTACCTTCAGGCGACGGGGCGACCAAACGTCAATGCAAAGATTCATCTAATCGACATAATCCCTCATATCATCATGATGTTTTTAGGGGTTTATTATTATCACATCGTTGGCGCTGCGATGGCAATGCTCTTTGTTAGCGCTCTTGATACAGCATTGCTGTTTTGGTTCGCGCGATTTGAGATATGGAGAATTCGAAGTGTTCAAATGGCGGTTTTTTTCTTGTGTCTAGCAGTCGTGGGCTGTATCCTCGTCCCGTATGATCTGTGGACAAGTTACGTTGGATTTTCAATATTTAATTTGGTCTGCTTGGTTTATTTCGTTAGAACTGTCCCAAAACTGGCATTTAAGTTGTCTTTAATTGTTCCATCCCCATTTCGTCATCTTAAGGTTTAGGTGTTTGATTTTGTTACCGCTTGGTTAATCGGGGTCTATAATTTTGTAAGGAGATCCTCTAACTGCTGTCCTGCAGTTTCCCAGCGAAACCTTTGAACGAATGAGTGACCCGAATGTGCTAATTTGATACGAAACGAGTTGTCTTCAAATAGTCTAGCAACTCCTTCCGCTAGTAAATCAGGTCGTTTGATGGGGGCCACAAGCGCGGTGTCTTCGTGAAAGGCGTAGTCCCGGCTTCCGCCGTTGTCAGCCGTCACCAACGCAGCGCCACAAGCCATCGCTTCGACCGCAGGCAAGCCCCAGCCCTCGTAGTGCGATGGAAGCAAAAAAACAGATTGTTGATTATAGAATTTGCGGAGCTCGGGTTGTGAGGGATATTGTAGCCAATTGATCCATTCGGGTAAGTCCATTCTATTGGTGCCGAACGCGGTGACGCAAAGCCGTTCACCATACCGTTCCCGCAATAATGAAGCAGCTTTGATGGCATCAATCGCGCCCTTGAAAGTGGTAGCGCGCATTGGGAAGCCCAATGTTAGAGGGGTACGATTCTCGGGTAAGACGTCCAAGCCGAAGGAATTGAAGTCTAAACCGCATACGATTTTGGCTTCGGCCCGCCCCCCGCAACCTTCGACGGTATCCCAAACAGCAGAAGAGGTCGCCACGATTGTAAAATCACCCCGATAAGTTCGAGCCATCCTCTCGCGAATTGTCAAAGGCTCGGTCATGAAAAATTCGTAATCATAGACGATATAGAATTTTCTCCCTGATCTAGTGGGAGCGTCAGCCAGAGCTTCGGCAGTCTGCCAGGCCGTGGCGATTAGGACGTCAGCCGAAGGTAAATTTCTTGCACTCAGGTCTGGCACAAGTCTGACTTTCACATTTGCGTTCATAGGCATGGTCGAAATTAGGGGATTGTAAAGAACCCTGCGCTTCAGGGCCCAGAATGGTGCTCTTACCCTGTCACTTATTGTCTCTGAACCAAAAACTTTACGCGGAAACAGAACCGTAACATCATGCCCACTGGACTGAAGCAGGTTGGCATAAGTGAAATGGACGTGAAACCCTCCAATTGGTCCTCTAAGATACGCAGGAAGAGCAAAAACAATTTTCATGGTTCGAATGCTTGTATTTCAAGTTATTGACCGGTGTGGTAAAATACGATGTTAATTAGGTTATGGTCGAAGTTTTTGCGAGAAGATAATGCAGATGGCTGCCGGAATACTCTTCAAATCTCTGAACCAGCTCATTGAGCGGTCTCTTGGCGTTCCGGTGTCCTTATTTTTTCGATATCGGGATTTATTGCATATCGGGTGTCTAAGCTTTGCTTGAAAAGTCTAATTTGCGTTTAACTGTCTCAATCGCGTTGGCGACGTACAACGGCGAAAAATATATCCGTGAGCAGTTGGACAGCATCGCTGCACAGACGTTGTTACCTTGCGAACTTGTGGTAACGGATGACGGGTCAAGCGACGAAACGCTAAGTCTTATAGAAGAATTTGCTACCTCTGCACCGTTTGACGTACGGATTTATCGAAACGAAAGCAATTTGGGTTTTGCCGATAATTTTTTAAAAGCGGCCGGTCTCTGCGAAGGCGAGCTGATTGCCTTTTGCGATCAAGACGACAAATGGGTCGAATCAAAACTAGAGCTTTGCCACCGGGAGTTCGCCGACGAGGAGGTGATGCTGTGCGTTCATAGCTCCGTGGTTTGGACGAACGAGACGGCATCAGACAGAAGGTGGCCGGACTTCAAGAGGCGTTTGGTAATAAGTTCCAACACAAGTGATCCGCTAACTGTTTATCCTGGATTCTCAATGGTCATTCGTTCCTCGATCTTGAAAAGAATAACTCATGCGGCAAGGCCGACGAACATCCATTCGTTGTCGCAAGCACGGCACCCGATGTCACATGATCAGTGGGCCTGGTTCGTTTCATCAATTTTTGGGAAGATTGCCTGTCTTCCTGAATGTCTCGCTTTCTATCGTCAGCATGCTCAAAATGTATATGGCGCTGGTCGCGAGCGAAATGTTCTTCAAAAGCTGAGGTTGACAATGAACAGCCGGAATTACTGTGCCCTTTCCGAGCTGAGCGCCGAATGTGCTCTCTTCCTTGAAGACTTGACCAAACAGCTGCCGGATGAGTTTAGGCGCGCGTCAATCATTTCTGAGCGCAAATTTCGTCAGAGATCGCAACTTCAAAAAATTAGATCGGTTATTTACGACGAGGCCGTCGGTTTCGACGCCAGACTGGTTTCATTTATCAAGATTTTGCTCTCAGGTGGATACTTGCCGGATCCATCTCGCACGCGGCTAGGCCCCAGAGCAATCGTGAAAGACCTACTATTCGGTGTTCCCGGTCTCTACAGGCTCAAAAGGTAGTTGCAGGATGCCTTGTTGTCTAGCACAACCGAATCTGACGGTCATTAACGTTGCGATTCTATTGAGCCTGTCCAGTTTTGAAGGCTTCTACGGTGGGATTTTCAGCCTATCAAAGCAGGAATATCTACGTTCCTACCGCAATGATTTTTCTTGGGACTATGCGAGTGGCCTCGCCAAGGCGGGCGTCAATGTGACAATTCTTCTCCCCAGTTGGCGCGAGTGCAGTCGCCACGAGATTGAGGCAAACATTTACGTGAGATTTTTACAATTGAGGCCGTGGGCGAAACTGTGGCAGGTTTTGCCGTGGCTCGGGCGGACGCCGCCGGGGCGGTACGTGGCGGAACTGGGTAATGCTGCGGCATTCTGGCCCAACTTGAAGAGAGCTATCGCGGAGGAGAATATCGATATCTTGTATATCCAGGAATACTGGACCGGTCGATTTGATTTCTTGTCGCGCAAACACACCCCACCCATTATTGCAGCGGACCACGGTGGTAGAAGAAATCGTCAGATCACTATTTTTAAGAGAAAATCGTTCCAGAGAGCGGCCGCCATCACTTGCCAGACAGACGACGAGGTTGAGCAAGTCAAGGAATTTGGCGTCACTCCCCACAAGCTGACCAATGGCATTGATACAGAGTATTTTGTTCCAGACGCAACGGTGGAGCGTGAGCTATTTGTTTTTACGGTTGCCCGTCTCAATAATGACCAGAAGCGGCTCTCTGACCTGATATGCGGTTTGGAACATCTACCGCCACCATGGCGGTTGACGATAGCTGGAAGCGGACCGGACGAGGCGGCGTTGAAGGCGCTCGTCAGAGACAAAGACCTGGGATCTCGTGTAGAATTTTTGGGTTTTGTTGTTGATAAGGCGAAGATCATAGACTTTTACCGGCGATGCGGCGTGTTTGCCATGGCCTCCGCTTACGAAGGTATCCCAATGGCGGTGCTGGAGGCCATGGCCTGCGGGGCGCCTGTCGTCGTGAGCGACATCCGTGCGTTTCAGGACGTGGTTGAGCACGCGGTTTCGGGCTATCGCGTGCCGGTGGGTGATGCGAAAGCGATTGCCAAGGCGGTCACGTTAGCCTTTCAGCGGCGTGCGGAACTTTCGGTGGCCGCCCGTGGCGTTGTTGTACAGAGGTATTCGAGATCGCTTTTGGTCTCAAAGCTGGTTGGGCTGTTCGAACTGTGCCGCTTATGAAGGTTGCCTTGATTTCAAGCGCCAAGGCCGATCCCTCAACCGGAGTGGGGGCTGTTTCGTTGAACTTGCAGCGGCAGATCATTAAACTGGGTCATGTTTGCCACATGTATTTTTTCGATGAAGTGATTTCCGCTCGGAAAACGATTTTATGGGATGTCCTTTTTTCGGTCTGGGTCGTTTTTCGAGTGAGGCTGAAGGAGTTTGACGTCGTGGATGTGACCGCTGGGGATGGTCTGGGACTGACCCTGCGTGCCAGGTGGGTGAGCCGGCAAAAAAGGCCGATCTTGGTGGCGCGGTCCCATGGCCTCGAACACGTCATCGATGAGTCGAATCGAGATGAAGCCAAAAATGGAAAGCTGAAATTATCCTGGAAATACCCGCTGTATCATGGAGGTTTCCGGCTTTGGCAAGTCGAGCAATACTTGAAGCGCGCTGATTTGGCGCTGTTTTTGAATGCGTATGACCGTCAGTACGCGATTGAAAATCTGGGGGTGAGGCCGGAGGCTGCGGAGATTGTGGATAATGGCATTCCGGAAGTGTTCATAGGTCAAGCTGTCTCGTTCGAGCCGCCGGCGGATATCAAGATCGCATTGGTGGGGAGCTTTCTTCAGCGCAAGGGCATCGACTATTCGGTGCCGGCCCTTAACAGCTTGCTGGCAAAGCATGATCGATTGTCGGTGACGTTCTTTGGAACCGTCGTTACGGCGGATCAAGTGTTGAGAGGGTTTGCTCCGACAGTGGCTGAGCGCGTCCATGTGACGCCGCGCTATGAGCATGCAAATTTACCGAACCTGCTAAGCGACTTTCATGTCCTGCTGTTTCCCAGTCTGACTGAAGGTTTTCCCCTTGCGCCGATTGAAGCTATGGCGTGTGGGTTGGCGGCGGTCGTTTCTCATATTCCATGGGTCGCAAATAGGCTTAAGGATGGCGTCAATGCGATCATCATTCCGCCAAAAGACCAGGCGGCGATAGAAAGCGCGATGCAGCTTCTTATTGAGGATCCCGCAATGCTTAGAAGGCTGCGGAAAGCGGGTTATGAGTTTGCGCAACGATACTCATGGCGCCGCGTGGCGGAGAGCACGTTGCAAATGTATGAACAGGCAATCGGGCGAAAATCGCGAAAGGAGCAAAGGTGATAGTCTCGGTTTTAATACCCTCCTATCGCAGGCACCTGGATTTGGCGCGATGCTTGTCTGCCATCGCCGGGCAGACCCGAGCGGCTGATAAAGTTTTTGTGATTGCGCGGAGTGGGGATTCGGAAACATTCGAGGTCGTACGAGATTATCAGGGAGGGTTGCCGCTGATTGTTATTGAGGTAGACGGACCCGGCGTAGTTCAGGCCATGAATGCGGGCCTAGCGCAGTGTACCGGGGATATTGTGGCGATCACGGATGATGATGCGGCACCGCGACCCGATTGGCTGGAAAGAATAGCCAACCATTTTGTAAAGGATGAGAAGATCGGCGGTGTCGGCGGGCGGGATTGGATCTACAATAATGGTGTGGTTGAATTAGGTAATCGCCCCATTGTCGGGCAGATTCTTTGGTTTGGGCGAATTGTCGGCGATCATCACCTGGGCGCCGGTCCAGCCAGGGAGGTTGATATATTGAAAGGGGTGAATTGTGCTTTTCGGATGAGCGCCATACGGATCGTCGGATTCGACACAAGGCTGCGCGGCGCGGGAGCGCAGGTGCATTGGGAAATGTGCTTGTGTTTTGCTTTGAAACGCGCGAGTTGGCGCATCGTGTACGACCCGGCAATTCAAGTTGATCATTATCTGGGCAAGCGCTATGATTCCGATCAACGCGGCATCTTGGATGGCAAGGTAACGGCAGACCGGGCATTCAATCTGCGCCTGGCTATTTCGGACATTCGGCCGGGGTGGCTACGTGCCGCAGTGATCGTCTGGCAGTTTGCGGTGGGCACTCGAGATTCACCGGGCCTTGTCTGGCTTTTGCGGTTGTTTTTCCGGGGCAAGACAAATAGTTTGCAAGCCTACTTCGCGACTCATAGAGGATGGTGCGAGGCTGCAAGTTTTGTGAGAACAACAACCCCGCGGAAGTTGTCCTGATGTCTCTAACGATCCCGCTTGTTCATACACCAAACGCCGCTGGGGAGATCAATAAGAACGACGCCTTAGGATATAGTCTCATCGGGATCTTGGTAGTGATCTGCGCGGGATTGTTTTTGACTCATTTGGGACGCCTGCTGAACTTCGGATTCCCGTTTTTGGCAACCATCGTCGCGGCATCGCTCTTCTTCTTGCATCGCAACGCCTACGTCGCGTTTGCGTGGTGGATTTGGCTTTTTACCCCGGAAGTTAGGCGTTTAGTCGATTTTCAATCGGCTTACCACAACGTCAGCCCGGTAATGGTGACACCTCTGCTTGTTACGGGTTTAGCGTTCTTGACAATTTTTCAGAGGCCGCGATTTTTGCTACATCGCGCGACAGTGCCGTTTAGCATGTTCGCCGGTGCCGCTTTATTTTCTTTTGTTATTGGAGCGTTTGAGAACGGTTTTTTTCCGGCAGCATATGATCTAGGCGCCATGTTGTGTCCCCTCGCTTTTGGGGTATTTCTGATGATGAATGAGCGAGACTATGAACGGAACAGAGAAACCATTGTCTTCGCATCGCTGACTGGGCTGATCATCATTGCGGCCTATGGCTTGTATCAATTTTATAATCTGCCGCCTTGGGACGCCCTTTGGCTGAATGAGAGTAAATTTTCGTCGGGTGGCAGCGCCTTTGCGGAGCAGCTGCGCATTTTCGGCCCGCTGAACTCTCCCGGGCCTTATGGATTGGCATTAATGGCTTTTCTCGTTCTTGTAATGGCTTCCAAAGGAAGGCTGCGGGTTCCTGCGGCTGCGTTCGGCTTTCCCGCTTTAGCTCTGAGCGAAGTTCGGGTTGCCTGGGGCGGCTTTGCGATCGGAGCGCTGTTGGTTATCTGGAGGCTCGGGGGGAAAGCGAGATTGAGATTTATGTTGTTGATCCTGATTGCCGGCGTTATAGCGACTCCGTTGCTTACCGAGGGGGCGTTCTCCTCGGTTGTTGCGAGTAGATTTTCATCCTTATCAAATCTTCAACAGGATAATAGTTTTCAGGCAAGGGAGGCGCTCTATCAAAATTTTGCAGCGACGGCATTTTCAGATCCGATTGGCGCAGGTCTCGGGCAACTTGGCGTCGCAGCAAAGTTGACTTCTGGGCAAACAGCTGACTTTGATAGTGGCGTTTTGGAATTGCCCTATGAATTTGGCTGGGTGGGGGGAAGTATCATTTTTTGTTCCATCATTTTAATGGTTTTAAGAGTGTTCAGAACTCTTGCATCTTCGCAGGACTACATGACAGTTGGCGCAGCAGCGATTTTCTTTAGCGTTCTTTCCACCATAGTATCCGGTACCGTGTTCGTTGGACTGAACGGCATGTTGCTTTGGTCTGCTGGAGCTCTGGCAATGGGTGCACGCCTCAATCAAGGCAAATGGATAGGATCCGGGATGTGAAAAAGATCTCAGTCGTTATCATCGCCAAGAATGAGATGGAACGAATTTCGCGTGCGATTTGCTCGGTTCGAAATCATGTCGACGAGGTCTTGGTAATTGATGGTGGGAGCACAGATGAGACAGTCGAGGTATCCAGTTCTCTAGGAGCTCGTGTAATTGAAAACCCGTGGCCTGGCTATGCAGCACAAAGGAACTTTGGTGCTGCTGCTGCTGCTAATGACTGGATTTTCATGTTGGATTCTGACGAGGAGTTGGATGAAATTATCGTTAAATTCATCAGAAATTTTGAGACTTACACGGTAAATGAAAACGAGGTTTTTGCCTTTTGGAGGATAGGTGATTTCTTGGGGGTAATGTTACCCGGAAACGACGGAAGCAGACACGTTAGGTTGTACAATCGTTTGAATCATCGCTACCAGGATGTGCATGTGCATGAAACGGTAGATGCGGCTGATCACCAGATTAGGCCCATAGATGGAAGCATAATTCACCATGGCTTTCGAAGTATCGAAGATCATGTGAACAGGTTTAATAAGTACACGGACCTGGACGCGGCAGACCGTTTTTTACGTCATGAGCCGTTTAGTCTTTTTCTGTTTGTGTTAAAGCCGCCGGCTAGGTTTGTTCATCAGATGTTATATAGAGGGCTGTGGCGGAGAGGATTGATTGGGGTCTTTGTTTCGCTTCTTTGGGTTTATTATGATATCCTTGTGCAAATGAAACTGTACGAACTAAATGGGAAAGCTGACAATCCATCGGCCAAAAGTTCGTTCTAACAATCAAATGCTAACGTCTATCCAGCTCGGCATGCACTGGTTCCCCGAGCGCCCCGGTGGGCTTGATAGGGTGTACTATGAGCTTTCCCGGGCGCTGCCGGAGGCGGGGGTGGGGTTTCGGGGGCTGGTGGCGGGGACTAAGC
>Ga0116231_10012602_pt1 | contig 12331 bp, 9 predicted proteins | sample S1TSphgellanicum_2_FD_89695 | JGI IMG/M metagenome (GOLD analysis project Ga0116231, IMG submission 89695) | Host-associated microbial communities from peat moss isolated from Minnesota, USA - S1T2_Fd - Sphagnum magellanicum MG | ecosystem: Host-associated > Plants > Peat moss > Unclassified... | reverse complement strand
CGAGTTTCAATCCACGCGCCCGCGTGGGGCGCGACCTCTTCAAACCTGTCGGTTTGATAGGTCAGCTTCTGGTTTCAATCCACGCGCCCGCGTGGGGCGCGACCCGACGCTGGCCTCGAACGTTGCGTCTTCTCCATCGTTTCAATCCACGCGCCCGCGTGGGGCGCGACCCGTATTGAAATACCATCCTGAACTACTACACAAAGTTTCAATCCACGCGCCCGCGTGGGGCGCGACGTGTCCGAGCCTTTGAGCCGTCTGGCCACAACACGGTTTCAATCCACGCGCCCGCGTGGGGCGCGACCGTTCTACCACGGCCCACGGGTCTCGGAGGTCATCGTTTCAATCCACGCGCCCGCGTGGGGCGCGACCGGGTCTTGCCGTCTTGTCCGGCGTAGCTGTCTTTGTTTCAATCCACGCGCCCGCGTGGGGCGCGACGGCGATGAAAGCTCAGGCCTGGTACAACGAAAATGTTTCAATCCACGCGCCCGCGTGGGGCGCGACCATGTACGCCGAACGGCGGCCGCTCGATGAATCCAGTTTCAATCCACGCGCCCGCGTGGGGCGCGACGGTCCGCTCAAATCGATTTCAAACCCATTTTGCGGTTTCAATCCACGCGCCCGCGTGGGGCGCGACCGCAACATTTAGCCAACCACCAATCGCCAGATCAGTTTCAATCCACGCGCCCGCGTGGGGCGCGACGTAGCTATCGAATCAATCAATAGCCAGGAGATCCGTTTCAATCCACGCGCCCGCGTGGGGCGCGACGCGGACACGCTGCACCGTCCTCCGTTCTTCTTGGTGTTTCAATCCACGCGCCCGCGTGGGGCGCGACATCGGTGAGACCTACACCGGTGCCGATGTTGAAGTTGTTTCAATCCACGCGCCCGCGTGGGGCGCGACTCGAATCTTCGACTATCTCTATCCGCAGATAGTTGTTTCAATCCACGCGCCCGCGTGGGGCGCGACTGCTTCAATATATCAGCGTACAAATCTGCTTTTTAGTAGGCACTTTGCGCGAACCCCGACGAAATTCGTTATGAATTTGACCCGAAAGCGGCGGCGGGACTTCCAAACGCAATGCCATGAACGAGATAGCCTCTCCGCGAATCTATCGGGCCGGACCTGTGTGCTGGGGGTTCGCGCTAAAGAATCAAGGGGCCTTCCGGATTGTAGCCGGGCTTGGCTCCGCTATGCTCTACCCGCCGTTGCCAATTGGCTCCCAGGAAGTAGAAGCGGAGGCTGTCGGTGCCGGGATCGATGATGGCGAGGAGCTTCGAGCGAAACTCGACCCAGAGCGCCGGTTCAAGAACGCACTCGAAGACCGAGAACTGAACCCTCTGGCCATGATTTTGACATAGTTTTGCGATCTGGCGCAGCCGGCGTTTGCCATCGTCCGATTGTGTTCCCATGTCGTATGTGACAAGCACCATCATGTTGATTCACCTCCGTTATTTCCAAAGGAAGGAAGGGTACGCATCCAAATCGCCGCGCAAGTAGCGAGCGAGGAGGAGGGCCTGGGCGTGGGGCACCAGGCCAAAGGGGATTCGCTCGTTGAGAAAAGGGTGGAGGATTTCTTCCTGTTTGCGCAACTGCCATGCCACAAGGATTTCTTTGCGCGTCGAGTCGGTCATGGTGATGCCGCCAGAGTCGGAGCGGGAAAAACCGGAGCTTGATACCTGCCGTCGATTGATGAGTGCAAGTGCGAGCCGATCTGCCAGGACAGGACGAAGTTCCTCCATGAGGGTCCGCCGGATGAGCGCATCAGGGCGTGACTCGATCTCCTTGGAATGGGCTTTTTCGTGGAGGAGTTTCCCCTCGGCGGTGAAGAGATTCTCCTCCCACTGCTGCTCCAGGTGGATAAGCGCCCAGCGGCGATCACAAAACGCCAGGTGCTGCAAGCCCGAGATTGGAAGGAGATCGTCTTCGCTGTACATGCTGTTTTGTCTTGTTGTGTTGGCCTATGCGAACCGCACAGGCCAATCCGATTAAGCCAGGCCGTCAAGCCAGGCCGTCGATCAGGGTGATCCCCTTCGGAAGCGTGCTGGGGTCCGGCGGAGTGACGGTGTAGTCGGTGAAGGCGCGGGGACTTTCTACGCCGGGCTTTTTTTCGATCTTGATGCGGTCGAAGAGCCCCTGCGCCTGCGCGTCGCCCAGCTTGCTCTCATGCTTGAAGATGTAGAGGCCACGCGCCGACATGGTGCCACGGGCCGCCGAGCGATCGAGTTCAAAGAGATTTGCCAGCGATTTCCAAAGGAGAGTCAAATCGTCTTCACTGAAGCCGGTCTTGGCGGCAAAGACCGGGTTGATGTAGCCATGGCCCAGATAGAGGCCGTAGGGAATGGTGTGCTTGCGGCCAAGGGTTCCGGTGCCGGATCTGATGTCCTTCTCGCCAGTGAATGCCTGGCGTGAAATAGTGTGCTCCGTAGGTAGAATTCGGTCCATGGAGCGGGCAAACGTGATCTGCACCGGGCCGCGCACTTGTCCGCAATTGAAGTCCGTCGTGCTCATGACTGCGCCAAACGCGCGCACATCGAAGAAGTTCTTACACATCCACCGGCGGGCCTTCTCGATGTCCGTCGGCTTGGTGTCCTTACCTTTGGCTTCAATCTTGTCTTCTCCGGTCAACTGCTCGAAGGGCTGGCGCTGGCGGCTTTCCAGGGTATTGCCGCTGAGGACGAAGATACCGTAGCCGGGTTCGGAAGTATCCTCAGCCGTGGTCTTGGCGTAACGAACGTAATCCCGGATTTTCCGCTTCAGGCAGACATCCGAGACGAGTCCTTGAAAGGTCTCCGGATCAAAGCGCGGGCTGTTGTCGGAGTCGGGGTCGCCGTTCGGGTTGCCGTCCTGGCAGTCGAACAGGTAGACGAAGTCGTAGCGATTCTCAATTGCGGGCATTAGTTATCCTTCTCCTTATCGTTAAGTTCGTTGGTGGATTCGTTCGCCTGTTTCCGCGATTGTGCTTCGGCGCTGGATCGCGCCTTCTGGTGGTAGTAGCCCAAGGCAAAGAGACCCTGGCCTTCCAGTCCGAGTTTGGCTGGATACGCACCAGCCTCTGAGGGCTGCAACAGGCTGTGCAACTGCTGCAACCGCATGTCGATGGCGTAGGCAACACGGGGCTTGTCTCGACGAAGCTTACGAAGATGCTTTTGGCCAAGACTCTCAATCTTCGGGAATGCTACGGCGGGGTACGTTGAGGCGAGGGCAAAGTAGCGGTCCAGCACGGAGGAATTCACTTCGCTCTCGCTGGATGCCCGCTGGAGACTCTCAAACTCCGCCATCAGCCTCCCGCAGACATAGGCCGGCAGGTTGCAGTTTGTATCCAGGCCCTCACTGATTTCTGTCATGCTCATTTCTCTTGCTCCTTCCTGTTGTCGAATCAGATCGTTGAGGCACATGCGAATCAAGCCCATCGGGATGCGCAGCCGGGAAAGCGACATGGGGTCGCTCTTGTTATCGCCGGCCTTATCCTTTGCCTTGGAGTCCAGCCCGCCAGGATGTCGCAAGCGGCTCAGAGCCTTGGAAAGCACCGAATAGCGCAGTGAAAGACCCTCGATACCGCGACGCAACAGAGCGAGCACGGTTTGGTCGTCGGGTTCGCCTTCGCGGTCGAGGGCATACAGCAGTTGCCAGAGCCGGACCGGCGGCGCTTCCTGGCCGTCGTAGAGCGGGTACTCGACGCGCAGTTGCCGATGCCAGTTCTGGAGATTGACCTTGGCCTGGTTCAGGGCCAGATCGGCCCAATGGCGCACCCGCAGGCGTCCGCCGTTACCGGAGACGGCGACCATATAGAAACGGTTGGTGTCCGGTTCGACCTGAGGATCGAAACTGAGCAGTTTTTTCACTTGCTCGGGGTCGGCCCGGTCCATCAAGCCGATCGCATCCATATCCGCTGGGTTTCGAAGCCAGTACAGGAATCCGATCCCCGCAATATCCTTGCGTCGTCCCTTGTCGTACTTCAGCAAATCGTTGAAGGCAAGCACATAGGCCAGCGCACGATCCGACGAGATGGGGCTGTTCTGGTTCTGCTCCCATCCGTAGGAGCGGAAGGCATCCTTATCGAACGACATCAAGGCAACGCCCGAAGCCTGTCCTCCCAGGCTGGACATGCCCTTGATCTTCTCGTGGGTAGGCGCAACCGAACCAAAGGTTCCGGAGATCATGCACTCGCCCATGTTGCCTTCCATCCGGCCCGCAAAGGCAGCCTGATAATGCTGCCGCCAGAATTGCCGCACAGCATCCCGCTCCACCAGCGCTCCACCGACGGAGAGGCCGACGAGAGTGCCTGGCTTCGCCTCTTGCAACGCACGACGAGCTTTTTCTACCTTCTCCGGGTTGGCATAGAAAACGGCACATGCCGCCAGCGCCGTGTCCCCAGTTTCCTTGGCCGCTTTGGCGATGAGCGCTACAAACGCCTCGTGGTGCTTTTTCGCTTTTTCCCGGTCGGCATGTTTGTCTGGAGTCCACTGGCCGACACCGAGTACATAAGTGATGTCGTCGGCTGCAAGCAAGGGATGATGCCCGCTGTTCCGGTTGACAGGCGACCGAGGCACACTCATCTCCACGGGAACCTGCACCTGCTTCTTCCCTCGGGTCTCTGTCGTCATACGCGGAGTTACGTTCAGAAACGTTCCCTGTCTGGAGATTTCAATCAGCCATGGAACGGGTTTCATCTCCCAGGCTGCATCGTTCAACTCTTCGGGAAGGTAGTTGTCCGCATATTCGGCTAGGGCCTGTACGAGCATTGGAGCACCTCCTCCCGGCGGGTTACCTCGGGCAGAACCTGTTCGGGCCGGGTCTCCAGAACGCCGTTCTCTAGCCGAGCCTCAAAGAACATCGCACGATTGCCCTCCGGCAAGAAGGCGATGTCGTAGAGCATTCTTCCAATCTCCATGGAGTCGGGAATGGGCCGGTCTACCTCTCGCACCGGACCAAACTCAGCCGCAAACTCGCGGCAACCCAAGTAAGGCCGATGGAAACATTGCCCTTTCTCGATTCGCCGCTTCATCATCTCGACATACTTGGTGGGCGTGTTATCTCCGGAATGATCAAAGACGTGCGGATAGGCATCGATCCAGTAGGCGACATCGCGAAGCAGCGTGGTATTGCGTGGCGTGCCGTCGGTCCCATTGCCCGCTCCGGCGATGAGCGGTTCAAATGTTGAGGCATCGCGCATCCACTTCTTGATGGAGGACGGCGAAACCTTGCTCTGTACTTCATTGCGCAACACACTCATCAGTCGAATCGGCTTGAGTACGGTAATGCGCGTGACGATCCAGCGCATCTGCGGTCGCCAGCAGATGGCATCCAGCAGGTTGCGGGCGGCTGAGGGCGTCATGACTGGGTAAGTGAAGCGTTCCACTTTGGCCTCGGGTCGCGTAAAACACGCGAATTCCCCTGAGACCCGGGCGCGAATGGATGGAATGGACATGGGACAAAACTCCTGGACGAGGGTAGCTCTTGAGTTAGTGCTTTACAGGCTTCTCAACGAGGGAGCAATGCTATGGAAGAAGTTTAAGACGAGTCAGGCCGGAATTACCGGGGTGTTTGTCAGATAGTTATTAACGTCTCAGATAATTTCACGAACTGTCGCTATGGCACCAACTTTTCCGGCCCAGGATTGAAAACAAATCCCATCGTCTCATCGTAGAAATTCGCTACCCAGAGTTCATCGCCATCGAGCGACGGAATCGGGTACAAAACGCCCTTCGCCCTTTCGAACTCCCACGGGCTAAGGCCCACGCTATGGCGTTGCAACCCGCGCAGCAGAATCCGGCGATACTCCGGCGTCAGTCCCGGAGCCCGCAGCCGTTCAATCGCATTCCGAGCCGCGTCATCGTCGGGAACGAACACGTCCCGCGTCCGGTTCGAAATCATCTCGAACTCCTGGGCCAGCGTCGCAAATTTCTCCTCCCGGCGATGCTTGACAAGGTTCTGTCCCAGGTCCGTACCGCTCTCTCCGTAGTAGCGCTCGAAGTACAGCTCAATTGCTTCGGCGGAATCCACCTGCACACTTCCGCCGCCTTCCATCTCGTCCCTGGCGATCGCCCCTGTAATTGCAGTCGCCTGTTCGTATTCATTCGGAGGCAGTTTGTGATCTTCGGGCAGAAACACCACCACCTTGCCGCCGGGGCGGCCCAGTGCCTCCGTCCTTCTGCCTTCCCGATCCGCACGCCCTGCGGCCTGCACAATCGCATCGAGCGGAGCCAGCGCACGCATCACCAACGGGAAGTCCACATCGACTCCAGCCTCAACCAGTTGAGTTGAGACCACATGGCACGGCTCATGCGCGTCCAGCCTCTTGCGAATCTTGTCCAGCACTCGCAAGCGATGTGCCGCACACATCCGGGTCGAGAGATGAAACACCCCATCAGGCGAAAGGCCCGCATCCTTCGCGGAATGCTGAACCTGTTCGTAAAGCTGACCGGCGTGGTCGCGCACGTTCACGATGGCCAGGCACTGTGGCTCGGACACCATGCGCCGTGCCACCTCCGGCCATCCAACGGAGTGGTCAATTTCCCAATGAATCTCGACTCGCTTCAGCGATCGACGCAACTCGCTTGGATCGCGCATGATTTCTGTCAGCGTTCCAGGCGGCCAACGAAGGTCCCTCGTCTGCTGCGTTTTGTGTGGCGGGCGCTCGAAGGCTGGCTGTGTCGCCGTCGAAAATACGAAGGTTGTCCCCCAGTCATCCGACATTTCCTTCATCATGTCCAGTAGCGGTCCAATCAACCTGCGAGGCAGAGTCTGCACCTCGTCGAGAATCACGATTGATCTTGCGATGTTATGGACTCGTCGCAAGTCGGAAGGGCGGTTGGAAAACAGACTCTCGAAGAAGCGAACGGAAGTGGTAACGATGAACGGAGCATCCCAGTTTTCTGTCTCTGGCCGCAATCCCGTCTCCTGAAAGTGCTGCTCCTCGTCGTCATCCTTCTCCGGCGTGGGGATGAAACGGTTCTCATCGTGTTTCGCAAGTTTCGCAATGCTTCCAGAGTGATGCTCCAGCAGTGCATCCTGCCCGAAAACCTCTGCGTAGACCCTCGCGTTTTGCTCGATGATGGAAAGATAGGGAATGACGACAATGACCCGCCTAACTTTGTGTGGATACAACGCTGCCCGGCGCAGAGCAAAAGCCATAGTAGCCAGCGTTTTGCCGCCGCCGGTCGGCACAGAAAGTGAGAGAAGTTGTTCCTTCGAAGATGCCGCTCGCAGGCAGTTCTCCAACACCTTTGCCCGCATCTCCTTCACGATGCCGTCTGGCGAAAGCCGTTGCAATTCGTTCAAGTGCCTCAGCAGCGAATCGAGACGCTCTTCGGCAAGTAATTCCCGCTTAAGCGGCACTCGTCCCGCCGAGTTCAACCGATCGGCATCCACAAGACAACTGAAGAGCATACGGACAAACAGATCGAAGCGCTTCTTACCAGAAGCGGGAGAGAAATCCTGCGCATGCGCCAGCTCAGACAGCACGCTTTTTAATGCGCTGCTATCGGCAATCGCTCGCGTTGTCAGAGTCAACGCTTCACGCAAGAACGCTTTCTCCTGCAATTTCGTTTGCAGTTGAGGCGTCCAATCCGCCAGCCCTGCGTGATGACCTGCGATAGCCGCCGCCACCGTTTGCAGTGGGGGTTTCTGCAATCCGTTTTGCGCCCCGAAATACGCAAGCATTGCTCCGTGGATCGCATGTTGGCACCCCCCTTTGCCGGACTTAAGCATCTCCTGAAAACAATCGCGGTATTTGCCGAAGTCGTGGAGCATCCCGGCGAGCCGAGCCAGGTTCGCAAAGGCCTCATCCTGTGGGCGAGCGGCTAATGCGAGGTCCTGCGCGATTCGTGCCACAGCTTCGAGATGTTCCGACAAAGGTTGCCACCCGATTCTCGATTCCGATTGGGACGTTGTGTTGGGCGCTGAGTGAGCCCAGTAAGTATGCGAAGACATTGCAAGACATCCTAAATCAATCGATACCATCCGCGACCGTGGCGCCTTGTGCGTCTCCTTGAGCCGTTTGTAAACACGAGTAGCGGCAAGACCGAGATTCCCTTCAAGGGGTTCCGCGATATCCCGATGCGTCTACGCCTTCATCGCTGCGGTGCGAGGCAGTGGATGAGTCGGTCAACGCAGAAGCGACAACCCGCCAGGTTGTCATGTCTGGTAGTCACTGATTCTATTGAGGATTGTCATTTCTCTTCTATCTCAGAGTGAAATTGAAATCTTCGATATGAGATTTATCTCTCACTCTCCCTCATAAATGGTAACAACCATCAATGTATACGCTGACAGCCGTTTGAGTTCCCGAAGGGCGTGCTGCGAGTTGAGGCTCAGGCTTGCGAATCTTGCTTCGATCGAAGGGCATCTAAAGGGTATGACTTTGGCTCCCGATCACCTCTTTTCCGCACTCACTCAGCGATCTGTGACTTTTCCCAACCGCATCGCGGTTTCGCCGATGTGCCAGTACAGCTATGTGGATGGAATTTCGAACGACTGGCAATTTGTGCATCTGGGCAGCCGAGCGGTCGGCGGGGCAGGCGTGGTCTTCACCGAGGCTGCCGCTGTGAGTCCTGAGGGACGGATAACGCGGGGAGATCTTGGGCTTTGGTCGGAGGCTCATGTGGCTCCTCTGGCGCGGCTGACGGCGTTCATCCAGTCACAGGGGGCGGTGCCGGCGATCCAGATTGCGCATGCCGGACGCAAGGCGAGTATGGATTTGCCGTGGGCTGCGGAGTTGAAGGCGGTTCCTGTCGACGCGGGGGGATGGCAAGCAGTTGGCCCGACTGCCGACAAATTCGCGGAGAGCTATGCGGCTCCGGTTGCGCTGGACCGCGCCGGGATGGACAAAGTGGTGGCGGATTTTGCAGCTACTGCGAGGTGGGCGGCGGAGGCTGGGTTTCTGCTGGCTGAGGTGCATGCGGCTCATGGATATTTGCTGCATGCGTTCCTCTCGCCGCTTTCGAACCGGCGAACGGACGAGTATGGCGGAAGTTTTGAGAACCGCGTGCGGTTTCCGCTGGAGGTCGTGCGTGCGGTGCGAGCCAATTTCCCGGCCGAGTTGCCGGTTTGGGTGCGGCTTTCGGTGACGGATTGGGTGGAGGCTTCCGGTGAAGTTCCGACGGGCGGACTTACAGTCGACGATTCCGTGGCATTTGCGCGGCTCTTGAAGGAGGAAGGGATCGATCTGGTGGATTGCTCTTCCGGCGGCAATGACCCCCGCCAGCAGATTCCTGTGGGAGCGGGCTATCAGGTGGCGTTTGCGGAGAGAATACGGCGCGAGGTGGGCATTTCGACCGGCGCGGTAGGGATGATTACGGCGCCGGAGCAGGCGGATCAGATTGTCCGCACCGGGCAGGCAGATGTGGTGCTCTTGGCGCGGGAGATGTTGCGAGATCCGTATTGGCCGCTGCATGCCGCCGAGGCCCTGCACAAGCCGGGGGTGTGGCCGGTGCAGTATGAGCGCGCGGCGCGGGGCAAGGTGGAACGCCGTGCGCCGTTGCCGAAACACGGGAAGTAAGCATAGGAATCGAGGATTGGGCGATGCCGGTTATTCGTATTTGCGGTGCATGCGGGCAGAAAAATCGGGTTCCCGCCAAGAATCTGAGTGCCACTGGGCGATGCGGGGCTTGCAAGGCTACACTTCCGGCGCTGGCTGAGCCTCTGGCGGTGGATTCGGCGCTGTTCGATGAAATTGTGGGACAGGCCACGGTGCCGGTGCTGGTGGACTTTTGGGCAGCGTGGTGCGGACCATGCCGGACTGCGGCGCCCGAGGTTGCGCTGACGGCCGCGCATATGGCGGGGAAAGCGCTGGTGCTCAAGGTGGACACGGAGGCCAATCCGCAGCTTGCCGGGAGATTCCGCGTGCAGAGCATTCCCAATTTTGTGGTGCTCTCGGGAGGGCGCGCTGTTTTTCAGCAGCCGGGGCTGGTGAGCCATCAAGAGTTGGAGAGATGGCTGCAATCGGTTTGAGGCGGGATGGATGGGACTTTCGAGCCGGCCTCGTGAGAGGTTGGGATCGCCGCTCGGCTCGACTTTACCTTTCACGCACCCGCCACCTTCCGGGTCGCGTTTAGGGGATTGTCATGAACCGAAATTTGAGGCAAGGTTGAGAGAGATTCATCCCTAGCCGCGATTCGGGAAACGATGACCATCCAACTGTACTTGATTGCTGTACTTATGCTGGCGGCAACGCCTTATGGCTCCGGCCAAAGGCCCATGGATGCCAAAGGGCCTTACGACAGTGACGAGATTTCGGCTGTGCCTTCTTCGCAGGTTGCGGTGGTTTCGCAACCGCTCTTCGACTTTCACGAGTCGGAGATCAAATTCTCACTCAGTAGCTTGATGCGAACGCTGCGCGACGGAGGCCATGAAGGATGGGTTCTGGCGGCGTATCCCGATCCCAAGACCAAGCGGCCGTTGATCGGAGCGGGATTCAGCCTCGATGTTCCTCAAACGGAGCATCCGCAGCGCGACCCATTGAATCCGCATCCGTTTCTGGAGCCATCTTCGGCGCAGCTTTGGCAGGCCGCTGGCTTGGAGCCCGAACGCCTCGATCGCATTCTCGACCGTTACGAACGCGATCTCAAGGTTTGGACGGTGAAGGGCTTCCGCAGGAAGCTCAAGGCGCGCGCGTTGGCTCCTGAAGTGACCGAAGAGGAAGCGACAAGGCTGCTGCGCGTCTCCGCGATTCAGGCGATCTACAACGCGCGAGCGTACTGTCGCGGCTTCGATGCGTTGAGCGCGTCGCAGCAGATGGCGATGAGCCAGTTGGTCTTCCAGATGGGGGTGAATCTGGAAGAGTTTGTACAGTTTCTCGCGGTGTTGAACAACGATCCTGGGAGGGCTGGCCTTGCCGGGTTCGATCAGCCTGTCGTAGCGGCAGGAACGACGGATGCGCCGCGGTGGAATGCTGTGCAGGAGACGCTGATCGCCAGCCAATGGGCGAGGCTTTATACGCGCCGCGCATCTACGGTGATTGCGATGTTCGACCCGGAGTACTCCGATGATCCGTCGAGAGCGCAGGCGCGAGTGAATGCAACTCTGCATCCGGCGGTGGTCCGCCGGAGACGCCGGGGTCATGCAGGATCCGTGCGGGTCGCCGAGGCTCCTCGCAAGGGAAACGCGCGTTCGCAGCGCAAACACAAAGTGGGCTGATGCCACGATGTTGAGTCGGCAGACGGAGCTAAGTCTGCTGATAGAGCCGGTAGGTTTCGCTGGTAATTTCCGGGAACGACTTCATTCTCACTTTGCCTTGGCCAGTGGCGACTTCCCAGTCGGCTGAGGTACCGATCCGTTGCGCCTGCAGGAGTTGTTGCTGGGTGATCGTCGCGGAGCCGGGTTCGATGGCGAACAAGGCGACAGGACCGTGCAGCAGCGCAACCAGATTGGCATGCTGCGCATCGAGCGGGGTGAGGCGGAGCGGCATATCGAGGGACAACTCGACGCGGTCGCCGTCTTTCCATTCACGGCTCAGCTCTGCCCACGATCCGGGAGTCACAACCGTTGCGGAAGGCTTGCCGTTGATGCGAACGGCGGTCTGCTTCCCCGCCCACGCCGGGACGCGCAGGGCGATTGTAAATCGTTCGGCGCGATCCATCTTCAAGTGGAGCGCCGTTTCGCCGGTGTTGGGATAGCTGGTCTGCTGGGTCATGGTGACGCGCGCGCCGCCTTGCCGCCAGGTTAGGCGCGAGGGCACGTAGAGATTGACATAGACGCCCTTCGGCGAACGTAGATACGAGCTGATGCCGTAATCTGCCGTCAACTGCGGGAAGGTGCCGGAGCAGCAAGGCCACTTCTGCTCGTAATCGGACTTCTTTGCGTCCATGTTGTAGTCGGAGTAGTAAAAGCTGACGCCGTCGGAGCGGATGGGCCGCGCGCCCAGGATGGTGTTGTAGAGGATTGCTTCCATACTGTCACCGTAAGTGCTGTCGCCGGTGACGCGCATGAGATAGCGAGCGATTTTGAAGTGGCCGTAGGCTCCGCACGGCGTCTCGAAGCTGCTGTGCGAGGTTTGGAGAGTTTTGGCGAGCTCGTCGGTGCCGGGCTTGCGGAAGCCTTCATCCGGGCCCCATCCACCGGTGGCGAAGCTCTGCTCCAGTACGAAGCGGAAGCCATTGCGGGCGGCGTCGAAATGCTTGGTTGAGTTATCGGTGAGATAGGACTGCATCGCGGAGCACAGCGCATTGACGTGGCTGTAGGCGTGCTGGCCGGGAAGGACGTTGCGGCCCTCGGATAGCGGTCCAAAGTAGGTGTCATCCTGGAGGAACCGCTGGGCGAGTTGATGATATCGAGCGCCTGCGCCGCGCTGATACGCGAGGTAGAAATTCTCAGGCAGTGTGTAGCTTT
>Ga0116231_10012601_pt1 | contig 12333 bp, 10 predicted proteins | sample S1TSphgellanicum_2_FD_89695 | JGI IMG/M metagenome (GOLD analysis project Ga0116231, IMG submission 89695) | Host-associated microbial communities from peat moss isolated from Minnesota, USA - S1T2_Fd - Sphagnum magellanicum MG | ecosystem: Host-associated > Plants > Peat moss > Unclassified... | reverse complement strand
CGGGGAAGGACCAGGCGGGGGGGCCAGCACAGGTCAAGGGGGGGCACGGGCGGGGAAGGACCGGGTGGAGGGAAGCTCGACGGGTGCATTATGCACCAAGTTCACACTAGTCTAATTAAAAAAAAGATGAATTTAGACTAAAATCACAATATAAACTAAAACTTGAAAAACCTTTCATATAACTCAATGGTAAGTTATGATATCCTTCATTAACAACTTTGGGTAGCTTTGGTGTGAACCCATTCACCAAGATTTTTATCATTTTTAGAGTAACAAGATAACTTTGTATGAAGAAAAAGACCATTTTGTTGATGTAAAGTTCTCCATTATGTTCACAAAAATTAAAAAACCATCACAACAATAGTAATAACATCAAATTCGATGCAAGCTTTTGATTGCAAACATTATAGTAGATGAATGAAGTTGCAACAATCCACCGAAAATTGTAGTCACAAACAAATCACAACAACATGAAAATGGGCAATGGGGCAACATTTGGCAACAATGATAAACAATTTAACAAGTCAACAGTTGGACACTCCATCCCCCTTTGATTGATTCAACAAATATTTCAATGTGCATGCAAACAACATTAAAAAGAAATTAGTTAATGAACATGACAAATTGTAATCCATCAACATTGCACATGCATTCTAGAAGTCAAAAGTGATAATTCAATTCATGCAAACACATGTTTAGAAAGCATCAAGATGAAGAATAAAGACAAAAAGGAACATAAATTTTTAATGATAAGGCAAATAAAGTGAGACCAATTAGGAAACTCAGGCAGCCCAATTGGGAGCATCAAGAAGCTATATCCATGGTTCAAGTAAAAAGAAATGGGCATATAGCTTCAATAAACATCATTGATTCTAGGGATTTCTTTGAAAATGCAATAATGAAATGGAAAAAGATACCTATAATTGTCATGGGATTTGGTTCAAACACACATTTAATCAACAACCCTAGATATTAAAAAAAAATGGGCCACCATATATGGTGATTGAAAAAGAAAATGGGATTACATGGCGAACATTAATTAAAATGAGGAATGTTGGAACATTTCTATTCTATATTTAAAAACATTGAATCTACCTAGGCTATTCAACAAAATAATCTATGAAATGAAATTGATATGTTTGACCCATTACATTTTCAAATTTTCATGGACCCAAATGCCTACACCTCCATTTCTACTTATCAAAAAATTTAAGCTATCATACAAGACCAAGACTCTCCCATGCATGATGACCTCACTCTTCATGATTTTAATGCATTCATGTATAGCTATTTAAAACCACATTACATGGTGTTCAATGTCAAGACTGTTTGCACAATAAAAAATAGTCTTGCAACACCGACCAAACTTCCTTTGCATCAAAATGATTTATGGCATGATGATCCTATATTTCGAAGCCTTGTCACTCCTAAGGAAGTCAACAATGCAACAATAAATAAGCTAACAATGGATAAAGCAATAGCAAGACAAGTGCCAAAAGTTTAACATATCCTTAGAATGTAATCAAAAGGATTTTGTCCACAAAGAACAAACAACACCAAAATTCATGTAAAATAAAAATCCCCAATGCCATTGAAGATTCAATGTGATTAGTTACAAATGGTTGGTGTGTTAACAATACAAACATTAGTAGAAAAAATTGTTACCCATCAAAACTTGGTGGAAACAATAGGAAAAGGATCTAACACCCTTGTTGAATCTATACACTCCACTAATTTCATGAACCTTTAGATTGAAGAGAAATGAGAAAAAAATTCAATTCAAAATTCTTTAAAAGCAATTGGAGTATTTCCAACACCATGATGAAAATCTAAATTGAATTCAAATGAATATGGTAAAAGCAATTACAAGTCTCATAGATTGGCACACATGATGGGTCAAACATTTTTTGTAAAAACCTTTCTTTACATACTTGCATCACCACTTGGACATGGTTGACTTGACACAAAAGTTGGAGTAGATCCTATTTAAATAAATGCATATGATTTCGATTCAAATCCTCTACTTTAAAAGCAAATACACAATACAATTGTGATGACAATTAAAGTGTGATGAATAATAAAAACAAGGATGCGATGGTAATTGATTTTTTAAAAAATTGATCATACTTATACTTTGTGAAACTATTGTTGCACACATTGTACGATATTTTGTTGAGCTATAACAAGAATTTTTTTTATATTCCTTTGATGTCGGTCACTTGAATGTTCTTACCCTTTTATTCCCACATACACCTCAAAATCAATAGATGGTGATTTAGATTCAAGTTGTGATGATCTTGTGTTGCTTCCAATTATAAAACATGTAGGAACATTTGAATGTCAACTTGTCTCCAAACAATAATTAAAACAATAATTAAAAGTGTGAAGGACATAACAAATAGGAAAATACATCTAGAACTCCCAAAAACTTTGCTTCAAAATGTCAAATGCATTCTCCATCACTAACCACATGTGTTTGTGTTTTCTATTATACAAAAGTTCGATCATGGTATGTTGTTGTCCTTATTTGTGAGGTGTCATGATCCAAAGTATAGTGGGCATCCTTTGTCACCAAGAAGGTATGGAGGAAAATCTTCTTCACCACCAATCACCAAGTTGAAAAACCACGTATGCTAAACTTGTTTATACAACCCAAATTTTTGTAAAACTCAAAAGTCATTGATGTTTTAAGTAAACCAACATAAATGTTAATATACCACCTCCTACCATCCACAATTACATGTGCCACAATTGCATAGTTAAACTTATTTTGTGATAAAATAAATACTTCACAAATGGAATATTGGGTTTTGAAATGGAGATGTGCATATTGTTTACAATGCCATGGCCATTCAATAAGTTGCACCAATCCTTAATTCTAGCATTATAACCTCCATCTTTTGTCCCATTGGCCATGAAATTAAACTTCTAAACATAATATTGATATATCTAACAACCTTACATATGAACAACCCAATTGTTGATTTGTTAGGCCAACAACTCATTGCAAATCAAGACCTTGAAATCAAACCCCATTGCAACCAAATTATATGTCGATCACAAATTGGGAAAAGTAGCACTTGCAAGCAATGTAACAAAAGTTTTTCTATCCTTCCTGAACATTGATAGAAAAGACATTGATGATGAATCATCTACCTTGCAAATATGCTATAGCATTTCAATGATGATGATAACCATCCCTAATTTGAACAACAATTTTACAAAATCCATGTGGTGAAATAAAAAAAATTGAGAGAAACACAAAATTTTGAAAAAAAAAAAAAAAAAAAAAAAAGTGCAAACCCGTCTATTGATGATACCATTAAGAACATTACACCTTGATTTTCTTGGACCCATTGAACTTTTAAAAATCATTAAATAAATTAAATAAATATTTTCATTTTTTTTAATGAGTGCATTTATTAAATTCCATAGATTTTGAAATTTCAATAATATCAAAAAAAATTTCATTTTTATGTTCCTAAGCATTGCATTAAAAAAGTTTTAGGAACATAATGCTAGTTTTTTTCCTTCAATTTTTTAGTCATGAACACAAATTTGAAACATGATTTGAAATTTGTTTTTGAAATTTTTTATCCTAATGTAATTTTGAAGTCATTTTATTTTTATTCTTTTATTATGCAATTAATTGAATAAATATGATTTAGTTATGAATTTCCAAAGTTAAGTCTATGAATTCCTAAAAGGGCCATCTTTATTAAAAATAGAAAATAAAAAAATTTCCACTTTTTCTATTCCAAAATAAATTTCAAGCCATATATTAATGCATGCAACGAATAAACATGCAAAAGAAACATTTTATAATTGTGAAAATATTTAAAGGAAAGGGCCCCAAAAAATGTTTTGACCAATTTTGGTTATTAAAGGAATTCTTTGAGGTGGTTCCTAGTAGTACCACCCTAGGATGGGTTTGCCCCAATTTAAAAAGTCAAATAGAAGGAAAATTAAAAAGAAATAAATTAGAAATTACAAAAACTTACAAATGTAAAAATGAAAAAGAAGAATATAATACCTCAATAGAACATAGACAATTACATGAAGAAAGCTAAATGTTGTGCAAAAGTAAAAAGTTACATAAAGATCGGAAAAGAATAACTTTGTAGAACACTTGTTTTAAGCATTGTTGAAGAAATGATGGAAATTAGGGACAAATTGGCTACAAATTTTTTAAAAAGGATATGGAGAGATGCGTGTGTGCAAGAAAAAAAATGCAAGGCTACTATTTGATGAAGATGAAAAAAAAAGAAAAACAAATTGTGCACCTTTGAACATAGGTGTGATTAAAAATTTAGAAAAAATTCATACCTTTGCTTAAACACCATTTGTAACATCCAATGTGTGGACAAATAAATAAATAAATAAATAAACAAACAAATTAATCACGCATGGTATGTTAGGGATAACAAAGCTAATTTCATCACCATATCCCCATCATTAATGTTAGGGTGAAGCCCTAAATTAGGCCTACCTCTAAATGTGGTTGACCCTAATATTTATGGACAATTGATTGCTTACCAACAATTTAGCAAATTACAAAAATAATGATAGAAGCAAAGTCACAAGTGAGTGAGTGAGTGTGAACAAGCTTTTTTCATGGCTTATGTTTTTCATTCATTGAGCCTCATCATGCACAACATTGGATATATACACCCAAAATGTTAATAAAATAAAATCAATTTTTATTTGATTATTTCACAACATACTTTCATATAATACTAAAATACACCCATATATATATGATTATGAAATGTAGTGGTGGTTTATGAAGCATAATGGTGGTTTGTATTGTTACCTTGTACATTGTAATGGTGGGAACGCATTTGTTGTGATTTAGGAATTGTTGTCAAATTTAATTCATCATGAATATAAGTATGAATTTTTTTGCCTGCAATGTGCATCTTTCATTTGTACATTGCTTGGTTGTAACTTGTTTCAATGTTTGTTTTCTGTTGTGTTGTGTGCAAATAGTAGCTCACCTGTAGTAGTAATTTGTTATTTCAAGCTTTTGTTGTGCATGAATCATAATTTGTTGTTTGAAGCTTTTGATGTGCATCAAGTTTGAACTTTTGATTTTGTTGTACAATGGTGCCAATTGGGAAGCATAAAGTTATGGATACTATGTTGCCCTTCTTTTTCAAATCAAACCAAAATGTTGATGATATATGTCCTCTTGTCATCCCGCCTTGACTGATGTTCTTTTCTAAGTCAAGTTCCAGTGGAAGCAAAGTGGATTTGAACTTTGATTTCTAGTGTAGCAATCATGCGGTGCAGTTGGTGTGCTTGGGTGGATTACCAACATTCGTTCCTCTTGCACCCGAACTTTTTGAAATCCACCTTTATCCTAGATGAAGGAGGTGAGCCCCAACCGAAGAAACAAAAAAGAAAAAAACTTATTTTGCAAGTGTAAAGATATCTAGGCTATGCAATTTTTGTGGGCCAAAATGATGAAAAACGTCTCAAGCGAAATCCACCAAGTAAAATCCATTATTTATTCAACAGTGATAAGGAAGGACGTGATGTTGGGGTCAAAGTGTAATACACTTGAAAAGCACACAAGGAAGATTAAGGCAGTTCAAGACATGCTTCATTTGGGCAAGAAGCAAAATGAATTCTATGTGAACAAAAAATGCAACCATGCTAAGAATGACGTAATTTATTCTCAACCTAGCCACATGACAATTGCTAACCAGGTGATTTAGGGTGGTTTGAAGGGGGAAAGAAGAAGGAAAATATAATATTTCACCAATGTTTTACACCTGCTACAACAAGGCCGACCCATGTTGGAATTCGAGGCTATGAAGCCATTGTTTTTTTTATTGAATGTTCCCATGAACCCAAAAAATCACTAGAGTGATTTGTTGGTTGGGTAATGGTTGAATGTTTACATAAGCAAGTGATTAAAAAAATGAGAGAAGTTGTTGCAAGTTCAAAGTATCTTGCCCTATCTTGCGATGGGGTCACTACAATTGATAATTAATCATGGGTTTCAATTCATTGTTATGTGGTTTAGGATTGGTGTCATTTGTCGGTTCTTATTATCTAGAACAAGTCACTAAGGGCAACGACTTAAATAACTTCATTAAAATCATTATGGGTGCTCTAAGAAAAGATGGGGGTGTTTTTGATGTAGATGTTGCTACAAAATTGATGTCATTTGGGGTTGATGGTGTAAATGTTTTCCAAGGGATGCATAATGGAGTTACCTGCCAAATCCAACATAAATTTCCCCCCCACTTGGAAAGCATTCATTGCATGGCATAGATCACATTGATTTAGTGATGCAAATTCAATCTCAAATCCTTGTTGTCAGATACATAGAGGACTTACTTTAGTCCTTTTATTCCTTTTTTTCTCATAGCCCAAAAAGGCACATTGAATTTTTGAAGCTTGTAAATTTGATGAAAACAAAGGGGAAAAAAAAATTGCGGTAGGTCAAAACATGTTGGATTAGCATGCTTAGTGTGGCAAAATAGGTTATGTCAAGGTATATGCCATTAATTGCAAAAATGGCAGAAAACAGTGCATTTTTATGGCTGCCAAGGTTAATTTTGAACTTTTTTTTGTGATGTGAAATTACTCATATCTCCTTTTTGTATGCTACCTATGTTGGAAACAATCCATGGAGTAATCAAATTTGCACAAAAGGGAGACATTTTTGTTTGTGATTATGTTGTAGCCATCAAAATTTGTCAAGGATAGCTTTATTTTCATTATTTTGATCCTACCACAAAATATATATGTCTTTTATGTTTTCAAAGAATTCCAAGACTTTGTTGTTTGTAGTCACAACACAATGCATTTGAAATGGAAGGTGACATCCTTGGACCTCAACACCTCAAGTGTTGAATATTTATGCTTTGATTATGTAAGCTTCACTTTTTGGGCTACTTGTTTAAATGCCCATGGTGAGAAGATTCAAGTGTCAAGACATTTTTATTACACTCGTGGATGCTACAAAAGCCTCTTGTTCAAGTTTGAAAATTTAGACTATGTTTGATTTAATATTTGAACGTTTTTCAATTTTGTAATCTTGAATTCAATTTTTTTATTGTTTGGCTGTGGGTTGTTATTGTAACTAACTTTCTGTTTGTTGGTGGTGCCCCTAAACTTTAAACTTGGCCTACTTGGATTATCTAGTAAGGAACTTGGTGGTTGCAAGTGGTAGGGCTGCAAGTTCTAGATTTGCATATCCTAAACCTTTAACCCCTTGGACTATCTGGATCGAGTAAAGATTATAAATATATTACAACTTTTTTGTTAGTATCTAAATTGTTGTTGGAGAACCACAAGTTGCAAGTTATATGGTAATCCAAAATTTTAAACCCCTTGGATGGTCTGGTAAGGCTTATGGATATGGGCTTCATAAAAGCTAAGTTCCATAATTCGTTATTGTAAGTTGTAGGTTACATGTTTGTTATACAATAGGTTGTTACAATATTGGTGGCAACTTACATGTATTGAATTTCAATTCACCATTAATAGCAGCTTAGAGTTGGTGACTTGTCTTATCCATTGCCCAATGGCTTTTGTGTATGTGTTTAAATTTATATGGGTGTTGGGTGAAAGCACATTGCAATGACCCCCTTTGAGGCGCTTTTGGATCTAATATTATAGTACATACAATATAATTGTTCCAAAAGCATGGTACATTTAATTTTGAGTATCAATTTTGGTTTTTGGGCCTTAGAATAATTATTTTCACAAAATTAATGTTGTGTAATATTATTTTTTAAATAATAATAAATTTCATTATGTATATTGAAGGATCCATGAGTATATTTATAGTATACACTGGTATATTAAGGCCATAGTCTCATTTTGACTACATTAACTTTAGGGTTCCATTAGTCATTAAAATAATCAATTTTAATGAAATTAAAAAATGGCCCATCTAACTATGCTTGTCATCTTTTATGTGGATGTGATTATTTGTCAAAATTTCAATTTACCACACATTTATCACATCCTTGCTAAAAAAATTCATTTTTTGAGATGAAAATTTTCAAATTAATCACATGTTATGTAAACATGGTTCACATTATGTCAAATGACATGGTTCAATATACCTTCAACTTTCATAAAGACTAAAAATCATTTAAATGTTTTTTGGAGTATATTCGTGTTTTTGAATACATAGGTACATTACATTCATTTCCACAAATATATTCCAATCTCGCACTTTATAAAATGAAATGAAATAGTTTCTTTTTTAATATCTTGTTTAGGTTATATTCTAACATAATATGAAAAAATATTGTGAAAATCTTTCAAATGTTTGAGATGGGATACATTCAAACATGCACATCCCTAGAAAGTAGTACAATGTGACATCCCAAAGGGTGTCACCATAGTGTGCTTTCACCCATTTGATGGGTGTTGTAATTATATGATAGTTGCAACTAAATCATTCACTCTTGAATTAATTGCAAGATTTTCAGCACTTCATTTCATGGATGTTATGGGGATTTGCTATCCACAATATTGGCTGCAAGGCAATGCAGAGGAGAATTTCAACTGACATCTGGAGTTGATTAAATCACATTATGGTAGTGAACGATGCTTGGAACCTATTAGAATTTTAGGGGAAAATGCATCCTTAGAAGCAACAAAAATTTGTTTAGCCATTTTATCTACAAGTCTTTGGATATCAAATTTAACAATTACCTCAAGATTACCATGAAGTCCAATGTTGTTGCAGCAATAAAGGCTCCATTTTATGTCAATCCTTTGACACGGCTTTGGCGAACATTAGAGGATTCCCACATTTTAAAGGTTTTCGAAATTTTCAAATGGGCAAAGATTGCAATGATGCAAATCTTGGGGTTAGTGGAAGATGAACAAACATTTTCCATCTTATCTTTCATGAAGTGAAAATTGAGGAATTGCTTCAATGAACACTTGCACACAATTGTTGGGATGTATTCCCAAACTTTTTTCACTTTGAACACCTTCCCATGTGATGCATGCTTTGATGATTAGAAGGAAGAAAAACCTTGGTAGGGTTTGAATTAGATCATAATGGAAATGTTTTAGGGCCATTTTGATGATGACAACTTTTGGCCAAAGTTGGGTGGTTTTTTGCTAAGAAATTTACAACATTAGGTTTGAGTCTGAAGTGGAGAATGCGACTACCTTATATTGGTGTCCCATTGAAGGTCCATTTGTTTAACTCTTAGTGAGCCTATTTGTTTTGTATTTTTGAGTTTGTGTCTTAGTTTGTTTGAAGAGGCTTGGTTAGTCTATTTTTGAGTTTGCTTGAAGAGTTTGTTTATCTTTCTTTGAGTCTGTGTTTAAGTTTGTTTGTCAAAGTTTAAGAAACTTTGAATGTCTGTGTCTGACAATGAGTCTCTATTTATTTGAGTTTTCCTGAATTGGTTTATTTCTCTTTGAGTCTGTGTTTGTCTATGTTTGTGCATCATAACTCATATGTACATTCTAATTTGTATGTCCATTGTGTTTGAGCTTTTATGTCATGTATGTCTAATGTCTATTCTATATGTTTGCGTAGTTACGAATCACTAATGTGTCATAATTCCTAAATTCTAACTCTTGTTGTGAACAATCACCCAACAATGAAAAAGACCTGTTTTTATGCATGTCTAAGAAATTTTAACACATAAATAACTCCATACTAGATGCATCACCATAAAGATATGTAAGATATAGGTTCCATAGCCATTTTTTAGATTATGCTTTGTACATTTCACCAACTTCTACTAGTGTAAATTTTCATATTTTGCCAACTGTAATGAAATTTTTTTATTGCACATTGTCAGATTTTTATTTATCAAATTTTTGTTTACTCAAAAGTTTCACAATACAATGTTTGCAATATCACCAATGTGCACTAAAATCGTATTTCTAAAAGCCACTTGCTCGAAATTACAAAATCCTTCCAAAAAAAAGAAGAAAAAAGGCTGATTCAAAGTATGTATGTACTTTGGTACTTTACACAATTAAGGGGGTTGCGGGATGTGCCCTTTTGTGACACCCATGGAGACTCCGAAAGAGGCTCCACCCTCATCTCTAGACTCTAGTAAAGGGGAAAAAAAATAATTTTATTTCCATGCAGGTCACTTTCTGTTATGTGATCATCCACGAGACGTTAGGGAGACACATTCCAATCATAACGGACATCACCCAATTGTCCTTGGGATTGATTGATGAATGGTACCTCGTAGATATTCAACGACCGTAGTCACGGGAACAATTTTTATTGGATCTCCACTGAGTATAGAGAGCTCCCTTTTCTGGGTTCTCGGTAAGCAGTTGGTTATACTACAGCTGGTACGGCAAGGTGCGCTTCCTTCGTAAATAAGCCCACAACATTGGGTGACATATATGCATGCTATGCTACAGGAATAATAATTCTTTTGATACCAGGCCAATGTTTTGTATCATGGCCCAAAGTTTAGCTTTCTAATTTTTATTTATTTTTGTTGGCCTTGCATGGCAAGGCAAGGATGTTGTGTTCAGATTCATTATAGAGTATAGTAGCTTAAAGGATTTTGGCCCCTAGGTAATTATAGGTGTATTTTTATAAGAGGATTTTTGAAAGTCTATTTATACTTTGGCTTCTGTTGAAAGTGGAGATTAGTTATAGAGTTATAATATCTTGAAGGACTTTGGTTTCTTTTAGAGGATTTTTTGAAAATTATATTTTTGCATGGTGAAATATTTGAGTTTCCATAATTCTTCTTTTGCACTGAGATACATTTTAATGTAAATGGCAAGGCCACAGTGTGACACACCTCTTGTTTGTTTGGCTCTACACGTAGTGAATCCAACAATGAAGTTTTTTCATTTGGCCCCACATTTTGACAAATGTTTACCAGGTGTTGTTACTGCAAACTGAGCAATGGGGTTTTCTTCTGAGAATTTTGTCATTTTTTTGATAAATAAAAGGGAAATTTTTGGTTAAATGCATTTTGAGATATAAATTTTTTAAATGAAAATTTTAAACTTTTAAATCAATTTTTTTTGCTAAAGTTTGGAAAAATACATGGAGTTGTTTTAATATCACAAGATCCCAAAAAAAGAGAGAGAAAAACCCTGGAACTTAGAGTCCATTTTTATGGGGAATTTTGTGGAACATTTGCTGTTGTAATAATAGTGAATATGGCCTGATGAATTTTTGCAGAGTTGAAGGAGCTGCCCAAGAACGCATCTTCTGGCAGATTCTTTTGATCTACTCTGCCCAATCAAATTTTAGCAGTCCTGGACTTGAATAAAATGTTCCATATCGATGGCTCTCAAATGAATTTGGGCAAGAATAATTTTTTTGATCTGCCCCAGTATCTGATTTTTGGAACCAGAAGAGGAACTGCAACCTGATTTTTAAAAATTTAAAGAACTGGACCTGAAACAGGGTTCCCCATTCCATTTAGATGTGGACCCAAAACCAGAACCAAGATTTTTGAAAAAATATATATTTGATAATAATGACTAGAATTGGGGATTAAATGGGGGTTAACCAGCGGTTAACTACCAGCTTGGGTCCAGGTTAGTAACAATCAAGACCAGAACTAGAACTGCAACTTAGATAGCTCTAATTTGTTTTTTAGAACCAGAACCAGAGGTGGTGGTAAAGAACCACCCAACACTAGTTTGTTTTGACCAGTGTCAAAACCAGGGTTGTGTGTGTAAGTGTCAATAGTCGCAATAGTGTTTGTAAGTTACATTTTTTTCATTGCTTTACATGGTCATGTAAAACCCACATAAAACATATTTATTTTTACATTTACGCAAACATCGATGAATATTACACACTTACACAGAGTGTAAGTAAATAAATTTGATTATGGGATTTACACTTACACAGAGTTCAACGTAAATCATAAACCACTTTCACACACAATACCGAACTGGGCTTCTGAGGCAACACCAGCCTTGTACCAGTACCAGTCTGGTATGTGCAAATAATGATGATACCAACCCCAACAGTGAACACTAGATTTGACTGTCTGTCAAAAGTATTCTACAGTGGCGTAGGTAGTTATCTTCTCATTACATTTTGGCAGAGAACACACCAACCCTAAACTTGAAACCCTAACCACCATCAAATCATAAGGGACATCACAACAAGCATTGGGTCCAGTCAAAAAGTCTTTGTGCCAGAAATGTAATGAAAATATAACTAACTTACTGGGGTAATTATGAACTACTTTTTTGCTCCTAGGCAAAACCCCAAAAATTCACTTTCCCCCCCCCCCCCCCCCCCCCCCCCCCCCCCCCCCCCCACACCCCCCCCGCCTCCCTACCCAGGACCCCATATTACCACTAGAATAAGCTTAAGTAAAAAAAAACAGCATG
>Ga0116231_10012600_pt1 | contig 12333 bp, 4 predicted proteins | sample S1TSphgellanicum_2_FD_89695 | JGI IMG/M metagenome (GOLD analysis project Ga0116231, IMG submission 89695) | Host-associated microbial communities from peat moss isolated from Minnesota, USA - S1T2_Fd - Sphagnum magellanicum MG | ecosystem: Host-associated > Plants > Peat moss > Unclassified... | reverse complement strand
TCATTGCAGAAGCAGTCCTTGACTACTATCTTGTGAGCTGTCTTTAGCACATGGACAAGTTCCTGGGTTGCTGGACCCAAATTTGGAGATCCTGAACTGGAAATTTCTTTATCAGATAGCTTAGACAGGAATGCTTCCAGTGTTTGCTGAATCTCAAAGAGCTTATTTGAGAGCAGCATACATTGTTGTTTGTTGATGCAGTTAGAAGTCTCATTGTCCACTGAGATAAGGGAGCACTTTTCTCTTGTTTTCTTGCAGAGATCTAGTGCAAGAGAGAGTCCAGTTGCCATTGATGGATTCTCAAGAAAATATGGCAGAGGCAGCACAGATTTTAAGCTGAGCAGCCAGATACACAAGTTCAAATGCCTACTCTTCTTCTTCAGAATGTGAAACCTGGTGGAACCTGGGTGAAACCATTCTACATTAGCAGCCCAGTGCTGTTAATCTATCAGTTACTGCAGGGGCGGAAAATAAAAGCTGATGGCGTATGTCCTCTCTAGGTGCATCTCCTACATCACCATCATACCCCTGGAATGTGGATGGTTCTTGAATTCTCTGCTATGCCTTTGGGAGAGGTCTAGATTCTAAGTTTTGTTTGAATTGGCGTTTGGTAATCTGGAGCACTGGCAAAGAAAGATATCAGATGTATACATTGCTTTCTGCTACTAGAAGACACCTTCCCTACAGCAATCATCAAAGCTTCTAACATCTTGAGAAGCCTCTATGAAACTCATGCAAATGCGAAAGTCATGATCATGTGGTAAGTCTACGACCTAAACCCTAAGAAAAATCAAACAGGAAGGAACGTATTAGTACTAATCAGTTCACACCACGAAGCAAACTATCCAACCAACTTCATTACATAAAGCAGGTCGTCAGTACAAGAAAACGCAAATATTCAAGCGAGAAGACGTTCAGGATTTTTATACCTGAAAGAAGAAGTCGACTACAAAAATTCACGTCGGGCCCTGGACTCGTCAGAAGATAATGACACCTTAGCCGGTCCGAACCAAGACGTAGAAGAAGCGTCCATACAGCAGCGGCTCACCTGTATGGAGCTCTGCGAAAGTGAAAAAAAAAAAGAAGAGAAAAGATGGACTAAAGATAACAGCGTTGCATACGTTCGTAAGAGGGACCGACAATCATAAGCAGTAGAGTCATGCACAGCTTTGCACCTCAAACAAAACAGGTCTAGAAAGAAAGTTGGAAGAGAAACTTACAGCAAAAAAAGCTTGGAGCCGAACTTGTGCAGATCTTCGTAAACGAAGTACATCAGTAACGAACGCAGAGGATCACCATCTCTCCATCGAAAGCTGGCAATAAACCAGACACCGAAACCGCGAGAGCGAGCAACGAGAGGCACGAGAACGAGAAGCACGGGTTGTTCCTCTGCTCGTGCCTACCGCTCTCTTTTACACAACACTCTCTCATCTTTCACATATCGACGACGATCACGTGCTCAGTACCTCGATTCATCAGGCCACACCTAATCTCCCCCGTCCAGTTGCGGAAAGAGGTCTTTTGGGTGGAACGCCGGAACGTTGACTTTCCTTTTACTGCTGTTGGACGGGTATCGTGCTTTAAACGCCACCCCCGGTTCCGTTAAAATTACGGAACCGGTTCTGATACATATCCTTGGTCGTCAATTTCTTGAACGAATTGAATTACCCACCTTTTATGACTGTTGGTTCTTCCATAATCTCATCGGTTCTTTGTGCTTTTTGTACTAACCGCAACCAGCGGTTCTTTGATTCTGGGACCAGCGGATATTAACAAAATTCAAACATGCGCTCCTAACACTTAAGCATTTTATTATTGACCCAAGCTAATGGACGCACTTGTGTAGGTTTTGGGTGCGCCTGCCTAATTGATGGGTTGTTTTGAAGTCTACCCATCTACTTGTTTGGTTTCTTCTCAAAATATGAATGTTGGGTAACTGATTTAATCATATCTTTATATTATTTTATTTTTGGGGGTTGTCACTTGCCTTTTTGTATCACGAGGTTTCATATGGCTATGAAATGTATAAAGTAATTCATACAACAAATTTTTTAAATGTTTTTAAAAATTCTATAAACCCACAAATAATTAGCTTCAATTTCTTTGAATCTTATTAAAATGAGATTCTTAAAAAATTGATTTGAAAAAATTATGCAAGAATTGACTAATAAGACACATCAATTTTAAAATAAATTAAAATTTTAATATAAAATTCTTTTTTGAGATATAAATGTTTTTGATTAATTTGAAGTTATTTTTAAAACTTCAATAAAACTTTGATGAATATTCAGTAATAAAAATATAATGAAATTAATTTTTATTTAATTGATTTTTTAATATTGTTGTTGTTTTTTATATTATAAAAATTTATTATTGCCCTAAGATAGTAGACATGCATGTATGATTTTAGCTTTTACCCAACATGTAGAGGGCAAACACAACTAGTTTGTTATTATACTTGGGCTCTGTGCCATCAATGAGCCTGGATCGACTATGTGAATGGTTTTACATATTGATGATGTTAATTGGATAGTAGAAATGTTGAGGTTTTAGCACAAATATTTTGGAAACAGAAAAATGTATTTATTATTTACATAGTTATCACATTTCTTGTAAAATATATCTAGATTTTTTTGTTCAATTTGAAATGTTATATTTGTGGCATATGTTATGGTGAAAATATCACACATTCTGAATTATTTTTGTTGCATGACATTTGCATATATTTGTAGAACAATTATTTGATATTTGTTGGTTCCCTTAGAAATTGTATGGTGTTGTTGGATAGCGTAATGACCTTGGTTTTTCTAGTCATATGATGAACATGAATTTGACCCATGGTTTCGTGCCTCCCCCCCCCCCCACAAATTTTGTGATACTAAAATTTGATAAAAAATTTCCAAAATTTAGAAAAAATAATAAGATCTACACTAGAAACAAAAATCTCCAATTTGGTTTCCAAATTTGTTGTGTTATTTTTAAATTGAGATTTTGATTTACAATTCATAAATTCTATTAATTTTTGTTTATTATTCTTATGATTAATGTCATCTAATATGTCAATATTAAAATTTCCTAAAATAATGAGTGGGCAATCATTTGGGGATTTTTGAACTTCGGCTTTTAGTGTGTTGAAGAATTTAGAAGTCAAACCAAAATGCCTTTTATGAAACACATATGTTTTTATGTTAAATGTAGTTGATATATATTCAAATCCATTACATGTGTTGTAAAAATGTAAAAAATTTGTGTGTTGTACATCATTATCAAATCATTGCGACCATAAACTGAAATTTAAGAGCATTTTGATTTATTAAAGAAAATGTCTATGTCGTTTTTGTAAATTGCGTGATATTTGTAGGTTGTGAGTATGATTTATAACTTGATAATGTTATCATGAAGAATTTGTATTAAGGGCTTGCATAATAACATGTGAATGATAAAAGTTTTTCAATCGAAGAACAAAAGGTGTCCAATTTGTGAATGTTTTTAATCTTTTTATTTCTTCAATGAAACATTGATCAATGTGAAAGTTGTGATGTTGAAATGGAATTAATATATATAGTCCTCTTTTTTTTTTAATGCAAGAAATTTTTTTGTATGATAATCATATTTTAAACATTAATAGGTTCAAAAGTTAATTCATCTGGTGATAATCCTTGTCATTGATGAATGGTTCTTATTTTTTAATTGAATTGAAAATTGAATTATTGTTATAATATGAAATGGATTTTTGTCAATTTTTATCTCTTTGATAATTTGGTCAATTGATGTCCAATCTAGTTGAATATGTTTTTATATAAAAGTGAATAGAGTTTTCTCTAACTAGTATTCCTATTTTTGGATTTGGGAAACATAATAAAACCATATTGATGTTGATGTTTTCAATATATCTTCACTACTACAAAATGAGGGTGCAATTCACTAATTCATGTTCATTACACCAATTAATTCATTGTTTCCCCACTAGGTCATGTTCACTATAACCAGTCAATTCATTCATAATCCAGTGAAATCACTTAATGCACATGGACACCTTTTGTTGTAGTGCATCATCTTTATTAACAAGGGTATGAGATCTTGCATATTTTTCAACACATAATTCAACTAAAATAGTTTGTTTGATATGCATTGTAAGATACAAACCTATAATTTTGCTTGGGTCATTTAAAATTTTATATGATGTTGGGCATGATTATTGGTGAATGTTTGTCGCTTCAAAATTGAATGTTGGGCTAATTGTTTTATTAAGTATAATTTTATTGTGATTTTGCACTCAAATATTTTTATGTGTGGTAGAGTTAATGCATTTTGATATTTATTAACAACAATTTGAATTAAGATATTGAATGTTTTTAAAAGTTTGCATGCATGTACAAACTTTTTTTTTGAAAATTTTATAACTTGTGTATCAATTTGTCACATAACCATAATCAATTCATGACATTTAACATTTTTTTTCAAAATTTTGGTGCCATCATTAATATTTTCATAAACTTATTTTTAAAATCCAACAATCTTTTATGGGAGGTGTCTGGTAAATCATCTAACATGGTGACATTTTGACAACCAAAAATTTGTTTTTTGAATATGTTTTATTACTTGTACTCAATGTTCTAAACATAAAGTGAAACTTTTACTAATTTTAGCACTTCCTATCAAAAATAGATGTATTGGAATATGATTATACATTATTTTTATACATGACATCATTGAATATTAATCTTTGACTTTCATTTAGTCATCTGAACAAAGTATGATTTGGGTTCATTCATTATCATAGAATCTCACAATGTTATGAAACCATCATTTTCAAGTGTTTGTCTTTTTTAATCTAATTCATTATAAGATTGAATGATGAATTCTTTTTTTCAAATTAAATTCATAAATATTTAATGTGTTTGTAATATGAATTAAAATATGCATGTCGCTAATGTCATCATCAACGTCATCATTCCATATGTTTGGTGGATGTGAGGATTTTGATTTTAAATTAATAACATCATCCTCTTCATTTGTATGTATCTCTTGTATTTTATAATTGGATTCAAATATAATTTTCAATATTATTACTTCTGCTTGAAAATTCAAACATGCTATGTAACATTTGTGTCTAATTATGATTAATATTTTAAAAAATTGTTCCCATAATTAATTTCAATATTTTTATATTTAATATAATTGACAAACTTGATGATTCTTAGTTTGCAACATTTTGATAACTTTTTATTTATGATATTATAATAAAAAGCAAATTATGTTAATGATAAATATTAATTATATATATTTTGATTTAAATGTTTGTCTATTATCGATGAACACATTATGTTAATAAAATTAGGTTCTAATTGATTTAGTAAGGATTATGATTTTAATATAAATAGATGATCTTAATATGAAGAAGTATTAATAAATTTTAATGTTTATGATGAATGATGTAAAGGAATTTTAAGAACTAAATAAAAAATTAGTTGGTTGGACATTTATTGAACATTCAAAACAATAACTTAATTTTCAGATCTTAACATTGGCATTAATTTTTTAGAATAATTTTTTTTATTATAGAATGCAATTCTAATGTTACAAATTTATTGGTTTTAGTCATGCATGATGTGCAATGTGATGCAATCATGTATGAATCTAAAACAATTTGGATATTTATATTTGCAAATCATAAAGGAACATGTATGTTAAATGCATAAATTGTAATATTTGATGTTGTTTGTTTCAAGGAAATGTGTGGCTTCATTAACTTTTTCTTTAAATTGAGTATGTATGGATGGTTGTTAAAATGTGGAAGTTTTTAAAATTCAAAGAATGTATTTTTTTTCATTGTTTTGGAATTGTTAAAGAATTTTTTGAAAATGTTGTTTGCTGTTGCAAATAATTTTTCTTTTAAAAAAACATTATTCCAATTGATGTAATATTTTGGTCATTCTCATGGGAAGTAATGGCTAATGGAATGTATAAACATACAAGCAACATTTTTTTTAAATATTTTTTTTGAGTGTGTCGATATTGTTATACATTTTGTAACATAATTGATAATAATAAAACATCACATGAGATGTATTTATCCACAGTTTTATTATTCTTTTTATTTGTATTAATTTCATATAGAGGTGAATCTTTAATCCATCAAAGGTCATGACCATGGTCACTACCATGATTTTAAAATTATATAATAAAAAAAGATCGTAAGTTTGTTAAAAAACAAATTGGTTTTTTGAATAATGTGTAGATATAAGACATTTTATGATCATAATATCTTGCAAAAGTTATAAAATCAATGTGTATCAATTTTGTTATATGAATATATTGAAGGTATTATATTATATTTAGAAGGTTTACATTTTGACATGTAAGTTGTACAAGGTTTTCATGAAAGAATTTCATGATCTTTCTACATATGTAAAATTTACAAAGAATGTGAGAGGACTGGGCTATTTTATCATAGCAAATAAGTTATTTTGTAAGCTTTCGAAATAATCTAATGAAATATGCAAGCCTTTCAAATAAATTACAGTACCCTAAGTATGATTTGAAAATCTTATCTAAATTTGGTTTATCTTGTATTTAAAAAGTCTTTAATGATTTATTATTTAGTTTTTGTTTATGTATATGTACCCAACTAGAGCTTATAATTTTTTGGATACAAATTTCAACAACTTAAAAAAAAAGGTTAACAATATAAGTTGAAAAGTATTCGAATTTGTGAAGTAATTTCCTTAATGTTATTTGTTTATAGGATTTTTCGAATTTTTGCAAAATAGGTCAAATTAAAATGGCTTTGTGTTATGTTCAAAATGATGTTACCATAAAATGTCCAATCAAAAAAATTTCCATTTTTTCCAATAATTTTTGTGATTTGCAGTTGAAATGTTTTATGTGACGCAATTAAATGAAGGTTACAAGAATACAAAAAATCATTAAATGATGCAAACATATTATATTGCATACCAACCATTTTTATATTATATATGGATGGATATATAGTTTATAGTTTTGGTTTATGATTAAAAATGATAAGTTAGGGTGTAGCATTTAATGTTTAAAATAAAGGGTTTAATGTTTGACATTCAAAATTGGGACTAAAAGCTAAGGTTTTAAACTAATGTTTACAAGGAACTGATATTGAAAGATTTTATAAATATTGTGGATATACCCTCATTACTGTCCAAACTTTAAAAAATATTGTAAATCCAAAATGTATATGTATTTCTTACAATGTTTTTGAATAACTAAAATTTTACATTTTTTTGAAATTCAACACTTAACTATTTAAATTCCCCCCCCAAAAAAGATTTAACCATTCAAATTTTAGAGAAATAACAATTTAAGTATCCAAATTCTAAATAATCAAAATTTAGCTTTTGTAATTCCAAAAAAAATTTAATTAATTATTTTTGGATTAAATTTATAGCCATCAAAATCAAGTTTTTATTTTGCATTAATAGGCTCCATATGAATATGAAAATTTGATGAAGATGGAAGAAAAAAACTAGAATTGAAAAGAGTACATTCAAATCAAGAACAACAAAATTTGTATAATTTGATGCAAAAAAATCAATAATTGGAACAAAAGATGATTGAAATTGAGGAATTTGTTGATTAATATGTTCCTCAAAAGTTATAAATTGAAAAGTAAAATTCAACTGAAATATACCTCATAATTTGGCCTTGATAAAAAACAAACATGTTATAAATGTGAGTAAATGAGGAAATCAATTTTTAGCATACTTGTCGCAACCTTAACCTTGGGCTTGTGAAAGTGCATGCGAAGAGTGAAGCACGGGAATCACATTTCATACTCTTAGAAGTGTAGAGAATGGGAGGGAATGAACCCCCACACTCCCAAGTAAACTCCCACTTTGGGAGTTGGAGTTCCAATGGAGTCATGAATATTCAGAGGGCAATTGTAAGGGTTAAAACTCATTGAATTGAAAAGTTACTTATATAATTGAAAAGCTCTTGGAACGTAGATGTCTAAAATGAACTCACATGATCCATTTAGAGAGTTAAAACATAAGTCATGCCCAGAAGAAGGGCGGGAGTCAAATTGCCAATTTGACTCCTAACCACTAAAAGTTGAAAATCGCCCCGATTTATTTACGTGCAAGTGGCGTGCCACATATCATTGGAAAACCCTTGACAAGGGCTACAACTTTGTTTGAAACTTCATCTCAATCAGAGGTTTGAAGAAGAAGTTATGAGCTTTCGAAGTTGTGAGAATTTAAATTTCGAGAATTTCAAGACTCCAACTTGGGAGTCCCGGACCAAAATGACATTTGAGTGTTGGCCCCGTGGCCAAGCACAAAAAATAATATAAGTGGGAAGGTGGTGGCTTCCCCCAAGTTCGGGTCGTGATGAATCTTGTGAATTCATGTTCACGTGACTTGTCCGTGCACCAAAAGTGTTCCAACTATGCACTGACCAACTTGTTGTTCGGTTTGTGTAGGTCCATGTGAATAATTGACTTGCTTATCACTTTTCCTAATCCCCATCCCAGAACTCTAGCAAACCCTTTTACCCCTAAAGTGCTATGAGCCAAGGAGGGCGCCTCAACTCCTTTCCTTTAATTGTTTTCAACTTTGGAATCGCAATTGAATCCATCAAGGAGTTTGGGGGTGTGTTAATACATAGATCATGACTTCCAACCATTAAATTTCAATGGTAAGAATGATAAGATTTCAAGTTGTCACAATTGAAGCTTATAAATAATTAACCTTTTTTATGGTTGTTTTCACATGACACATGCACATTGATATTTGTAGCCACAACAACAATATTCAACAGATGACATTTTACACAGAATTTTCATAGAAAAGGGAATATTGAATTAAGTATAAATAATATTCCAACAACTTGAAAAAATAATCAAAATTCATTAAACAATTAAATTATATAACCAAATATACAATCTATAAAATGATTTGAGAAAACCATAATAAGATTAATACCTCTCTTTGATGGAAGACACATGGTCATAGATTCCTTTGTAAAAATAATTAGAATGTCCTTTTTAAAAACTTGTTTTGTGATTTAATTTCAATTCAAAAAAAAAATTCAAACATATAATTAATTTTGAGACAACTAATGTTCTTGCATCTAAATGTGTGGGGATTTGACTCACAAGGTGATGATAATCAAATTTGTTTGATCAAATAATTCACAATAAAAGTTTAACATAATCAACAAAAGTTATTTCAAAGTTTATAAATAGTAGAAAAACACTTGATCAACATCAAATGCCAAGTTCATTCCCTGGGGCATTTAGGGTGATAAACAAAAAAATAGAAGAAGGAAAAGAAAAGTAGGAAGGAAACAATTGTAAACCAAACCATTAAACTTTGCATGGGAATAAAACATAAAATATTAAGTGAAAAAAAGAAAAAGACAGAGAAGCCAAATAAAATGGTTAGAATGGTTATGCCTATAATAGTTCACCCCTTGATTGCATGGAACTAGGATTTTTTATGTGCATTAATGAAATTCAATTGGATTAAAAATTTAATAAAATGTGATTGAAACAACCTTTTACCTTAAGGCGGCCACTAAGGGGGAGGCTCAAAAAATCCCATAGGATTTCATAAGGATAGAGAAAGCATTAAAAAATAATGGTTGGTTTCTTGACCCCCCCACACAACTATCTTTTGATAATGTAACTTTTGTCATCACTTAAGAGATTTATACCCACAACATCCCCATCAATGTTCATGAAAAGGTTTCAAGCTAAACCATTAACAATTATTATCTCAAACATAATTCATGTTGCATATTATATTTGGGTCCAAGCATGGTAAATTAAACCACAAATGTACCTTGCAACATAAATGAAAAGTAGCCATCAAATATGCTTTGATATATTCAACATAAAAATATTATTTATTTCAAGGATTAATATGATTTTAAAAAAAACTTTGTTAAAATTCTAACTAAAGACTACATGTTTAAAGTAGATTTAAATATATTCATGTGAAAATTGAAGCACAGTTCATAGTCTATTTTATAACATTTCAGTGTGTTATAAGTAAATGAAATATGACATTTAATTTTTTTTTGAATTAATGGGGCCTTAAAGTGTACTTGTGCCTTTTCATATTTTTCACTTTCTAATAAAAATATATTTAGCTTGTAGGGTATAAGTTGGTTTGAAAAAAATATTTAATAATCAATTTCAAACCTATTTGTTACCTACTTTTAATATATTAATTTTTTTCAAATTTTATACCCAACTTACCATAAACTTGATGGAGGCATAGAAGTTTTCAAAATGAAAGATAAAAAAAGCTTTCAATCTACCTTCTTGTGTTTTTGTAGAAAATTGTCATATGTTTAAAAGGGATTTTAGGGGGACATACTTTTTGGTTTAATTTACCATGCTTGGACCCATTTTTATTGCATTACACCTCCTACCAAATAATGCTACAACTTGTAGCCTACCACACTCCTTAAACCTTTCAACTATTGCTTGTTGGTTTTAACTTTGTTGTTCTTGTTTAACATCTATTGTTTTCATTTAATGCATTTTTTTACAACTAATGAGAAACATAAAAAAAGAAAAAAGAAAAAAATTGTGGGTGTAAATTAATCTAATAAAAAACAAATGGAGGCACTAATGATATAATGGGTGTTTTTTGAAAGAAATGGACTCCTAATGTTAAAGGTAGAATTGTCCTATCATTATGAGACAAAGTGGATAAAACTATATTCTTATCATTGGACAAGAGAAAGTGTTATTGTACAACAGAATGGCAACCTAAGGTTGAGTGATTAAGATTGGTTGAGAATTTGAATTCATGTTCATGGCAAGAAATTAGAAAGGACTTATGGGTAAAATTTTGAATTGGTGACCATGAAAACATTGAATAGTTTTTTTAGGATGAAGACAAGCTCATGAAAGGAGCTAAAGGAGGATTTTGATGGTTAAAAACATGTGTATTTCATTGCATTTTTATTTATTTTTGGTTTTCAATAATACATTACAGTTTAAATTTAGTTTTCAGATTATTACATATATTATATTGTTGCATATATGGATTTTTGTTTGGGTTTATTCTTTGATTTTTACAATTGGTTAATATTATAGATCTTGATATTTGAATAATAATATGTTGAACTACATAATTAAATAATAAACCGATGTTAGAATATTAGCATTTAACACCTAACTTTTTGGAATTTCATTTTGATTTTTTGATTTTTCGCCACATTTTGTTATACATACTTGATGTATTTGAAAAATACTTCATAAATTGTGAATAGGAAGATTTGAACATTTACATCTATTACAATCCTAGATTTTAGGAATGGGTTTTAACAATCTTTGGCATCTTTTAACATATATCTTGTTTATAATTCTTTCTTTTATAATTTTTAGAATTTTAAAAGTCCTTTTTATTGCTTGCACAATTTGAAAATTTAGAAAGTTGAAGATTTAGCCAAAGTGATGATCACTCATAGGAGGATGAAAAATATTAACAATCATCATTGGGAACCAAATATGATTATATGTCAAATTTAAATATACAATAGAACCAACCTAAATATTTGGAAAATTTTCCCTTTTATTAGTTTTTTTTTTTTTTGAATTTTGAATAAGCATGAATAAACATCATTTTGGCTAAATTTTCACACCCCTAAAGTTTGAATTGTACAAAGATTTAAAAAAACTTTAAAAACTTCAAAACTTATAAAATAAAAAAATTATGAACAAAAAAAGATGCTAAAAGATGCCAAAATCTTTAAAATTGTAGTAGATGTAAGTTTAATACTTGTAATGTATGTGCATTCCTAGAAGGGTAGAGTAGGTAGTCCATATTAAGGTATGTTAGGTTAGGTAGGTTAGGCTACCACTTGCTTACTTGTTTTTTTCAACTTACTTAACACTATTACCTACCCATTTGTTTATTAAAAATTATTGTAACCAAAAAGGAGGATCCAGAAAACCCGCAGAATTGACGCAATCTCCCACGGACCCTGGTTTTCACACTCTATCAATCCACCTCAGATCCACAGACACCTCACCTTTCCTGACTTGGACTATCTTCTTGCCATTGCTCATCGATCTACTTGCAACTTGAAGACTGACAAACCCAGCAACGCATCACTTGACACAACACACACAGCTCTGGTCATACATTACACACAGATGCCTCTGAGGGAAAAATACTCAAACATCATTCATGGATTGTATACATAGTCCGAGAGCGCAAGCACTGCCTTCGAACACAATTTCTTACAAAAACAGGAGGCGCTGATTGTCCCTCCAATTCTTCCTCTCTCTCTCTCTATGTCCTCCTACAGCAATGAGCTAGACCACACATCAGACGC
>Ga0116231_10012596_pt1 | contig 12336 bp, 7 predicted proteins | sample S1TSphgellanicum_2_FD_89695 | JGI IMG/M metagenome (GOLD analysis project Ga0116231, IMG submission 89695) | Host-associated microbial communities from peat moss isolated from Minnesota, USA - S1T2_Fd - Sphagnum magellanicum MG | ecosystem: Host-associated > Plants > Peat moss > Unclassified... | reverse complement strand
ATAATTAACTTCATCTACGAACGCAACCTAATAACTAGACATACATTCGCATTCGTCCTTCATCGATAGCATTTGTGCTTTCAAGCACAGTCACCTTGTAGAACCGGAGGTAGAGGGACAAAAGTTGCCTCACAAATATACCCACCACATTTTGGATTAGGTGGTACCACATCGAATACATTTTGAAAAAAAACTCACAGGAGCAATAACATTCCATGTCCATATTGTATTTTCATCTTGATTTATTGTGATTGACATAACATATAAATTTCACTTCCATTCATCCACTACATTTCAATTGTTGTTGAAGCTTCTTTCAACAACTTTTGTTTAGTTTTGTTGGTCCTTTTGTTACACACCTTGTTTTTTGACATTGGCAAGTTTGGTGTTTCAGGGTGCTTCCATTGAACTACTTTGGTGTAAAATGTTTTTAGCATTCTATCCTGCATTTGCTAGCACTTGGTAGGATTCATGGTATTTTTTTGTTTTTGTCAAGTTGTGTAGAAAGGTTGAAAGCCTCGTAGCTTTGCCATTGTAGATTCCAATATTTTAAAATTGTATTTTGTTTCTTGCATGAAACTCAATGTAGACACAAAATTTAGGGAAGAAAGTAGAAAAACAAATTGTAAGGGATGTTGAAGGTGGGAAAGGTGGAAGGTGAGGGTAGGGTAGAAGTAGAAAACCAAGGAGGGGTCAAGGGAAAACAACTGAAAGAAAACATATAGACAATCATGAAGATGAACATGTGTAAGTGTTGCCTCACCAAACACCAAAAGCAAACACACTTCGAAGGATGTCCAAAATAATGAAAAACTCACAAGTGTTGTAAACACTGGTTTGCCTTAGAGTAGTCAAAATAAAATGAGAGTTTATTTCGATGTGAAAAAATCCAATGTATGAAAGTCATGAAGGTGATTCGAGGCAACACAATGATGAACAAGAACATGGAAATGGTGATGATTTGGTTGAAGAAGCAAACATTGCGAAAGAAGAAAAATTCAACAAAGTCAGAAAGGTTGTGAAAGAAGAGAAAGCCAACAAGGTTAGGGAGATAGAAGAAGTCAAAGCTAATCCCGAGGAGGAGGAAAGTCAATAGAACCCAAGGTCAACAATGTCAAAGGTATATGCAAAATTGTTTTTTGATGCATTATAACAACGATGATGATTAATAACTTAATGTTTGATTTTTACCTTTGCAAAAAACTAAAGAGGTGAAGGATGTTGAAGCCTTAAAATTTGGAAAAAAGGCAACATTCAAAGAGGTGAAAAACTACCAATAGGTTGTAAGGTTGAAGGTGCAATGTTGTCACTCATTTCAAGAACTAATGTGGCCCATAATGTGTCACAACCCTAGCCTAGGGCTTGCAAAGGTGTGGGTCAAGAGTGAAGCCCGAGAGTCACATTTCATGCTCCCGGGAGTGTAGGAGATTATGAGGGAATGAACCCACACATTCCCAAGTGGGCTCGCACTTTGGGAGTTGGAGTCCCGATGGACTTCCAAATCTTTAAAGGGCGATTGTGGGGTTCAAAACTCATTGGATTAAAAAGTTATTTATACCATCAAAAAACTCTTAGAATGTGGATGTCTAAAATGGGCTCGCATGACCCATTTGAGTACTTAAAACATAAGTTATGGCCAAAAGAAGGTTGAAAGTTAAACTACCAATTTGACTCCCAACCACTAAAAGTTGAGAATCACCCCAATTTACTTGCGTAGAGGTGACATGTCACACATCTTTGAAAAGCTTTCAACAAGGGTTAAAATTTTTCTTGAGACCTCATTTCAATCAAAGGTCTACACAAGAAGTTATGAGCCTCCAAAGTCGTGGGAGTCCCAATTTCGGGAATTTTGGAACTTTCAACTTGGGAGTTTCGGGACAAAATGACATTTGGGTGTTGGCCCCATGGCCAAGCATAGAGAATACTATAAAGGGGGAAGGTGGTGGCTTCCCCCAAATTTGGGCTGTGGTGAGTCTTGTGAGTTTGTGTTTGCTCATGGCTTGTCCATGCACCAAAAGTGTTCCAATTACCCACTAACCAACTTGTTGTTTGGTTTGTGCAGGTCCATGTGAATAATTGACTCACTTGTCACTCATCCTAGTCCCCATCCCAGAGCTCCAGCATAACCTTCAACCCCTAGAGTGTTGTGAGCCAAGGATCGTATCCCAACTCCTTATCCTTTTGTTGTTTTCACCTTTGGACTTGTAGTTGAGTCTATCAAGGAGTTCGAGGGTGCATCATCAACCTTATTACCTTTGCTTTCAATATCATCATTTGTGTCAAAATTATTTAATTTTGAACAATAATCTTCCATGTCAGCCACGATGTCATGGACCTACAAAACAAAAACACAGAAAATTATTTTGTACTTTAAGTTGTAGGAAATGCCATTTAAAAATGTGTCCACTCTAAAATAATTGATTTGCAACAAATAAGGCTACAATAAAAATGGGTTCTAATAGAAACCTTTCTTTCCAAATTATTATATAGATGATCATTACAAAAAAACAAATTTATGACACCTATTAAAAGGAACATGAAGTGGAATTATGAATAACATGCAATGACATTCTATATATAAAGGATCATTAAAAACATACATGTGTTACATTTAGTGGTTCTAATGTATGTAATTTCCAAGGCTCCACATGTTTCTTATTTTGACATAATTAAAAATTATAATCCATGCATACTAAGCAGAAACAAACTAACTCTCGCATCTTCAACAAAACAACATCTTTATGTGGAATGGATGCAATAAAATGTAAGGACCTTGAACCTATAATGTGTTTGCAATCCCAATCAGCAGATTGATTTACATTTTTAGGTTTCACCAAATGGAAAAAAACAATGCACCACCTTTTATGCATTAAGGTAGGCTACATGCTCTTTTGACTATTTCTGCTCACAAAAAATCACAACATCAACAACATTTTGAAGTTTCTAGCCATCCATTTGAAGCTATTCCTTTTTAGTTTCTTGCTTTAAATTAGCCCCAACACCATCATGAACTCCCTTCCCATGTCCTAACCCAAAATAGGACCACAACATCCGACACCCATATTTCAAATGGGTTGAATCCCTGGTCTTTGATTGGTATCTGCACATAAATAGGTTGTTCATATAAGTTTCTAGACCTACTACATCTCATTGACCTCTAAAAAACATAGGTTCATTAAAGTTCAAATATGCAATATTTGACAATAACAAAAGAAATGAATCAATTCAGTTTAATCCAATCTGTTATGAAACTAGTTAGCTCAATTCAATCCAATCTTGAAAGAAAATCAGTCAGTTCATTTTAATCCAATTAGAAGGAAACCAATCAATTTAACATTATCCAATGAAAAGGAAACTAGTCAGTTTAGTTGAGTTCAATGAGAATGAAACTAGTCAATTTATATGAATCCAACGAGAAGGAAATTAGTTAGTTCATTTTAATTTAATCAAAAGGAAATCAATTAGTTCAAATGAATCCAATGAGAAGGAAACCAATTAGTTTAGTTCAATCCAATTAAAAGGAAATCAATTGAAGTTCACTTTAACTAGTTAGAAAGAAATTAGTTAGTTCAATCAGATTAAATCCAATCAGAAGGAAACTAAACCAGTGAGTTCACTTTCATTCAATCAATTAGAAGTTCAATCCAATATATGTTAGTAAAATAGGTAAGTTGTCAATTACCTAGCTACATGATACCACATCCTTCTTGACTTGAATTGTGCTACACATCCATTTGACTAGATGATGTGTTTATTTGGAAACAACCCACATCCTATCAAATAAGCCCAATGGAGCTCAAAATAGTGTTGTACAAACAACGTGTTGTGCTTAATGTTGTCAGACAAATAGAAATGATATTTAGTGATGAGTTTTTCTTTACCTGAATCAAGGTCAACAAGATACTCTGGGTTCCATTGATAACATATGTGCACCAATACAGTTAATTGGAAGGAATGCCAATGCATTTCCTGCACTTCATTGTATTCTTGAAAGGTGTAATTTTCAGCAAAGTTCACCATAAACATCATTGAAGTTTCTGGCAATGTATTCAAGCATATTCGATATTGTTCTTCTTGAAAGCAAGGCACATAATTATGGACTAAAATTTTTGTAGCCTTAACTTTAGGTATTGTAGGAATTCGATTGGTCTAGTATTTTTGTATTGTAATCGCAGGACCTTATTGTCTTTTCTAGACTTAGTCTTGCCATGTAGTAGTAGTTCATAGCACTTCCACTACATTGAAATTGTGAATAAATGGCATCCTCCTCCATAAGATAAGTCAACATATCAATTCCACATTGAGCACAAGTTCCTTTCAAACAACTCGGGTTGTGCCAAGGTGAATCATCAACTGGACATAAGATGGAGTCCCAAATGTCAACCATGCATTCTCTTGGAATAGTGCTGATGCTACAAAATATCACAAACACAAATGTATTGAGTTCCATGTACTCCCTTTGTGCCACCACTACGCCTATTATTGAACCTTAATATGAATTCTACCATTTCCATGTGGTACTTGCATGCACAAGTGTTCCTTTCCTTTAGATGTTGCACATAAAAAGGTTTCATCTTTTCAAATGTTCGTAGACCAACATTGCAGGTTTAGTTCGCCTTTAAGAATTGAGTGTAGAAATTTAATTACACACAACACACAGTAAAATTAGGTATTTAGAATATTTAGCCAACCACCAGCTAATAGCCAGATCTACACAATAGTATAATTAGTTACATGGTTGAACTATGGTTGAACTATCTGCTTATGTACATGGCCAAATTATCTATTCTAAAACAAGTAAGAAGTTACTAACATGTGGTGGATCAAATTAACATTAAGTAAGAATCAGGTACTTGTCAGTATTGACCATGAATTGAACAAGTAATTAAAGTCTACTGATCATTTGTCAAACCAATAAAATCTATTGGACACTACTATCTATAACCTAAACAAGTAAGATCTACTAATCATTTTCCAAACTAGTAAAATCTATTGGACATTACTCCCCATTACTTACTCAAGTAGGGATCTATTGTTCAATCTCAAACCAATAGAAACTACTGGACATTACACTCTATTACTTGGACAAGTTAACAATTACTAGCCCTTCAAGTAGGAATCTACTTACCATTATTGACCATTGATTAAGCAAGTAAGAATTTACTTGTCATTACTTGTCCAAGTTACTATACAAGAAATCAACAAGTAATTAAACCTTTGAATTTTATTGGTCTTAAGTACATATCAACTAGGACAAGTAACAAGTAATTACTATTGTTTGGGTGGAATAACCTACTAAAGGTTAAATTGACAAGTAATACTTACATACTTACCAAAAATCAACAATTTGATCAACTTCTAGCAAGTAGGTATTTATCACATACTAAGTAACAATTTGGACCTTTTGAAATGTAGGCCAATAGATGTTACTGGTTGCAAGTAAGATCACTAATGACACTTAGCACCCATATCTAGATGGTCCCCTTTAAATTGCACAAGTATCTTTAATAAACCTAATGATATGGCAAGTATAAGTTGTGCTTAAACTGTAAATGTACCCATCAACTTTTAATTACTCCAGGACAAACCCAATTAGCACTCAAATTTGTGTATAGCAAATGGATTGAAAAGTAATGTGTGAAAAACTTTGTCAAACTTATGATTCCTGTAGGTAATGAGTCGGATGTTGTTCAAACTTCTTAACATCAATTCTTCAATGCTTTACATCCTTTTGGATTGGTGATACGGTTGTGGATGTTTCCCACCATTTGAAGATGGACTCCTGGTTTTCAACATTTATGACATCACATCAATGTTTCCTGGGGAGCCCACCCCAAAAATTATCACATGCCTGGTTAACATGAACTCGTTTATCTATGGCTTTCTGGATAGAGTACCAAGAGACCCCTATGGTCTTAGCAACATGCATTTTATTTGTGTTAAAACTTACAAACACAACAACAAACAACACATTTTTGAAGGTCAAGTTTTCAAAGTGTTGAGTAGTGGTTATGTAAGCATAAGCAAGTTTCAAGGCATCCATTACTACACGATTGCTCTTAGTTTCCTTTCCAACTCTTGCATAATGTGGTACATAGTTTACCATACCCTGGTGTTCAATGAATCTCTTAACAATTTCCTGCTTCTCCTCTCCATTGAAAGAATGTAGTTTGCTATCCATTTGTTGCACGAAGTTATTTACTACACGTAAACACCTCCTCCACCTTCGAAGTTTAGAATTGGGTTGCAAATCAACATTGAGCCCAGAATTAAAATTTGGGATTGGAGGATCATTTGCAAAATTAAGTTGTTCTTTTTTGAATCTCAACCTTCAACATCTTTGTTGTCGTTCCTGTTGTTTGGTTTGTAGTCTATAAGGAACCAAGTACATTCACAATGTAAAAAATTACATAACACATGCTGGGACATTTTTCAAATTGTTTGTTAGCACAAATTAACCATAGTGATTTAGGCATGCAACTAAAAAACTTGTATTAATTGACTATGTGTAGATTACTTTGTCATAAACAGAAAGATGTAAGTATGAAATGGTAGGTAATGTAATAGTCAAACAATCATGAAAAATTCATTTGGCTCATTTTATATTTATTTTTATATTAGGTTAAATGGACGATTAAATTATGCATATACTGCCAATGTGAATAATTCTACCCTTGCCAAGTTTTGTGTACATTTACTCGGCCTTTTTAACTACTAAAGCCTCCTTTCTCTAAGCTTTGTGTTCTTGATCAATCTTTTTGCTCTTGGCACATACTTGTTCCTTTTGCTTCCCATTTAGACATAAACAACTATGACCCATTAGACCAAGTGATGCAATACATCCTGGAGAAGCCACCTAGGCACTCAAAAATAACGTTGTTAACTTGTGAAACCATTGTATGTATCTCAATTTAGGCCAATTAGCTCCCACATCAATGAAACAAGATAATGAACTTTGTTCAAGATGTAATTACTTGAAAATGAAATATTATCTACAATGACATTATAATATTGATAGTTGTGAAACTATTATACCTTGTTATAAGTATATGAAGGTCTCTAAGTACACCACCTTGCACAAAATTTCCATTTCAACAACGAAAGGTTTATGTTGTGATGCTATTGAACTTAGGATAGGGTATTCATGTGGATTAGATGTTAGATATCTATTGTAGCTTCACATTTGTGGTTAGATAGTAAAAACATAAATTTACATTTTTGAAATTGCATGAACTGAATGTTCTTGCTATGTTAATTTCTTGCAATTTCTTAAAAATATGTTGCTGGAAGGTTGAAATAATAGATATTAAAATTCAAAGATCTCTTTAACCTTGTACATATTATGTGTCCAAAGTATGTTTGTCAATACACTCACCTTGGTTGATGATATAAATAAGTCAATAATCTACACTTCCTTCACAAGAACCTTCTCACATAGGTTGTGAGCATTGAAGTAGTAGTGCAAACACTTTTTTGCCACACCACTTGGTTGGGATCTTTGTGCACAACTTGCACCATTAGCAGATGTTGGTTGTTTTTGAGCCTTTGCTTCCCACATAAATGCCCATCTTTATCCTTTTCAATGTATCTTTCATAGTCCTAGCTTTTTATGTTCTGGTTGCCTCCATCTGCACCCAAGAAACAATTTTCTAAATCCATACAAGCTTTGTCCAACCCTAAACCCTCCAGACTTTCAATTAGATCATTTTCCTTCTTGTTACAAACACACACATGTAGTCAAAATTTTAGAAAGATTACCCCAACCCATATGTAAGGAATTAGGACCTAAACCCAAAACACTTTAAGTACCTGTGTAGATTAAGATTATAGTGCAAAAAACAAAAACTAGCCCAAGATATTTCAAAGTAGAAAAGAACATTTATAGAAGATGAAGGTCATTAAAGAAATTTGCAAAAACATATGAAGAAGAAAACATCAAAAAACACATGGAAATATGTTTGAGAAAAAGTTCTAGAACTTAGCAATACATGTATGTTTAAAATCAAGTTAAATGCATGGTGTCACAAAAAGAACAAACCTACAAAACATTAAGAAATGAGCTGCAAAGTTTTTTTTAAAAACAAATACATAAGCATATGGAAGACCTAATATCAAATAGAACTAATGACCTAGAAGTTCTTTCAATGTTTTTGAGGTGTATAGGATGCAAAACATACCACAACAACTTCAATATTTAGTCCTTGTTTGAGAAATGGGAGACAAAGTGAAATTTGTTGATGCACTACAAATGTTTTTATGTTTGACCAATTTTGAAAATTGTCTGTACCACAACCTAGGGATCTTAATTAGAAGAAGACAACATACCTTATCAAAGCTTGTAGTGTGTGCTAGATGTAACCAGCTTCCATGGCAGTTCGCAAATATTGCGTCTGCAAATTGTACGCCCCACATTTGAAGCTCACACCTAAGAATAATCAAATTTGGCTAGAAAAATAAGTAACTATGTTCAAACTCAAGCAACAAGTTAGTTTGCTTAAGAGGCAAGCATGGTTGTGGTCGTCGTGAGACGTGGGAACAAAAACGGTGTATACAAAATAGGAAAACAAGGTGGCAACTTCTGTTTACAGCTAGGTCATTTCAAAATGGGAAGTATATTAACAAAGGAAACCCTATTTGTGGTTAGGCCATGTCAAGATAAGATAGCTTTGCAACTTAGGTTTGTAGTTAACACATGCCCTAGTTGTAGGTAATAGACCTACTTGTTTACTTGCAAAATTGGTTAGGCAAGTAAAAATGGAGTTGCACCTTTGGAGGGAAAATTAATCTGCCATCTTACTTTATATCAACATAGTTCTAGGGCAATTTTTTCCATCTCATTTGGAGTAAAAAAAGTAGGTGAAAAGTATTTTTGAAATAATGGCAAATTTTGATGTTTAAAAATACATTTCTCCAAAATTACCACATTAATCACAAAAGTTGGATTTGTATACCTTACATCACATATACATAAAGTGTGGCAAATGCTCACACTTTGATTTTGATAAATTTTTGACATACTTGCATCAAACTTTTTAAATCCCTTCATCTGCGCATGCCTATGTGAAGTAACTTGCAAGTAGACCATCAACTATTATTTTTCAACATTCAATTATATATATCAAGAAAAAAACTAGTATTATTCATGTAGATGTGGGTGACTATTCAAAAGAATAAAAATATCATTTACTTTTGCTTGTGCTTTTCAAGACAACTAAATTGTACAATGTCAAACTCTACTTTTTATGTCTAATCGACTGTGCTTTCACCCAACCTTGTGGTAATCACTACATCATCCAAGGATAATTCCTTCAAAGGCCAGAATACAAGTCCATTCCAACAACTGACTCAACATATTTGGTAGTTGGCGTCATAATAAAAAGCTTACACTCCTCAAAGGCCTCCAACATAGTTTCAATTAAAACCACTATTCGGGTATCTACCCCTGAAATAACATATATTGGAATAGGAGATGGAGCTTTGCAAGTTCCACTTCCTATCATCACCCTTTCAATCTCCCATGAATCCCAAATGCCCACATTGTTCCCAAATATGATTCCATTAGCCATGTTATGAAAAAACCTAAAGGAACACAAAATTGAAATCAAATTCATCAACATAGGCTAATCGCCAAACTTGTGAGAAAACCATTTTAACATTTCTATCAGGAAGGTGCGAGGATTGTCCTTCAAGTCAAATTCCCCACTCCAAATGGCTTCCACCTAGTCGATTCACTAGAAACATACTCAATTGCTAGGAGATTTGTCCTCCTTCTATGTAGAAGAGACACATGCGGCCTCCAAGAAAATTTTCACTTTTCTACATGGAAAAAAACTTGGCAGCTACCAGGAGTTTTCTCATTGTTCTATGCCTAAAGGACATTTAAGGGCCACAAGGAAATGTTTCATCTTTCTATGCAAAAAAAACTCTTGGTGGCCACTATGAGGTTTTACATCTTCCTATGTTATGGCCGTTAAGTGTTCTTATGTCGGTTAAAAGTGAAAAATGCCTAGCGGTTGAGTGAAAAAAGATATAATATTATTCAATTTGATATTAAATGCGGTTTCATGGGATGTAAGCACATATTTTGTACATTATCACATAAAAACATTTAGAAGTGACAAAATTCATATTTCATAAATATTTTGTCATATACAAGGGGTGCAAATTTAATAACACATACACAAGTAGTTGTTACCATTATTTTTATTATAAACTAACATTTAAAAAAAATCTACAAATGAATTTTTTGAATATAATTTTAGTTTCAATATATTGATATACATATCTTGAAAATTTGAAATCAATATAATGAATTAAAAAAACCAAAAAACACTTTGAAACAATTGTAACCAATGTTTCTAATTAGAAAAAATATTATTTCAACTTCTTGAAAATATTTGAAAATGACATATTTTTGGCAAAATTTTAACACAAACCTTACCATAACGGTTTAATGAAATTTAAAAATATTTAAAATAAAAAAAGTTTTCCAAAATATTTTGAAAATAAACATAAAATTTACGCTATCACCTAAAGGGGTGGATGTGGTTCATAATAGTTCATTTGGACCCCAAGAAATGACAAATGTAAAAAATGACAAAGTTTACATTTTACAAACCTTGAGAAAAAGTATAATCAACACCACCAAGAAATAAACTAAACAAAATATATTATTACAACATTAACTTATTTCTATATAGAGTTCCTTCATCAATGTTTAACAATATAATCATTAGAATATTTTTTGTGTTGTACAAGTTTGCATATGTGAAAAACAAACATGGAAATAAATTGTAACTAAGACACAACAATGTAAAATGGTATGCTAATTGTCTCACAATTAGTATCATTGCGAAATTTTCAATTCTAAAATTATATTATGCATTTTGAGTATGTATGAAAAAATGTTTGAAAAAACAAAGAATTGTGATTCATTGTCACCATTGTTGGCAACTTGCATGTCACTACATTCAAGAAATGGTTTTCCATTGCACAACAAATGCAAATAATTCAAAGAAAATAATGAAACTAAAGGAATGTATGCAAATGCCAATTTGAAATATGTAGTCAATAATGAACCAAATGTTTGTAAACAAAATCAAAACATGGATTTGTAAAAACAATAACAATTGGAAAAAAACTCACAAAACAATGAGAAGAAAAATGACTTGCTTCATTGAAATGGAAATTCCACAATGGTGCATTTTCTCTTGATATAACATTGGGGGTTCAATCATTCACATAACCTTGGTTACATGCTCATAAAATTTAGGTTTATTGAACATTTAAAATCCATTGTCATAACAGTGTCGCTTTGCATTGTAACATTGTAACTTTCTTAACATGTCCATTTACATAAGTGTCCATGTTGGCATTGGTTTTACAGACTCCTTTAAATGTGAACATCACTTAAGTACAATAATTTTAGGATCAAAATATGAATTTTGATAACACTAGGTGTGCAAGGAACTTTATTTTTTAGTTTGTGCAAATTGACTTCACTTTAAACTCACGTTTATGAGCTTGAGAGTTAAGGAGGAAACCTTGACTTTGCATTACATTGCAAAATTGGGAATCATGTGATTTTTACTTCAATACCACTTAACAAACTTAGGGGTGCATCAAATACCTTGGGCTGAGCCTAAGGGTGTGTCTTTAATATCATGAAAATATTTCCAATCCTAACATTGAACTTATATCTAAGGTTTAAAAGTACACTAAACTAGAAACTAAATACATAGTTTATGTTTTAATTAACAAAATTATCTAAAACTACACCCAACACATGGTTTGAAATGGTCAAATTAATATTTTACAAGTAATGCATTTTTACTCATAATTACAATATTGCACATTAGAAGCACTATGCAAATGACTTATTAAGCTATACAAAAGTAGATTGGTAACTTTTGAAATGTTCATTAGTCTTGGGTGCTTAAGTGTTTTGAAATGGGTGTGGAGACAAGATAGCAAGCAAACTTGATCATTTGGGTTGTGACCAAAAAAGGAAGTGTCCAAACTTATAGCCAACACCATCGAACCCCTGGGGCTACACCATAACCATGTTTTGATCTGACATCTTGCATAGACATCACCAGACTCCTCAAAGGACCTGATCTATCTACTAATCCCGAGGTCTATAGATTACGCATCATGAACACACACAGCAACAGGCAGACCTTTGGAAGTACAGACTCTTGTTTTGCCAGCACACTCGCGGATGCCAGCCAAAGAACAACTCCACTCAATATTCACCAAGTAATTACACCCGAGAGCACAAGCTCCCTCCCAAATCACAGAACTTCAACAATCTAGCTTAAACCTCTCATCGTCTCT
>Ga0116231_10012593_pt1 | contig 12340 bp, 8 predicted proteins | sample S1TSphgellanicum_2_FD_89695 | JGI IMG/M metagenome (GOLD analysis project Ga0116231, IMG submission 89695) | Host-associated microbial communities from peat moss isolated from Minnesota, USA - S1T2_Fd - Sphagnum magellanicum MG | ecosystem: Host-associated > Plants > Peat moss > Unclassified... | reverse complement strand
TTTGATATAAGGTTCTAGGATTTGGAATGTGTGAATCTAAATAACGAATCTATCAATGTTGAATTGTGAATGATGCTTAGAAGGCAAAATAATTAACTTCATCTACGAACGCAACCTAATAACTAGACATACATTCGTATTCGTCCTTCATCGGTAGCATTTGTGCTTTCAAGCATAGTCACCTTGTAGAACCGGAGGTAGAGGGACAAAAGTTGCCTCACATAGGGCACCATCTCTTTCCTACTAAACAAACTAAACTTCATGCCAAGAACATAGTTAGCACATAATAGCTCAATTTTCTTTCTCTAAAATTGCAAGGAATGCATAGAATGTTTTACTGTTGCAAAACTTGAAGCTTTTCACATGTTTGATCATTGATGTTATACATTGGTGCAAGTTGTATCTGTAGTTAGCAATTTATATTTATCATCCCAACCACCCCACATCTAATGTACAAAGCTTTGTTGGAACAAAACATTTTTCTACTCCACAACACAAAATACATTACTTTGCAGTTTGCCCAAGAGATCCATTCAAAGTTTTTTGCTTTGATTCCTTCAGCTGATTTCATAATTGAACATATACAAATCTATTTATAGTTTGGGAGAAACATGCAAATCAAAGGAAAGATTTGTGGCATAAAAAAGTTTAGGACTTACATGGAAAAATGCAGACCAACTCTTTTTAGCTAATTTCATGTTCAAAATGTTCAGAAGGTGTAGTTCAACATGTTTGCAAAGCCTTCTTAAGTCTTTTTCTCTCATCGTCATTTATTAAACACCTTTCTATAGCATAGCCAACAACCAAACAAACAACACAAGTACCATTTAGCCTCATTGCATTTATGAACACAAGTGGCTAGTAACTCCAACAATACAACATTCTTCTTACCAATTTGATAGGTGGCATCATATATACACATTGCAACAAGTAGAATGATAGAACCAAGAATGCAAAAAATAGACTTTAAACTAGTAATGGGATTTTTTAACAACATATGCCCACCTATAAGGAGTTATGCAACCAATGTTTTCCATAATAGGTGAGTTCCAACAAGATCTTGCACAATGTCAACCTTGTGCAGATATTGAATTACCTATATCTTGTGCAATATCAACCTGAATGAATGTATCCATGGCTGAAATTCATCCATATCCTTAGGCTCATCATAATATGTGTTGTTGTCCCTTTGCATTGTTCTCACTTGTTCGTCCCCCCCACATCTCTCTTCTTACATATAAAAATAAGTATTTCATTAGATTTACTTAAAAGAAAGTAATTGGAAGCAAGGGGAAGTTGATCCTTGAAATGTGGGAAGGTTGTGCCTTGTTTTTACATGTGCTTCATAATAGTTGTACTTCCAACAAATCACACCCACAGAATGTCCACACTTTTGTGAAACCCACTTCCTAATTGAATTTACATAATTAACAATACAAGATTTGAACAAAGGACAAGCTAGATGGTATTGAGCAACCAATAAGGAAGGACACAAGTCATATGAAAATAGGGAAATATAAGGATAATTGACATGCTAGTAAGATGGGTTGTTAAGGGACTTGAAGGGGTGGCTACGAGAGCTTTTTCATTAATGCTCAAAATTGATTCCTTCACAAGTGCAAACATTTCTATAGTTTTATATAACCACACACCCACAATTGTATAATCGACCATTTTTTCATACATGTATCCTTAATTTCACATAATAACCCTTTGCAATGAATGGTTTGAAAGGCTCATTCATCACCATAATATATTTGGATCTAGATGTTACATATTTGCTATTTAGGTAGATTGGGATTCACTAAGTTAGTCGCCTCTTGCTCAAGGGCAAAATCACATAAAAACATCAGTGCTCACTCAAAAGGACATAACCAATTTAGACATAAAATGATAAGATGTTCCATTAAGAACTAACAAACAACAATATAGGGGGAAGCACTAGGGCAACAAAGGTAGTAGATTCAAGAAAAAGGGACATGCATGCCATAACTGATGTTTCCTTCTCCAAACTCCTACCAAAAAATTCAAACACAAAATCAAAGAAAATTAAACTCCTATGGAAGAATACATATGTGAAGATGGAAATTATAAAGATGAAAGGAAGAAAGGCAGAAGACGCAAAAGCGAACAAAAAATTCAACTAAAAGAAAGCTTCGACATGATAATATTAATTTGTTGTGAAAGGACTTACTAAGGAAAAAGGTAGGTGGGCTTTTCAACCTTAGAATCATCCACAATTTCCACTAAGGTTATAGATGTTATGAAAAATATGCAAAGTGAAAGCTAACATCTAAAAGAACTAGAAGAAACACTAAATGACAAAGAATTTCCATGGCCATTTTCATGATGATGGCCATGGAAGATGCATAATCCAAGAAGTATGATCGGAATGAACTTGTAGAAAAGCTTGTGAAAGTAGAAGTAATGGCCGTTGAGTTCCAGCGAAAAAAGATCATTATCAAGGACAATTACAAAACCCAACAAGCTTTCATCAATGAGATGGCAACTCAACAACAAGGGATTGAATACTTGGAGAAAAAACAATGCTTGTAACATTACTTTTTATGCTAAGGTTTTGATGAAACCACAAAAATTCCAAGAGACAATATGATAGCTCAATCTTCTTCTCCCTATGTTGTTAAGAGCTATATGGTAGTTTTCATGTCAATATCTTAGTTGCCACAAAATGTAACACATATCAAAGCAAATGAGTGCAATAAGACATTTGTGTTTTGTTGTTACAATCAAAGGTGACAATGGCACAAAGAAAAAACCCTAACCTTGCAAACAAACTTGTAGGATGAGGTAATGGCTTGTGTGCAAAAAAAATGGTTTTTTTGCAAGCGATAATGGTAATTTCACAAGGAACCCTAAACCAATGTACCCTACTCCTATGGTGACATTACTGAATATGTCAACATGATTGTTGGTAACAAGTCCAAAAATGATTTTTTAAAAAATCCAAGGGCGGCACACCTTAAGTTAGACCATTTGAAGCCCTTTTCTCAAAGATAATTAAAGAAAATCAATTGATATGATGCCTTTCTAGACTTTGTGCAACACAAAAGTTTTTCAATCCTTGGTAAGGTTTTTTAAAAAATGACTTTATTCTTTGGTTAAAATGGGAAAAAAATCTTTTTTTATTGGTCGTTCATGAGTGCTTTAACTTTCCTATGCTCGCTTGAGGCCAGGAGGGATCACTTTCCATTTATTCAATGAACCTTTAGTATTTAAACCAGTAATATTGCAACACCTCAAAATTTGAAAAACATTGAACAAATGCATTGAGAAATAAAAATCCATATGTATGATTTTGCAGTTTGTTATTTTGGGTTTCGCTAAGGCTTTAAAGTCCATCATGGATTGGCCTTTGATTATTTTGGTGTGATTTTTTTATTGTTGTGGTATTTCATGTGCTAACCACATAATTGAATCCCTTTTGGTTGTATTTTGAAAAAAAAAGAAATTTCCATGCAAAACCATGAAACCTAGAAAAAATTTTAGTGTTATTTCCATAAAAATCCATCACAAGTTGTAGTCACCCGTAGTGATCATATTAGTCATAAATTGTAGTCAAATCTACAACTAGAATTTGGTTCAACCCTTCTTTTAATTGCATATATGCAACTACAACAAGTTGCAACTACATGGACATGTAAGATTAACAATTGCTAGTTGTAAAATAAGTTGGTTTGGACACTAGTCGCATAGTAGTTGCAAAAATATGGTTAGAATGGACAACATTACTTTTAGTAAATTGTTGTGTTTGGATCCAGTTATGTGAATAATTTTGAAGTTGAAATCTTGTAAGGTATTAATCCATCTACCCTTCTTGCCATATGTATTTGACACCATAGCCAACCACTCCAGTGGTTTATGGTTAGTTTGTAATGTAAAATAATTTTGGTATAAATATTGCTTGAAATGCACATGCCCCATACTAGAGCATAACATTCACCCTCCATAGGGTGAAATTTCTTTTGTGTAAGGGAAAGGCCCTTACTAGCGTAAACAATAACATGTTCATTTCTCCCATCTTTTTGTGACAAAATAACTTTCACCCCTCATGTAAACCAATCAACTTCAAGAATGAATGCCTTTGTGAAATTAGGCCTATTTAAAATCGAGGCAAAAACCAAAGCATCCTTCAACAAATTAAAAAAATTCTAACAATTAGGGTCCCAATCAAAAACATTGTATTTTTTAATTAAGTCAAACCATGGTAAAGCTATTTGGGAATATCCTTTTACATAATTTCTATAGTAACCAACTACTTCCAACCATGCTTGCACATTCACTATGAATTTTTTTTGTTTGTTGTGACTTGTCCGATGCAACTAAAAAATGTCTGATACAACTAAATTGCAACTAAAAAATGTTTGATAAAACTAGATTACAACTAAATAGACAAGTTGCAATAGACATGATTTTTTCATAATGGTTTGTTACAGAAGTAGGAATTGGAAACTCAGTAACGACTTTGATTCTCCTAAAGTCAAGTTGTGTATTGTCCCAATGTTCTACATGACCCATAAATGTCAAATTGGTCTTTGCAAATTCACATGTGTTTGGGTTAAATTTCAAGTTTACATCCTTCAACCTCATAAGCACATATTGGAGGTGTTTTATATGCTCCCCCCAAGTTAGACTATGAACATTCAAGTCATCAACAAATTTTTTTAGGAACTTGTCCATTCCAAATACTTTTGTTGTCATTTGAGAAAAAATGATGGTAACATTTTTCATGCCAAACAACATCATAATCCAATCAAACAAACCTAATTTGGTAATTACACTTGGGGGAGACACTCGTAAAAAAAAGTAAAAAATAAGTGAGTAAAAATATAAGGTGCAATATATTAATTGTTGGGTAAAAATTATAGACTAATTAGTTTAAAAATAGGGTACATTTTATTCAAATAATCAATTTAATTATAATATAGAATATGTAATAATTTACAATAACGGATTATAAGTAATATAGGGTGGTTTTAATAATGTATATATTAAAAGATTAAATAATAATAGGGTGAAAAAATAGGTTAGACAATTATTTAATACCCCTTCTAAAAATGGTCGTTTGATACACATATATCCCAAATTTTACATTAAGTGTCCCCCTTGGGTAATTACAAATGTTTTGTGCACGTTTTCAATAACCATTTTGATTTGCCAAAACCCTAATTGCAAATCCAAAGTAGAAAACCATTGAGATTTACCTAGTTAATTCAGAATGTCATCAACCAATGGCATTGGAAATGCATTGCATTGGGTTTGTAAATTCAATGGTTTGTAATCACCATAGAGCCTATGATTGCCATCCTTCTTTACATGTAAAGTTACTTTGCATGTGTATTTTGAAGTATTGCACGGGGCCTGGATCCCTCGTTATGGACTTGAGCTGTGGACTAGGTCATTACATATCACTTTCCCTCTTCACATTTGAATAGGCATTGTTCTTGAGTTGAAATTTATATATTTTATTTTATTTTTGTTCCGCATGAAATAACATTTGGGCATGTCAAGGGCTTGGTGTCAACATTCTTGCCTTTGAGGCTAAGGAGCTCATGTTCTTGGAAGTTTTCACAATTTTTTTGTCAACTCCCAACACCACCACATGCTAGTACTTCTACCCCCAACTTAGATCTTGACTCCTTAGTGAAGAAAAAACAACAAATTATTTTGGATTGTGAGTAAAGGTCCAATTTAAACTCTTCAAGTTCCTTCATAATAATGCCCACATATGTCACAATAACTAAAATGTAAAGTAGGCCTAAATGGAGGATGCTTTATATGATGTATAATTGAGTGTCGATGTTCAACAAACAAGAATTTTGAAAAGCTTATGTGAGGTTTTGTTTTTCAAAATTACCACTTTATTTTTAAAAATTTTGTATCATGAAAATTGGTAGGCACCTAGATGGTACCCTTGGGTATCATGATAATAATAATAATAATGTGTTGATTTTTATGTCGTGTAAGGCACAAAACAAGGGAATTATTAGAATTCGACCCATCGTGCATAGGGCCTTATTTTGGTAATACCCATGGCCTTGAATATTACCTTACATGTAAAGACCTATTCTAATTTGTTTGGTGTAATTTGAGGGCATATTACCAAGCTCATGAATAACAATAGATTCCATAAGTGAAGTAATTAATTCCATACGTATAACTTCATCTTAAAAATAATGGTCATAAGAGATTTTAGTAGTTTGAATTAGGGTATAGTTAGTTCAAATGATATGTTCTCAGGCCTAACTCTCAATGTGTGTGCATGGTTTCACAATTAAATGTTTGCATAATTTGTGACTCTAAAACCTATAATGAAGTCCATAACATGTTAAATATGTCCAAATTTCCAAATGTTCCAAACATGGATTTATCCATTTGAAGCAATGGTTTTTTCTCCCTCTTCAATTTTGTGATATTGCTCAAGTGATGATTATCCATATGTATATTTAGCTAAATTTGGTGAAATTAAAATATGAAGCATAAAACCTTAAACACCTTTTCATATTGTAAGCAATATGTGATTGTGACAAATTTTTGTGATTTCAAATTAAAAAGTTTGGGTGATTTTTTTCAAACAAACATGGAATTTTTGATATGTTATTCTTTTCTCAATTTTATTTCCTCAAAACGAGGAAAAATCACCACCAGAAATCATTGATTTGGAAACATGTTTTGTTTTTTTGAAAATGATATATTTATAAATTTATAAATCTATTTTAAAAATTTAAACTTATAATCAGTGTATGTAAATGTGTACCAATGTTATTGAGTTCCTGATTTCAAAAGTAACTTTTGGTCCTAGTTTTAAATTAAATTTCTTTTTGATGGAACTTCTAGTTTGATCTTGTGACAAGCTTTTTGGATTTTTAAAACTTTTAATTTTGATCATTTTCACAAAGAGTTTAGAATTGGTCCAATTTAAAACAAGGTTTGGTTTCATCTCAATTACACATAATTAAACCCCCCAAAAATGTGTAATTATAGTTTATTCAATTAGTGCACACCTTCCAAGATAAAATTTAAGTAATATTAATTATGTAAAATCAATCAAATGTAATAACTTGTCTAAGTGTAAGGTCAAGTTTATATTTTTTTCAACAAAATTGTATTTAAGTATTTTAAAAATTCAAAATTAAAAAAAAATGAAGCAACATCCTTAGTTCAACTTCTAATTGAAACTTGAAAATAAGTTGGTTTCTTGGTTTGGTTCCAATGGCAGTACCAAGAAAACTTGGAACCTCTAAGTTGAAGACCTAGAATTTGACCTCATAATTTAGCTTGAACCTATTGAAATCCAAGAACTTACCAACACACATGTGTACACACATGTTGTGACATTGAAAATAAAGTTTTTTCCTTTATTTTAAGGCTTTTTACAATTATGGTCCTAATTAGGCAAGATTATCAATTGTTTATTTACCTCCACGCACTATTTCTTTTCATTTCAATTATGCGATGTTGTTCAATTGATGACCATTGACACGAATATCTAGCCAAATTTGGAACTATTGAAATATGAAAAAAAAAAAACAAAAAACTTAAGCACACTTTCATGTTGTAAGCAATTGTGGTGATTTATCAAAAAATTGGATTTTTTCAAAAAATAATTCGTAATAAAATACTCCTTTTATAAAATAATTTTCACTAAAAAAAATAATTCACCACCAAAAAAATCATTGCCTCCATGATTATGTTTAAATGTATTTCCTATTATTGTTCAATGCTATTTTAGAAACCATCATTTCATCAAATATGGCTATATAATTAAGTTTATTTTGAAACATAAGTTATGACCATATTTGTAATTCATAAAATGAACATAAAGGTTGTATTATTGTTGAAAATGTTAATTAATCCTTATCCATTTTAATTGCATTGTGTGTGGCAATTAGTGTGTCTATCAAATGTGGCTTCATATGTTTTGTAACTATGTATAATCAATCATGCTTATAAGAAGCATTGTGAAAGTTGTAAGTTTTTATAGGGTCACTCTTCCGATCTAATAGCAATTCCACCCATAGTAGGTACCTAGGCTTGCATCAATATTTCTCACATTCATTAAGCTACTTATTTACATGTTGCAAGTCCCAACCATAAACTTGAGAGTGAGATTTTGAAAAATGAAAAATTGCTAATAACAAAACGAGTGGACCAATCAAACAAATAAATTAATCAATAATAGTGTGAGATTAAGCTATAAGAATCAATTAAATAATCTAGCCAATTCACAACATGATTTATATTATATGATGGCTTTTTTTTTAGCCTTCACACCTTGTGCAAATATGCTTCCTAAAAAAATCGAATTCGCAAGTTTTTACTATTTTACATGCAAAATATTTTTTTGTATTGCATGGGTGATATTATTTAAAAAGTCACTCGCATGCTACAATTGTAAAATGTGCATTATATTTTGGATGAAGCACAACCTTAAAATAATGTGTAAATGGGTGTAAACTTACATAATTACATAAGCTACATGGTTATCACAAAGCCCAATAAAAAAATGATTCCGCTTGATTGGCTGAGCACAATGATTGGCCTCGCTGGCAACATTTAAAATTTCAAGTTTTCTTTTTTTGATTTTGTGATGTAGCCAAAATGGTGATCATTCACAGGAAAAAAATAAATAGCCAAATTTGGCTATAGATGACATATGAAAGTAATTAAAAAATTATAATCCTTCACATTTTTTTGTTACATCCTAGAAACCAATAGAGAAATTTGGATATTTTTCAAAAACAATTGTCGAAATTTGGTGACTAGAAGACTGAAAAAAATTATAAATTTTTACCTATTTGGAAAACACACATAGCTTTTAAAAAAAAAGTTCATTTAAATAGTCTCTTACATTATACTATCCAATTTTGCATGTTTATGGATATGACTTGGTAAACAACTAATGTTTTAACATCACCACCACAAAGGAGTTAAATGGCATACACATTATTTTGGATGAAGTATAAAAGTCAAATAATGCAAAACTCAATTGTGGCTTGAAAAAAAATGCGTAAGCCTTTCAAGAGGGCCAATACAAGCAAATGACCATTTTTGATTGGCCCAAGTGGTGTTATTTAAACAGTCTCTCACATTAAACCCTTCACTTTTTCATGTTTAAAAGGTGAGAGGATGGGAAAATAATTTAACATTTTTCTCTCCGTTCTTGGGTGCTTTCTTTTGATTAAGTTTGGCACGATTTCATCATTAACATTGATAATTAGATGTGACAAAAATATTGATAGAGGCCCAAATAGGAGGTGATGCATTGAGATGTAGTAAAATGATCTCTTATTACTATATAGTTTGCATGTTTGGTGGATGTGGAAAACCTACCTTCCCATTGTGTTGGGTTTTATATTGGGGATGGGCACATCACATCAAGGGTTGCGGTGTTCTCGAGCACATGAATGAGTTTTTATTGAAGTTGAGTACTTCAATAATAACCCGTTAGAAGTTTGTGGCAAGGGGTAGGGTTTGGAGTAGGATTTAGGGTTTTGTTATTTCAACACCAAAAGGGGCTATTGTGATTGTTTACATGGCTTGGTGGATATTGAATTGATCCATTGAATGTATACTTTGTGTGCAAAGCAAAGCATTTAGAATTTAGAATAGTACTAGATAGTAGAGACCCATTGAAAGATAACATCAAAATGTTGGTGTAGCTCAAATGTATTTCATTACCCTAGTAGTACTTAGGTGCCTAATAATAATGGATTTTTTTTTGGGGTGATTTGCTTTTTGAAAATAAAAGAGTAATATTAAAAAAACTAGGCAATATACTAAATAATGAAGCTAGTGAGTGTGCTTGAGAGTTTGTTTCAGATTTTTGGGCATGGTAATAGGTAGGTATTTTTCAGAATTTTCAGCAATTTCCAAAAATAATTAATTAGTGCCTAATTAGCCTAGGTAGAAGGGTAGTATGCAAGACCCCCCAATATGAGGTTTAAGTGTTGAAGAAGGGCAGATTAAGATGGATGTTTGATGAAGGGTTGTCCTTGAAGAGGACAAGAAGAGGGCCTAACTTTGTAACTCCTTTGTTTTGTAGTTTGGGAGTGTTTCAATGGCAAAATTTGTGGAAGGTGTGTAAGGTATAATGAATAAGGGTGGGAACATCCCTTAAATAAGGGGCCTAGGACAAGGCCGTAGCAAAGTTGGGTCCCCCTCCCCCCTTCTTGGGAATGTACCCCCATGGGTGAAAAGCATGAACCAAACATTTTGTAAGCCTAAACACATGTAGATCAAGAGAGAGGCCGGCCGGCCAGCTGGTGGCATGAGTAGGAGGGATCTGATGCCTATCTTTCAAAGGGGATATTCATGGAAGTAAGGTGCCCTACAAAGGGAAATGTGGATTTGAGTCAAAAAAATAAAAATAAAAATAAAATTGTTTGGGCCCAATTGGTTTTTTTTCAATTTTATAATGTACCAACAATGCTCTTCATGTCAAACAGATTTGGACTTAATTCACAACATTTTCTGTACAAAACCATTAAAACACAACACATTCTCTCCGCATGTTTTTTTTTTTTTTGGGGACTTAATTGCCCACACTTTTGTAGAGGACTGAGGGTCATTAAAACAAATATCTAAGAGACAAACATTGCAACGCGTTACCCCACCTAAGAGAAAAAGGCAAAATCTTGACCTTTTTTTTTAGTTTGGGGGTTTTTTAGACAATTTTTGCCCAAAAAAAGTGAATCAGTGTTACATACCTCTCGATGATTTCTTCCTCAAAATAAAAGCCAGTTTGGGCCAACAAATACACAGAAGATCCAATAGGGTATGTAGGCCGGTGAGCAAACACTTAAGAACTCAAAGAGGTTGAATCCCCCTACATTGTTCCTTTGTTGCCAAAGCTTTTGTAGCCCTCCACATAGCACTTCCAACACTGCAAGAAAATGCTCAATTCCATAAAGAAATCTTGAAGATATGGGGTGTTTGGTGTAAAGGGTTTCAATGCATAAAAAAATGCTCAATTCAATAAGGAAATATTGAAGATATGGGGTATTTGGTGTAAAGGGTTTTAGTGTTTGGTGATGAGTGAATTATAACAAATAAGGATTTTGGCTTAAAATCTTTGATTGTTGCATCTTTGCCTCTGGAATACAAAGAAATCGTGTAAAGCCCTAGTTGGTGCATCAATTTGATTTTAAATCACTCAAAATGGACTCAAAATTAGCAAACTATTTAAAAAAATAAATTGGAACAAACTACTACTCACCCTCTTCCTGTGTTTCTCCTTTTAGTTCTGATGCTTGAAAAAACATCAGAAATGTAGCCCTCCAGTTTGTGTGCCCAATGGCACAAAAATTGCTCAATTTGGTTAAGGAATGAGGAAAGTATTGGAAAAATGTTCAGTGATGGGCAGTCCTACCTTAGCACTGAATGCCATTGCACCATAAAAATGGCTATTGTCCATCGGCTCGCTATAATGACTAGCCCAATTGTTGTACTTAAATCGTTAACTCAATATTGTCTCATTTTTCATGTTTATGGGATGAGTGTTGAAAAATACCTAAGCAACACCTTTTTTTTGGATGTAATAAATACAGCTACAAACCCTAAATAGGAGATATGAAATAATGGGTACGAGTAATACCCCCTTTATTGGGCGGGCCTTCACAAGTGTTAATCACATATAGCATAAGGTGTTAATTATTTCCCTCCATTCTCATTCATAAATATGAAAAATTAAATAATAAAAAAGTGAGAGTCTATTTCAATATCACTAATTGGACCAATTGATTATGGTGGCCAATAAAAAAAAAAGTTGATTTGTATTGTGTGCATGTTTACGAGCCCAAACTCATTTTCAATGCTATTTTAAAGATTATACTTCATCCAAAAGATTGTGTACAATGAACCCTATTGTACAATTTATCAATGGAGAAAAAGAAATGTGAATACACAAGGATGCATGCTAAATATTCGTTGAGTTAATTTGTCATATTTTGATACTTTTGGCTTTGAAATCTACTTTTTTTTTTCAAACATTTAAAGTTAGTTAATGATGGATAAGCTCGAAGGTCATCCTCACCATCACCATCTCGTAGTGAGGAATGTAAACATATGTATATACTTATACATATATATGAAAGACGGGTACCCCACCCACCAAAGTAATTAGCGTTTCTAACAACAATTGGCTTGTCTAGCTAGATTAAGATTGTTACACAAATGCAACAAAATCCACCCCCCCCCCCCCCCCCCCCCCCCCCCCCCCAACAACAAAAAAAAAAAAAACAAAAAAAAAAAAAATATTATAACAAACAACAAATAAAAAATATAAAAGTGATTGATTTTAGTTGAACATAATTATCAGATT
>Ga0116231_10012592_pt1 | contig 12340 bp, 6 predicted proteins | sample S1TSphgellanicum_2_FD_89695 | JGI IMG/M metagenome (GOLD analysis project Ga0116231, IMG submission 89695) | Host-associated microbial communities from peat moss isolated from Minnesota, USA - S1T2_Fd - Sphagnum magellanicum MG | ecosystem: Host-associated > Plants > Peat moss > Unclassified... | reverse complement strand
CGGATGGGGTTTCACATGAAAACCCAGATCCAGTTTCCAGAGTTTGGGGTCTGGGAGGGAAGAGGGAAACCACGTTAGCTTTAGGGTGGTACCTCTCCCAAGGGAGACCACTAATATACAAAAGTCAAAGGCTTTCTAGCCTCTTCATTTGAGTGTTTTTTTATTTTTTTTGCTTTGCTTTTGTATGTTGTCTTGCTCCTCACCTTGTGTTGTTGTAGGTTGTTCTTTGTGTTGTTGCAAGTTGTTGTTTGCCTTATGTTGTTGGTTGTTGCTCACTTTGTGTTGTTATTATTCGCTTTTCACCTTGATTGTTGTTGTTTGTTATACATCTTGCATTCTTGCTATTCATTTTGGGTTGTTGTTGTTGTTCGTCTAGTGTTGTTAGTGCTCGCCTTGGGTTCCTATTGTTTGTCTTGTGTTACCGCTCCTTGTCTTACATTGCTATTGTTTGTTCATGTATTCACTTCATTTTTCCTTGTGTTGTTGTTACTCGCTCCTCACCTTGTGTTGTTGTTCCTCGCTCCTCACCTTGTGTTGTTGTTGTTTGCCTTGTGTTGTTGCTCCTTATTAGGGTGTTGATCCCCTGTCTCCTACCATGTGCAAGTTGGAGCTTGAAGTGCAAGGCTAGGAAAAGAGAAAAAAGGTAGGTTTGTTTTTTAACTTTTTTTATTTAAAAGTTTTGTTTTATTTTTATTTTTATCTTTTTGGATGTTTTTAGCTTTGCTTATCTTAGTTTTTTGCACAACTTTTGATTTTGATTTTGATTTTTTTGGTTACAAGGTTTCCCAAATTCATCTACATTTTAACATTGCATTTCATTTTTGTAAACACTTTTTGTAAATGTTCTTGTAAATTATAAATGCCTTTGTGAAGTTGCTTGTTAGTAGCCTAGAGGTTTGCATAGGTTTGCATATTATTGTTTGGTTTTTCTCAGCACTCATCTAGTAGAAATTCATATTGCAACTGATAATGGAAGAGTCATCCCAAAATTAAAATATAATGAATAATAATGATGAAATATATTTAAATGATGTTATAATGGAAGAAGAGTTTGGAATCCAACCATGTTTGCAAATAGAAAAAAATACTAATGTAGATGAGAGGAAAGAAAAATGAAGGAAAATTTGAAAAAATTGCGTCTTCAAAGCAAAAAATGGAAGGGTGAAAGCACATTATAGTGGTCAAAGATTGTTGTCACAAATATTACTTTTTGAAGCTTCATGTATTTAAACTTTTACCAAGTTGATATTAAATTATTTTTGGCAAATAATATTTGAAATGAGGTAGTTCAAAACCCAAAGAATAAGATTGTAAAAACAAATCCCACTTTGAAATTGATATGAAATGATTGAAAAATTGTAATCGTACTAATATATTGTGAAGTGTAAATATATTTTAAAAACCATTCAAATGATTACCAGACTTGATGAAGTACTCAATCATATATTACATATAAGTTCATTGTCCCATTTCAATTATATATGAAAAGTTCCACTCATGTGATTTCATAAAAAAATTTGGATGAGGTTTTTCATTCCAACAAGTGTAAGTGTGTGAAGACATAAAAGTTTTTTGAAAAAACACTATCATTTAAAAGATAACAAGAATTATAAAGGAGGATTTGTGTCAAAAATCCATTTTCAATGTTTCTCAAAACGTTAGATGAAATGAATACATTTTCTTACCTGAAATGTACCATTGTAGTGTGTTTTCACCCGGAGATAGGATAGTAGAAATGTAATATGTAACTAGTCATTTTATTGTGTAAATGACAATAAGCCAATGGATGCTAAATGTTTTCAATTGATGATATGCATTTTTTGTTATGCTAGTTTAGTTTTAATAACAAATGCCAAAACACAAGTAAGGAAAGGTTTTATATTGTAGGATTCTTTAAGATTCACTCGGAAGCAAGCCAAAGGTGTGACGAGCAAAAGGCGGGGTTAGTAGTGACTCTTTGACCAATCTATGTCCACTGCTTGTTGTGGCTGCGATGATCTTAGAAAACGATCACCAATCTTGGTCATGGTATCCTGGCGGTGGGTGAATTTAATGTAGTCGATGGCTTGTGCCGGGTCTCTGTCGGCCTTCAAAACACGAAAGTTGATGCCCAGGCGTATAGACAAGTGCCGCGCAACACTCTAAGCCTTGGAGAGTATGTGTCTGGAGCCATCCTTTTTGAGGAAACGGTGTGCCAGTCGACAACTGAGGCCAAGCTCCGGGCGGACTGTTTGAAGGAGGAGAACACTGCGCCAGGCATCAAGTTGGACAAGGTATGTAATTTGACCTTTTTTTGTACTACGACATGTCGGATTTGTTTATTCTGCTACCTTTCCGGGCTCATCCTCAAGAATCGATGGATTTTGTGCTCCATCACAGGGTTTTGTGCCTTCGGTCGAATTTGACAATGAGTCATGGTATCGAGCTCCGGAAGGCTTGGCCTCCAAAACTATTACATATGACAAGGTGCACCCCCTCAGCCTGACTTTGTTACTTTCTTGTGATCGGATCGTGTTCTCTTGTAGGCTGCGGTGGCTTTGATTGGTGCTCCTTTGTGAATGTCGTTTGCCTTCAATGCAGTGGAGTCTTGCAGAGGCCGACGTGTTTTGTGTTGAGGCCCTTAACACCGACGACATGAGATTGTAGGTCGTATCAATGGTCATTTTGGCTCTATCAGGTTTGTACCGATCTATCATTTGACAAGTTCCTACACATATGGCTTCTGCTTTTGTTCTCTTATGCCAGATTTTTAAAGGTCAATAGAAAAACATGAGCATGGTAGATGGAAATTGAAAAATATATGCAAAAAAAGGAAAAAAGGAAAGTAGGTCAGGTGGATGGATTGTTGTCCAACAAATTGAAAGGCAAAAGTTTCCTAGAAGATGTCTTTGAGTCTTTTGTTGCCCTATTGACATCTGAAAGTGAATGATTCACTAATGGATTTGTTTTTGTGGTGGCGGGATTGGTCTCTCGCCTTCCATGAATTGTGTGCTCTTTATGCTGGCACATGTACATTTGCTCTCTTTGCTAGTATGATGCCATCATTGAGGTTTATTCATTCAAGCCACGGTGCGTGTCGTGTTAACCTCCGCTACCCGGTCTGTCGAAACTACATTACCCTACAACTAAAATTCAAAAAACAACTCATATACAACTATTATGTAACTATCCCTTGGGTATTATAACTATTGTGTAATTATCCCCTTAAATATGGTGTATTAGTAAATAAATTGCCAAGTCAAAAAAAAAATAAATAATATTATAGTTATAAGTGAGTTGAAAATGGGTATTTTTATACAATAATTTATACACATCGTACACACATATGTAGTCAACCATGTTTGACTTTTTTAGGAGTTGCATGTGACAACTACTTTAAAACTACTATAAATATGTCATTAAAGCAACAATTATGTTGTAATTAGTGTACAATGTACATACATGTGATTATGCCACTTGTTCACATTTCCACCACCCATTATAGGATACATTTGCAACTAGTTTTTGATTATGATTCCCATTGATATAATTAGTATGGTGATTAGTGCACCACTATTAAAGTATTATTGTTCAAGTATGTTATGATTATAATACAACTACTTATAACTTAGTAAGGATACATATTCATCAATTATTTATATTTTCATCATATGTGTTTCATTTTCAATGATTTAAAATGTTATGGGAGCATTACCTCAAGGTCTAGAAATCATCTTTGAAGTGCAAAGGAAAATGAGTAATGAAAAATTAACAAGAATTTTTTTTTTTCCAACTTATAATTTTATTTTATTTTTAGGACCCTTCCTATTTTCAACTTCATAATTTTCTTATTTTTTATTCATTTTAAATGATTTGAAATGATATAGGATTGTTATCTAAAGTTCTACAAATCATTTTTTAACTTTAATAACATACAAGGATTTTTTTTGGTGTTTGGGAATTGGCCTTTGTAGTATTTGGTGGTTTGTTTTTTTGAGGTTTTGACCCCCTTTATTTTGAAGGGCCATAACTTTTTCAATTCTATTCCAATTTTGATAATTTTTATTGCATCAAATGCAGCAATAAAAAGGTTCAAATTTTGTTTAGACACCAAAAATAATGGAGCTCTCCCTTTGGATCTAGCATGCCTTGAGCACGTAAGTGTTATAGTTGTAATTCAATTTGCAACTAATGAACAACTAAAAGATTTAACCCATATGTTTTGTCTTCAAATCCCATGTTACAAATTATATAAAGAAAACTTGTTTTTTTATGTTCTCACATTAAAATATATGTGCCATTTTGGGATGAACTTTAAAAAGTTTAACCTAAAGGCAAAACATAGAATAAAAAATAAAATTTCATGGTTATTCTTTAGTGCATTTAGTCTTGTGCTTTTCTATCTATTTACCTACCTAGGTAAGTAAGTAGGCCTTATTTTTCTACCTACCCATGTAGGTAGGTAGAAGCTTAACTTAAAGGCAAAGCATAAAATAAAAAATAAAATTTCATGGCTATTTTTTAGTGCACTTAATCTTGTGCTTTTCTACTTATTTACCTACCTAGGTAAATAAATAGGTTTTACTTTTTTATTTACCCATGTAGGTAGGTAAAAAGGTTTTAGGTAAATACAAAAGTATGCAAGTTTTAAAACCTACCAACCTACGCACCTATGGTTATGTACGACCTACCTAGCTATTAAAATTTTTAAAATTATTTTTAATAACATTTTTCAAAATACAATTAATATGCCATGTGGAAAATTTCAATTGTGCCACATGTCACAATCTTGGACCTCATTAACAATAATGATGGACGATGGAGATCAATGTTTTGAAAAAAAAATTACATCCAAATTTTTTCATAATGCCACATGTTAAATTTTAATAGATGGATGACAATTAATGACATTAACATGATATCATGGGTGTAGTTTTAATGGAGTTGCATAATCATTGAAAATGACTTGTTTGAATTGAATTACAATTGAATTGTAATGAATTGCATTGTATATACAATGAGTTACAACTTTGTAGTTCATGCAACTTGTCTGTTAGCACTCATGACACATAAATACAGTGAGTTGCAAATATCCTCTACAACTCAAAAATTGAGTTGTAAGGCTAGTTGCAAAACACCATTTTTTTCATAGTGCATGTTCTATAATAAAGCCTTAAACACTAAACCTATATTTTGTGTGTGCATTTGTTGCTATCATATCTTTACCTTTTTTTCGATTTTACATTTGTTAGTGCAGCTTTGCATTTTATTTTATTTGGTCTATGCACTAAACTTTTGAACTTGTTGGTGTCGTTTTGCACACAACTAACCTATTATCTATTTTGCACACAATCTCTTGTTGCAATGGATAGAGATCCATTTGGATCAGGGTTCAAATCCTCGAAGAGATTTCATTTGTAGTTATTTAAATCTTAACTCAAACAAAATTTGTGATGACCTCATGGCTATGTTATTTTGAATATGATTGGTAGAAAATTTATTTTGATTTCAAATTTCAATGTAATAGCTTGCAAATCTGATAGTGATAAAGAGTCTTGAAATCAACAACTGTTTACAAATCAAATTCATGAGGTAACCAATTTTTTTTACCAAAAAGGTTTGACACCTAGTTTTAACAACACTATACCCCTCACAAATTTGAGTGAAGAGACTATTATCGCTTGTTAGCCAAGGGTTGAAAACACCTAGTCACCTTGGCCTCCTTTTGAAAATCCTTAAAAGAAAGGCTGCTCCTCAGCCATTACCCTAGGCAGAATCTACACCAAAACTAATGGTCCACTGTTTGGAAATTGAATTTGGATGCCTGGTGAAATCTACCCATAACCCATTCATTTTGAGGGCAGCACCTAAATTGGCACCTAAATTCATGTTTTTGAGGAAGGCCTCTTAGAGCTAATAATTAGTAGAGGAAATGTTAAATTTTTGGGACTCTGAGACCCTGATTTACTAGTGGAATGGGGGATGGAAACAATGGTAGAAGCAACCCGAGCAAAATTAGGGTTTTAAGATCAGTATACATGCTGCTAAGTGTAAGTCCTAATTGACTAGAATAATGGTGTTAGTCAACTCGACACTAAAGTCCATAACAACAAGTGTGAATACACTTTTAGGTTCAGACCATCTGACTTTTGGTCTTTTGTGTGTACCCTAGTACCTAGCTATGCTGGATAAGCACTAATAATTTTATTTATTTTTGAATTTGTCAGAAATTCTGAGAATTACCACCTTACCTACTACTATGCCAAAAATCTGAAAGAAACTCTGAAGCACATTCTAGCTTCATTATTTATTAGTATGGTGCATAATTGTAAAAATTATTATTATTTTTTATTGCTGAAAGCAAATGACAAACTCAAAATAATTATTAGGCACCTTGTTGCCGAATCAACCCAGGTAGTAGTAGTAGCATGGGCCTTTGCAAGTGGGTGGGGATTTAATGGTCGGGTCACACCTATGGCATGTTTGTAATGTGACAATAACATAACATATCTCTCTGTTTGCATATACTTGCATTCAGATATAAATAGCTTGATGTTGCAAATTTAAGTATAAGTGATTATTCAAGGTTCAATATTTTTCTCATTTTAGGTTTAAAAATTATGAAAATATCTCTTAAAAAATCCACTTATCAAGAGCTTTCCAATGATATAAAAAACTCATGTCAATTTCTCGAAAATATTTAATTTTAATTTTATTAAAAAAATTGAAATTGGTTCAATATTCAATAACTCTTGGGCTATAAGTCTAAACATTATCAAACCACCACCCCCCCCATGCACTCCTACTCATCAAGGGCTTTCCAAAAGTAACCAGGAGAGCACGACGAATGGCATCTTGAAACATTTCCATTTTAGGATGCCATTTGTTGTTACAACATTTGGCCGACCATTTTGGACACTTGTCAAGACGTCAAACTACCATTTAGTGTTAGAATTGTGAGGTTTTCAAGGGAGAAGATAAGAAAAAAACAATTATTTAAAAGTGGCTTTCACCGCCAATGAAATAAGGCCAAGCTCATTTAAAAAAAAAAAAAAGAATCCAACACAATGAAGATTGAATGGCACATGGATGCAATTTTTAAAAAATTATTCGTAATTTCATAGCATTATAGGTTTGGCCTACCAACATTATAAATGATTTATGTTTTATTCATCAACATTGTTTAACAAGCTAGTGTGACCCTTTTCAATATGGAAGATGAAATCTCTCTTTTTCCTTCTACAAGGTCTTACACACCATCAAACCAAAAGGGTTTAGGGTTTAGGGTTTAATTGGAGTGTCATTTGATTGTACATATTAAAAGGTTCACCAATAATATAGACTATTAATGGTTGAACTAGGTTGCAACCCGTGTTGGGCGGGTATATTGATTTTAATAGATTATTTTAAATAAGGGTATATGAATTTTAAAAAAAAAACCACACATCAGTTGGGTAAAGGTACATAGGTTTAAAGAATATTCAATCTGGGTTGCAATAGTTAGGGATATTTTTTCTTGGTAATTTTGTTGATGTTGCTCAAATGACAATCATCCAGAATTATATTTAGCCATATTTGACAATTTTCAAAATATGAAAGTAGGAAATCTTAAACACCTTTTATTGTAGGCGATTGTGGGGATTTAGTGATTTTTTAGATTAAAAAATTGGTTTAAACAGAAAATTTGTGACATTATTTTGTTTTGCCAATTTTTTTTCACAAAATGGTAAAAATTCATCACCAAAAGGCATTTTGTCACGTAACTAATTCCAAAACTTAACCTTTTTCAATAAGAAAGTTCAATTCAAAAACTAATTTGAACATAATTTTATTTTACAAGTTACACAATTACACATTTTCATCAAATGGAAAAATACATACGAAAGAAGTACACATGTAATATATGGTAGTAAGAAGTGTAGTCATGCTTCCAACTGCACCATTTGTTTTGCAAGATGATTTACAATTTCCAAGTTTAGATCAAGCAACCTAGAAAATTGATTTCATTTGTTTGCACGTGTAGAAATAACCAAACATAAACAAGATTCCATGCGAAAATATTAGTTGAATTTATTTTACCTGCAATTGATATATTTGTGTTTTACCTTCCTCAAAACACATTACCCATATTAGGGTAGAGGTAAATCTGAAATACATATCAACTAAAAAAATAAAATGTTGGGTATATAAAAATTATTTAATTATTAGTTGAGTATTGTAATAAAAGGGTAATCCAAAAAAATTACTAGTTGGGTAAGGCATTTATTTACCTTTTTACATACCCATTGGTATATATGTGGGCAATAGATAAATTACCCATCCAACATTGGTTGCAACCAACTAGTTTAACCATTATAGGAGATTCTATTATGCTTGTGCACTATTAAGCTAGACATTTGGTGTTTTTTCCAAAGTCTATAACAACAATATTTGGCTTTTAGGTTTTGGAATTAGGGTTTAGGGTCCTTGTCCTAGTCCAATTTAAGAAACTAAACTTAATAGGTCTACATAGACTCAAATCCCAACCTCAAAATCGGACTTTGCATATTTTAAAAATATTTTTTTAGGGTTGGGTCAAAGGTTTAGCTAGGGGGTCTAGCATCCTAAGTTTTTAGTTCTTGGGGTCTTAGTAGGCCCAATGAAATGTATGGATTTAAGATGTTTTTTAAATTGCCATAACTAAATGAAGATGTTCTTTGTTGGGCAAAGGAAAATCTAAAGGTATACACAAAACTCTAATTTTTTTCATCTATACTCAAATGGCCAAGGGGGAGAATAATGAGTTGTTAAGCTTATTTTTTGGGTAACTTTTTGCACAACCCTAAATCATGAAGTGTTGGAGCTAAGGCATTGTGCTTGTGAAGAAAAATGGAAACTTTTTCTTGAGGTCAATGTAAATTTTTTAACCAAAGACCAAGGTGAAGAAGAAAATTATTTTGGAGCTTTGAAAACTAAAATGTTTAGTGATGGATTTTTAAAAGTTTAGATTTGTTATCTTCTTGTTGTAAAACCCTAAAACTCGAAATTGGCCTTGAACTTGGAGCCAATCGACCTTACCAAAATGAGACACGTTACATTTGAGAACTAATAATCAAGAAAATTTGACCAAGTAAAACTTGTGGATTATGATTTTAAAAAATGTTTTAATATAAGATTCTCCCTTTCTATGAAAATGGTTCAACTTAGAACCAATGGTTGCAAAGCAAAATGGAATTGCAAAGAAATAATCTTAATAGATTAGTCAATGGATTGGTCTTAGCACAATTCCCAACAATGCAATAATGCCATGCACCATGCATTCCAAAATCACGGACACCTAATACACATCAAAAGAGGGGGAAAAAAACACACACACAAACAAAACAAAATCTTCACAAGCTTCCAAACGTTTTGTAAATCTCTTTCACTTTATGGATGAATATAACACCCATATATGTTATTTTATGTACAAACTTTAAAATTGTTAAATTTTTGAAAATGGAGTCAAATCCCCATTTCATGTTGTTGATGCAGTAAAAGATTACACATTAAACCTATGATTTACTTGTAAAAAATTAGGGTATGCATTAATAAGAGATATTATTTATTACGAGTAGGTTCAATTAGTAGGATGGAAAGGATATAGTTTATATTGAAAGTTCAAAGTAACATAAGTAACAATAAAAAAAATTAGTTGGTTAAGACAAGGAGTTAATCAAGTCTTGCATGTAACAACTTGGTGGTTCACTTATCAAGGGGGACACTTAGTGTAAAATTTGGGATCTATGTGCCTTAAACGATTGTTTATAAGGAGTATTCAATAATTCTCCAACCCATTTCTATCATTTTATTATTATTTAATAATTAAATATATTATATAATCTATTATTTTAAATTATTATGTATTTTATATTATAATTAAATTAATTATTTGAATAAAATCTACCCTATTTTTTTAATAATTAACTTATAATTTTTACCCATAACTAATATATTGCACTTTATATTTTTACTCATGTATTTTCTTTTTTTTTTTACTTGTGTTCCTTCAGGTTCACTTAGGTTGCAATGCACACCTTTTCTTATTTTAAAATTCAAAAAAAAATTTATTTGTATATTTTTCGCATGTGAAAAAAAACCAAATATTATTAATGCAAATTATGTAATAATTGTATGGGTGTCATACATGGTCTTCATCATTTGAAATATGATTTATATTGGAATGTAATTTGTTGATTTGTTTTTAAAACTGAATTTGAGCATCTCATGCATGATTTTTTAAAGTCACACATGATCACATTTTATTTCCTTCATCATTCTTCACACTTTTAATTAAAATTAACAGTCCAAAAAGATATAAGGTGCCAACATTCAATGCAAATATAAATTTAGGGTGGTAATTTGAATATGTGGATATTAAAAATTAATACAATAATATGGTGAGAAAATTCCCTCACATAATACCCTTCAAAAATATCATTTTTGACACATGCAGTTGGAAAAATTGAAACAATAAAATTGACTTCTAAGGAATAAGGAGAATCGAAATTTTTACAATGCTTCACCCGCCTTGTAACCAAAACTTTCTTTGAAGTTTTTTGTCTTGTGTAACTAAATAGATGTATCAACCTATAGTTTAGGAAAGCACAATGTCACAAATTTGTGAACAATCCCAAAGATTAGAATGTAACAAATTAATTTAGAAAGATAATAGGAAGAAGGGATGGGATCACCAAGGATAAAATACAAGATTAGTTATCAAAGGCTTCAAAAATTATATCCAAATTGACCATTCTAAAGTTCCATCTTGTAACCCTTGAAAAACAAATTCTAATGCCATATATCAAGTCTTCAATAAGACATCATTTGATCCCCCAAATAACAATTTGAATGAATCAAAGTTGAATTTCTCCCTACCATGCTATTTTTTCCAAATGAATCACTTCTAGCCTTCAAGTCTATTTTAATGATGTGAATGCATCACCTTGTGCTGCCCATTGTGAAAATCTAAAAATCATTTGATTTCGACAAAGATTTGATCCCCAAAATCTTGTCTCAAATGTACTAAGCTTCATGAGAGTCCTAACTCCCAAAATGAAATTGGGTTTAGATAGCTTTGCTATAAAAAAAACAAAATTTTGAAGTTTTGAATTTAGAGGTTTTTGTTAGCCATTGGTCTACTGAAATAGGAAGTCTTGAATAAATCACTCGCCATAGTAGGAAGTTTAAGCTAATGACCCTTGGAATAGTTAGGTCAAGGTGTTCAACATTGGGTATTGGTCGGCATTACCTCTACCAAAATGCTTTGGTAACCTTTCCAGAGTAGAATGGTTGAACCTTGATAGTATAAGAAGAGCATGAGGTGTTATTTGAATTTTTTTTTTCATCTTTCTTTTTACATGTTGTAAAAGGAGGATGAGTAAGTAGGATAAAAGGATGCAAAATAACTCTCTTAGATATGGACAAGATTTTTTTTCTAGATTACTTCATTTTGTAGTCCTTTTTTGACATTGTTGTGTTGAATCTATGGTAAGAATAAAAATGGGATTTTGCAATAATATTTTTGAAAGAGAAATAGAGAGAGAGAGAGAGAGAATTATTGCATAGGAAGTAGGGAGATGATCCCATTGCTTGTTGAACATATTCGGTATAGCAAAAATCATGTAGTTTGACAACTTTGGTGTGAAGTTTAAAGGATTCTTGGTGTTGTTTTTTATTTCAAAAAAATATTTTTTAGTTCTTATTTTTTGAATTGTTTTTCAAGGTAGCCATTTCAATTATTGTACTAGTCTTTAATACAAATTTCACTTGGGTTTTTGGTTTGAGTGATTTTTACAATTACAAATTTGTCCTTTGCAATTTGAATAAAGCCAAGGTTTGGCTTGGCCTCAATCTTGACCCATTTGTTTTGTCTTTCCCTAACCTTGACCATGAGCTCAACACTATAATTGCGACATATTGTGCACATTGATTATTATTGATATTGAAGTTGCAAGTATTTCATTATTGAAATTGAAGTGCAATTTATTCCTTTGCCCATAAAACTTTTTTGTAAAGTGGTCAAAAACATGTTGTTGTGAAACATAAAAAATGAGATAAGGCATTCAAAAAGAAGAATTGTTATACATTTCACAAAATGCACCATAATGCAAGGATACCTTAAAAATAAAGACCTATGTATTAAGAAAAAAAACACATACATTGGATGAACATGGTACATTATTAACCATATTGCTTTGAAGGAAAATACTTGAAACCCTAATTAAAACCAAAGATATGCACCTTTTTTTTTTTTTTTTTTTCCCCTCTTATTTATTTTAGTTTTTTTTTTTGTTTAGGTTGCCAATTTGATTTTTTTTTTTTTTATTTTTTTTTTTTTTAT
>Ga0116231_10012591_pt1 | contig 12341 bp, 9 predicted proteins | sample S1TSphgellanicum_2_FD_89695 | JGI IMG/M metagenome (GOLD analysis project Ga0116231, IMG submission 89695) | Host-associated microbial communities from peat moss isolated from Minnesota, USA - S1T2_Fd - Sphagnum magellanicum MG | ecosystem: Host-associated > Plants > Peat moss > Unclassified... | reverse complement strand
ACAAGATGTGCATTCTAGTTTAGGTATTTTGGACTTGGATAACTTGTAGTAGCTGAAGTCAGTTCCGAACTTCTCAGGACAAGACTTGAATCCAAAGAAGGGTTTGAGCCAAATTGAACAATATTATTCCTGCTTGAGAAGGTTGTGAAATTACTCACAGGCCACGAATTTTAGAGCACAAACAGCTCATCGCTAGCGATCGGAGCGTTTGATTGTCTAGCTTGAACCTCGTACATGCGGTTAAGCTCTTTGGAGCTCGACTTTGTCCAAGTCCAAGCGAAGCCTAGATCCGGTGGCTCAGCGATGACGTTCTTGTTCAAGCGTGAAGCATGATGCGCGTCGGGGAGCTACTAACGAGGCGAGTATGTTAAGAAAATCGTGCGATGGTCGTGAATGACGAGGCAGGCATGTTAAGAACAAGAAAATGGTGAGATGGGCGTCAATAACGAGGCGGGCATGTTACGTTAATTGTAAGAAATTTGCTTCCTCAGAAGAACAATTTCTGTGTGTTTTTTGAGGAGGCGATCTTGCAAAGTATAAGCTTTCTCTGAAAAGGAAATGTAGCCATCGCTTTGAGAGAGAGAGAGAGAGATAATGAAAATGATGACTTTCATTGACTAGTATCATTATCTCTGGTGTGCATCATCCAAGTAGGAGGGGGCTGGTGCACCTGACTGAAAAAGTATTGACTGGTGTGTGCGCAAAAAAACAACTGCTAGGTCAAGGGGTTGCAGACAGACCAAAAACCCACATTTAGTAGGATGAGTACAATCTTTTTGTTGTTTTTTTCTGAAGAGTTTTTTTGTTTTTGTTTGAGAATCATTCACAATTAGGGATCCAGAGATCCAGACAAGTAGAGCTGTAGGATATGAAAGAGCACCCAACCTCTGTTGACAAAGCGTTGGTTTGTAATTCAAGAAACAAAGTGATGAAAAGCCATCACGTCATTGGGAACACCCATCATCATTATCATCATCATCATCATCATCTTCTTATTCTTTTTGCTCCAGGGGGAACTGTCCCACATTTAGATTTCAAGCCCCAGAAAATTGGTCCTCCTATCAGTTGTGTTGCATACTCCATGTTGATGCTGTTAAGAAACACACATGTTTTAACACCGCATTGTTCTATGACTGTTGATGACAATTCCTCAAAGCAGAAGCAGCTGCTACTGCTGCATATGGACACTGTACCTTTTCCAGTTCAAGGCCTTTGTTATTGATGGCTCAAACTTCTTCAATTTGGATCCTGCTTGGTTGTTCATGGGCGATGATGTGCCTGTTCGGATTCATGGTATGACAATAGTTCCTTTACAGTTGTCACAGGGGTGGGCAGGAAGGCAAGATTTGAGACAAGAGAAGCAGACTACATGAGTTCAATAGAGAAGCACCCAAGTTGTGCATTTGGTTCTGAAAGTAACTGTCATCTTAATTCTATCTTCTTCTACATAATAAGTTACAAGTATTGATTGAGATTTGGTGCAAATTCTGCAACATTAGATCCTGATGAACAATGGAATAATCTGGTTTTGTTCTTAAAGCAATTGAAAATTGGAATGTGCAACTCAGTAGAAGAGCAGGCCTGTGCAAAAAACACTGAAAAACATTTGTGGTGTGATGATCTCAAACTTTGACTCTGTCTCCAAATTTGTGAATGTGCCATTTGCCAAAAGTAATGGAAATTCCTTCTACATCTGTGGGATTGTCACTGCTCTGAAGAGTGCTTTCCTTCAGGCAATGACAGTGAGAGGTTGAAATGCTCCTTGATGTTTGTCATAACACATTTCTTCTTGGCATGTGACAGAGTCAGCAGGGGATTTGCATTGTGGGGGCCAACAAAACTGGCAAATGGCATGGCAAACCTAAGTGGCCAATGAAGTTGACATACCACAAACATGGCATCCAGGTGTTTGTGTGTATCCCCTCCACATGCATCTTGACAATTTCTTCTTCAAATGGCATAATAACATTTTCATCAGCAATTTGCTGAGAAGGTTTTTTTCTTTCTGTCTTTGGGAGGTGCATGGATGCAGGCTCTCCCTTTAGCTGCATGGGTTCTTCTGTGCTTAAAGGTAAACATGCTTCTTCATCAATTCAAAAATCTCAAGAGGAAGGGAGACAGGCAGATAAATAGATTTTTCCCTTTGCACATGTGGGAAGGAGAGCTTGACACTAGTTTGGTGCTGCTCCAGACTTTTCTTTTTTATTCCATGGAGGGGAAAGCAGGTGGGACATGAGGCAATGGTGCGGATGAAAGAGTGTCCAATTTCACATGACAAGTTCTTCTATGAAGTGTACCTTTACTACAATCCAATGTTCCTGATGGTCAGTATTGTTTACTTATGAATGTTGTGCAGTGCATTTTTGTAAACTGAAGCTTACTGAAGTCAGGGAAAGTTTGCTGTAATCATCACACACATGAACAACTTGTTCATACCATGCTCATGTATACAATTAAATGAAGGAAAAAAGTCAGGGTTCTTCATATTTTTGATACTCATGCATTATTTGTCCTAGCATTTTGGGTTTTGATATTGAATCTGTTTTTGCCCTCTGGATGGATGCAGTCTATGATGGTGTGGCTTTGGGGACTAAACATGTATGGTTTTCTGCAAGCACGTATACCTTATGGCAAGGTGTTTGATCTAGAATATGATCACCTGACCAACCATGACATATGGAAGGTGATGTATAACTTGCATACATTAACATTTGATGCCCTCACAGATTTTGCTTGCTTTGTTTGGTAGATTATATATGCCCACCCAGTCATCTTCTGCATTTTGATCTTTGCATTTTTTGTTTTTCACCTCTCCACAGATTGCCTCATGCATGACAGTTGTTGTGCTTACCAGCATGACTGCATACGTCTACTTCTATTCACAAAATATGATCTTGGAAGCAGCTTTACAGCCTGTAAGTTGTCAATCTGTCATTTGTTTTCATATATTTGCAATCAGTCACTTGCACTTGTTTGGGATCTTCATTGTCAGTCTTTGTGAACCCTTGCTATTGGTTTTCTCAGTACTTTGTGGGTGACCCACTTAATTATACATGTCCAGAAATCTGTAGATGATTGATTGACTACTAATGGAAGCTTGTGTAGCCATCAGTTTGCTTTTTTGGCAAAGCAAGCAATTTCCAAATGTGCTCCTATTTGGGATTATTTATGATGTGAGCATGGAAACTGTGTGACAGATTCTACTCTATGTTTTGATGTCAGTTCTATTATGGTTGCCTAGCAATGTACTCTACATGCAAACCCGTTTCGATTTCTTGAGAACTATTGTCCGTCTCACTTTCCCCATCCAGGTGCCTCTCAAGGTTTTTTTCTTTGATGAAATGATTCGGGGTGGGTTTGAGTTCACTGATTTCCCCTAGCAATCACACCTGTAAACTTGATGATGATGCAGGAAAGAAATTATGTTTGGGTGCAAGCCAAAATGAGCCTATTGGCTTCTAATCAATGTTAAGTTATCTGTGTTTGTTGGCAGACAGTTTCATTTGCAGATAGTTTGATGGCAGATGTACTGACTTCCTTAGCCAAAGTAAGTGACTCAATACATGTTAATGGTTGCAAGGAAGCCCAAGTATTTGGTCAAACTTTTCTTTTGTTCGGTTTGTAAATGAACACTGAAACAATCACTGCATGAGAGGAGATCCTATGAAGTGCAAGCTGAAAGATCTTATACAAGTATAGTTCTTGCAAATAAGTAATACAATATATCTGTGTTGACTGAACATGAAGAAAAAAACTTCCTCATCTGCAGCCCCTCTCGGACATGGAGCGGTCAATTTGCCGAATGTATCATCACCAGGCAAGTATTCTGAACTTCTGTTATTTGTTATTGGTCTTTTGGTTGTGGTTGGCTCCTCCACTCCTGCAGAAAATTTACTTCTGAGACCACCTTCCATATCTTGCTGGGGAGGTCAGGTAGCAACAGGTGCTTGTTTGGAGGCAGATGCTGTGTGTGGTGGTCACTCAATTTATGTACCCTTAATCCTGGCATTCCCCTATTTCAGCCGCTTCTTACAATGCCTACGACAATACCGTGACACTAAAGATGAAATGTTCCTTCACAATGGTGTGTGTTCTGACAAAACAACACTTCTATTCTTCTTTCTGGATTGACCATTTACTTCTTGCATCACACAAGTGTTGGCAGTTTCATGTGTCAGATTGACCACAATCTGTAATGTGGCTTCATCTTAAAGGCAGAGGATGGAACTGCTTGAGATACGTATAAAAGAACTGAATTTGGCATGAGGAGGGTGGTGGTGATGGGTGCAGCATTGAAGTATTCAACAACATCTGCTATAATATTTTTGCCTGTTTTCAAATACCATGTGGCACCAGAGCTTTGGGTTAGCCAAGTGAAGCCTCTGTGGCTGATTTGCACTGTCCTCAACTCATGCTGTTTATTTTACTGGGATATTACAAATGACTGGGAATTTGGGTTTACCTCTACACTTTCTTAATTGTTGTTTCACAATGTTGGAAGAGGTCATTGAGTTTTCTTTCAGGGTGCATGCCAATTGAGGTTTTGTGGATTTGAGTGGGAAGTGAAATGTCAAGCTTATTATTGCTTTTGCTTTCTGATCTTCAAATTGTTAACCCTGAGGTCATCACCCTATTGACTTACCATAATTGTGTAACATGATGGGGTGGATCCACCTGCTCAAGAATATTCTTCTTTTAGGTTGTTGCTCTACCCTTATCACATTTGGTTCCATCACTGGGATTGCAGGTTGTTGTCAAGTCCATGGGGGGCAAGGAAGCAATATCTTCGTCCAATTTTGCTCTATAGACAACATTGGGTAGACTTCTAACGGTTGTTATCATATGAGTTGCATGACCACTAGTTGCTAGAAGAAGACTACCCTTCAAATCATTGACATTCATATGCCAAAACCTGTAAACCTCAAACTAGTGAAAAGAAATGAATGTTGCAAATGTGCTTTGTGTGCAGTACTAATGACTGGGTTTTTAGGGGGGAAGCAGGTGTACTATTGGGCAATAGGAAGCAATCTGGTGATGAGATGTGCATGGACGTACAAGCTTTCATCTCACTTACGACACAACTTCAAACTTGTCTTCTTCTTTTCAGTTCTGGAGATGCTTCGCCGTTTTCAGTGGATCTTTTTCCGAGTAGAGGTGGCTGCTATCAAATTGTCATCTTTTTGTCACTGTCCTACCCAGGTAAAAATTCTCAGATTCTTTGTCAAAGGGAAGTAGTCAATTGCATTTGCTTTCGATTTCAATGTAAGCTACATAGCCTGTGATCTTCACCTCTTTCTTTACACATGGTGCCTTTAGCAGTAATCCAATTCTTTAGTAGGTCACCTGGTTCCACATCCTGCTGCTTTAGAGTCCCAAAAAACTGATTTCTATGATTGTATAAGACAATTGGGTTTCTCAAGCAACCTTGAGTAGTCACAATGAGAAATAAATACTAACACATGCTGTTGATAGCTTGTAGCACTTACAATTTAGATTGACTTGTATTGTGGGAGATGAACTGTTTGATTCTAGCATTTGATGAAAAAAGTTACTGATTGATGTTGGGATTACAACATTAGTTGGATGCATTTTACCAACTGTGTTTTGATGCTGTGCTGCTTAGTAGCTCACCTATATTTTAGGCATCAGAGTTAAATTCTTGAACATAAAATAGTGAAGAACTGATGTTTCAACATGCTTTTTGATGTTGATCTTTGGGAACAGAAAATTTCCCAAGGCATTAATTTCTTCAGGAGAAAAAGATGTTGCTGATGGATTGCAAGTCAAGCTGTACTAGTATGCAAATTTTTGGATGGAATTGCCATCAACAAGAAGACAAAATGAATGAATTTATAGGTGGAAAATCTGAAGGATGTTTCTTATTCTTGCAGTCCATTTGAATTAAGATGGGTGGCATGAGTAAAATGCATGTCTTCATCAATTATCATCCGAGAATCTGCAATAAAAATAACAATTGTGGAGATGACATCCTTGCTACTTGAAAGAGGGAAATGTTTGGACCATGATATGTTGAAATAAGAGAATTTTGCATTGTTAATCATGGGCCAAGAATTTCAATCCCAATTATGGAATTGCAAAGTGCGATGCAAACTATATTGATCACTCTCCAAATTTGTCTCTTGCATGAATATATATTTGAACTTCCAATCAAAAGCTAGGGTATTACGAGCTCACCCATGCTGGACTCCTGCATCCAAACACTGCCATCCCTAGTGTCAGAATGCATCATTGAGTGTAAGGCAAAGCCCCATGGGGGGAAGTATTCCCAAAATAAGGGGCCTAGGACAAGGTGGTAGTGGAGTCCAGCCCTGCATTTTGGGAATGTTCGCCGCCTGTGGGCTTTACAAATAGTAAGCCATGAGGTGAACTGTAAAGACCTGCCAAAAAAATTCTAGTGTTAAGGGAGGGAAGGTTCTAATCTGGTTTAACCTCGCAAAATTTGGTTTCTTTGGTGGAGGTTCTTCTGTTTTTTGAAAGGATCTTTCATTTTTCATCTGGTCTGTCAAGAGGCCATTGGATGACCAGAAGCAGAACATCACAAGGCAGCAATAACCTCCCATATTGCCTAACTATGCACTTATCATGAACCTAAAGATATGTAGGTCACAATGTGTAGGAGGGGGCCGTTCTTAGTTCTTACCTGTAAGGAGTAGGCACAAGCTCCTTCTCTTTTCTAGGAGAGATTTTCATAGATATAAGGCGCCCTCCAAATACACTCAGGAAATTTCTCCAAGTGCTTTCAGGACCCATGCAATGACCCACCACTTTGGCTTTGCATCACAACCAAGCTGCATCTAATTCATTGCACTGGTTAGAACCAGTGTTTTCTTTCTCTGCTTTCCTTTTTCTTTTATTTCCCAATTTTTGGATTTCAAAAAGTGACAATTTTTTTTGCTGTAAACTGCATTTCATGTTTCAAGCTGAAAGAAAACATTTCTCAAATATGTTTTGGAAGTATATGATTGTCTATTTACATATCCAATCTAAAACGAACTTCTACAGGCTCAAAAATCCTGTGCATTTTGCGAGTAAGAGAAAAGAGTAACCTGCAATGTTTAATGTTTAATCCTGTCAAAGAGGCTGACTTCCAACAACCAAATGAAGATCCCTCTACAATGATACGCTCAAGTATGCGGAGAAGAACAAGCACTGGTGAATTCATTGTCACAACAGCTGACATGGTGATGGCAAGCAATGAGCACCATTTAAAAATTCAAAGGATTACACTTATAATTTTACCATTGCTGTTGTTCTCCGCCCCCTGCACCCTGCCTTTTCTCAGCCTCCTTTATTTCTACAGATATGGAAAACAAAAGGCTCTCTGAAGAATTTGGTAGTTCGCTCACATGGTACATAAGTGATAAACTTTTAAATATCTGACTTTTGTAAATAAATGAACCCATTGATCGATCCATTTTGCAAGCCTTCATCAGGGTCCTCAAGAGTGGGATGGTTTGCTAGTACTACAGATTTTTCAAGTGGCAAGGTGTGCGTGTGTGCTAGTTCTGGACTTTACTGAGGAATGGTAAGAAAGTCATCAAGCTCTCTATCTCTGGTTCTCAAAACTTTTCTGGGGGTAGAAAGTCACTGGCCAAGAGCTTTTCTATGTGTTTTTAGTTCTTAAGACCAAGCTCTTCATCATCTATACTCTTGGGTACTTTGTCACTTACAAGACTGTAAACACGCTTCTCTTTGCCACCAGGCTTTGATGACGCATTTCCATACCAAACCATGCCACAAACTGCTAACAGCATCCCCATGACAACCTGAATGCTCAGGCCTTGCCTACCAAAGAGGAAGAACCCTAAAATGAGCACCAAAACTGTCTTCATGTGGCCCAGCACCTGGAAGGAGACTGCACTGAATCGGCCAATGCATATGAACTGGCTCAAATTCACACCTACCGCAATCAAACAGGAGAAGACGATGAAAAACTGCACATCCACCATCAATCAAATATGTCATGACATTTTTCCAAATTAGAGAAGAAAGAAAACCATGTGCTGGATTTTGTGATTCTTTGGACAGAAAACTAGGTGGGTGAAACAACCCAAAACCAATAAAAGCAGGAGTCATTGGTACTTACAACTGCTGCAAAAGTGAAGCTATAATGGTCAACTCGCAGATCTGATAACCAATAATCAACAAAGGGCCCTGCTACAACTAGTGATGCAGCTTGTACAGGAGCAGTATGACCAAGAAGATCGAAGGAGCCCAATGAGTACTTCTTCTGAAGATTATGCACATACTGCAAAAGAAAATCAAACTTTTTTTTATCAGAATGAAATCTCCAATTATTCTTGACAACAAAAAGGGCATTGAAACTGTTGCTAGCACCTTAAACACACAAGAGTTTGAGACATTTCCTGGCTGCATTCAATGCCCCCATGTTTCAATGTCTGGCAACAAATGCAACATTCTCTCCAAAATGGCAATCTGAAATCCCAGAAATTACTGCAAGCAGCAAAACATGGGAAAAATTTTCTATGAAGCTCAATCACCTAGTGCACCTAGGTGTACATCAGACCAACCAGGAACATCTTTTACAGAAGTAGAAAATTCACACTACCTGCTGCCCCAAAAAACATTAAAATTGTATGCGAGCCAAAATGGACTCCAAAGACATTGTCATAAGGTGCATGCCACTTGATGACACTGCTGGTGCATTTTCTAAAATATCTATGAAATTGCAGAGAAATCTCCACATGAACAATTTGAACATAAACATGAGAATGAGTGCTGTCATAACCTTATGAGAGTTGCTCACAAAGTATCAGACCCATCTATCAGACCCATCACCCTTCATCATCACAAAATAGCAGTGATGAGCGGCATGACTACACACAGACTTCATCAGCTCCTGATAGTGGGTGTAGTAGATAAGCATATAAGAATCCGCTCAAAATCTGTGCAAACAAGTCTACAAAACCTGGGTCTTCTAAGGGACAAAAGCTTTGCTTAAGAGAGTGGGAGGTTTGCCATGGCTTTCAATTTGGTTGGTGGCAGTGGTGGCTTCTTACATACTGTTGGAGTGCAGTGCTCCACACAGCAATGACTGCTGCCACGAAACCCTTGGCATTCACACTCACATCACTCACAGTGCAGATGGCCACTCCAACCAGCACCACCATGATGCTCAACTTTGTGTCCCTGGAGTACCCGATGTTGTCAAACAAAACCTCAAACAAGCAAGAGACTGGGATCATACTCAGCTTTGCAATCTGCATCATTGTCATCATCATCATTGTCATCAGCATAAAACCAAAATGTCCAAGACCACAGAGTATGCACCACCACAGGGGCAGCACCAAAAACAGATCAGTAGAAATTGAGGCAATGCAACAGCAAGGAAAAAAATCCTAGGGGATAATGCAATAGCAAAGAAACAAAACCCTAAGAGTCAATCATGCTCAATCATGCTGGAAGACACAGCTGTGGATCGATTGGAGAATGTCAAGCAATGAGGGAGAAAAGCATTGCCAAGCACAGCAGCAGGCAATTTCATTATTTTACCTGATAGAATCCAACAGAGTTCCACATCAAGCTGACATTCATGCCCACGATTGAGAAATTTGCACACAAGGCGAACTTGGCAAGATCAAGGAAGGGAAGATGGGATGGCTGGATGTAGCCCATAAATCGGAGCCCAACAGTCATCAATGTGGTCATTACAAAGTGTAAGCCTGTTAGAGTTGTGGCTGCAAAGAACAACAGACAAACAGGCCCCCAACACAAAATCATACCTAGTTGAATCATTTAGAGTGATGATGATGTTCAGGGAGGGAGGAGAGATCCTATCTGCAAAGCTTGATTGCAATTGAAAGAAAGGAGGAGGAAGAACATGACGGAGAATCCATCCACCTCCTCAAAAGGCCAAAAAAAGAAAACAATTGGAAAAGACAAAGACAGGGTAGTACCAAAACGGAAGCCATAGTTGGCCATCAGCTGCTTGTTCACCATGATGATCCCCACAGAGGTGCTGACATTGAAGAGCCATGCTCCCACATCCAATGCAGCTTTCCTGTCTGCTTTACTGACTGTTGAAGCCGTGTTGCCACCTTTGAAAACACTACTAAAAGCCATGTTCTCTCCCTCTCTCTCTCGATCTCTCTCCTCAGCTCGCCTTGCCCCCAACAAATTCCAATGCCGCTTTCACAAAAGAACCAAATGCCGGCCTCTTAACACCTCATTGTAAATCTCTCACAGTGACCAACACCATCTCTCGAGATCCAAATGTTCTCGGCCGCTTCTTCTCCAAACAATAACCCAATGAAGACTCTCGATCACAGATCCGATCTAATCACTCAGAGCTCTTTACGAAATCTTTTTTCTCCTTCTGCTGCTGCTGCTGCTCCTACTCCCTCCCTCCCCGTCCACATACACACAAAGCTATCATAGATCCACATTCAAAACAAACAAACAAACCCACAATCATGAATCTAGCTAGCTAGGTTCCCTCCAGGCTCCTTTCTTTCACCGACGAAGACTAAACTACTGCGAATGAAATGAATACCAATATTGCTTCCCGATAAAACTGCGACCTTTGAGCACCAGGGGAGGAGGGGAAAAAAAACTAAAACTAAAACTAAAAAGAAGGAAATCACAGCGGCGCTAAATGCAGAGACGCACATACAAAAGGAGCACTCTTTTCTGCGTGAAAAAGCGAGCAGACGAGATCTGAGAGCGGGGTGAAAATCCGCATCGACGACAATGCGCACTTCTTCCTCTTAGTCTTCCTCCTCGCCGAGGCACCATCCCAATCATCGCGCGCGCGCTGACAACCTGCGGGTACCATCCTGTGCGTAAACCACCGCCTTTGTATATAACCGTCGGGTCTCCAAGGCGGTCGCAACCGCCGGGCACCGCCATAAGTACCCGACGGTTCTCAAAACCAGCCCCAACAGCCGGGGCACCGCGGAGTTGCGCCAACACCCGCCCTACGTACCCGAAGGTTCTCAAAACCAGCCCCAACGGCCGGGGCACCGGGGAGTTGCGCCAACAACCGCCCCTACGTACCCGAAGGTTCTCTCCGTGTGGCCTTCTTCGGCGCAGAGAGAACCGCCGGTTTATTTCGAGTGGGTGCGAGACCGACTGGCGGGTACCACGAAGGGGCACCATCCTCCATATATAACCGGTGGTTCTCTGACAATGTACCCTTCTCTTAAGTCCAACAAAACAGCATTTCACCTTCTGCTTAGTGTATATGGAGGCCAGGTTATATAGCCAGGGTCCCACATGGGACCTTACAAAATTTTGTAAGGTCCCTGAGCAAACTGTACATGGCCTAATATAGGACCTTACAAAATTTGTAAGGCCCCTAAGCAACTGTAAATAGCCTTACACAGGAGGAGCTTTACACATTGTAATCTCCTTCATATTTTTTGTAATGTCCCTGTTAGGTTGCACCATGGCCTTACACAAGAAGACCTTACAAAATTTTGTAAGGCCCTCTATATTTTGTAAGGTTCCATTCTTCTACTCCATATGACCTTTGTACATTAAAATACTTTTGGCCTAAATTAAATTTTATTTAATTAATTAATTAATTAATTAACTTGTGGAGTTTGTTCTAGGTGGAGAATCCAAATGCTAGTCAACTCCTTTGTCCTTCGATACAATCATATACTTCAGTTCAATTATGCTTTCAATCCATGCACAATGATAGACTCCCCCTCTCACACTAGAAGCCAACAATTGAACTACAACATAATAATAATAAAAAGAGCACAATTCTACACATGATTTCCCCTCATTATAGGATTTTGTGAAAGGTAGGTAGGTAGGTAGGTAGGTGGGTGGGTGGGTTGGCAACCCATCCACAAAAGGTTGTAGCCAAATTTGGCTAACAATTCCGAGAGGTTTGTAACAAAAAGGAACAAAATTTGCAATGTTTTGGTGACAAGTTATGAACTATTGTTTAAATATGGTGACTTGAAAACTTTTTTCTTTGTAATTTTGTTCAATTCTTTGAAATGAAGAAGGAAACTTGCAACAAAGAAATTTGTTTGGTGTCATTTAGGTGTGAAAATTTGGGGAAAAAAAAAAAAAAAACACACATGGCTACTACCATGTCATCATCATTTCACTCCTTTCAATTTCCTTAAATCCATGGGTGTTGTGGAAAACTATTGCATTATTTACTTATGACTTTCTAAAAAATTCCACACATTAAAAAAACTTAGTTGTGAATTTCCCTTGGGTAAGTAGTATGCAAACAAGCCAAAAAAAAAAAAAAAAAAAAACACACCACGGAAGGAAAGCAAACATCAGTGACCACTTGCCAACCCCTTTCTCACAAAACATAAAACTCACTCACGCTT
>Ga0116231_10012590_pt1 | contig 12343 bp, 5 predicted proteins | sample S1TSphgellanicum_2_FD_89695 | JGI IMG/M metagenome (GOLD analysis project Ga0116231, IMG submission 89695) | Host-associated microbial communities from peat moss isolated from Minnesota, USA - S1T2_Fd - Sphagnum magellanicum MG | ecosystem: Host-associated > Plants > Peat moss > Unclassified... | reverse complement strand
ATAGAACAGTCTTTCTCAAAATATATTTCACAAAATGATGAAAATTTTCCACCAATAAAATCATTGATTGGGTTTTGCCTCTATGCAGGCCTTGGTGATGTGCAACCCACATTAAGGAATAAAATAATGGTCAAAGAATAAGCCACACAGAAAATCAAATGTTCACACATGCAAGAAACTCACAAATACTAATTTTATCTACATTTACATATTTTGGTTCAATCATTGCCCATGCCATATAAATTACCAAATTCAAGTTCCACAATGTACAAAATGTTCACATGTGCAAAAGCATCCTGAACAGAGAGCTACATTCTTATATTTGGGTTAGATCTAACCTTATGGCGCATAAAGTGCAAAAATTGAGGATTGAGGATTGTGTATCATGAATTTTTGGACCACATAAGTTGTGGAGCACAACCTTCATCACTTGGCACCTCATCTGCGACAATATAATGCTCAGTACAACTTTTCATCAGAAACAGTATTTTTTCTTTTCCAATTGTATGATGTAGCTGAAGTGGTGATCATCTATAAGATGATTTAGCCCAATTTCACAATAAAAAATTACAAAGGTCAAAACACTCACGTATAAAATTTTGGCTGCCTGCTAGAACTTAATATACAATCTGGAAATTTCCCAAAAATTATAAGAAGTTTTTTGAAATTGATGACTACAAACTCAAAAAAAAAAAACAAAACAAAACAAAACAAAAAAATATTTTTCCACGATTTCAAAAAAGCTACTCTTTCAAAGGCTCACCCAACAAAAAGAAAACCTGTTCACAAACATTGCAATTGCTGCAAATCAAATTAATGTGTAACACCCATGTTTGGCCAAAAGGCTCTTATTTATAGTTAAAGCATTTGTCTTCACCACTCTCTGTACCACCCACACAAGAGAGAAGTGGAAAGAGGTATCAGATCATGTGATTTAGTTCTAGGCACAGTAACATTGTACCATCATCCATGATGCAGTAACATTGCTTGGCAATGATAGCCTGACGGATCTCAGCTAATACTAGAGGCAACATAAGTCAAGTAAGACCATAGCACCAGAAGTGGAAGAGGAGGTCGAGGATAACATAGCAGCACCTAACACTGTGAGTACTGACTCGTGAGGGGACCCTGAAGGGAGCCCTACTATGAACGATTATAACTATTATAGCCTACTTAGGCATGCAATGACTTGGGAATGTGTGATTGCAGGAGGAGTTTAAGTTTATTTCAAATATGCTGCAATATAGTTTTGGTTTAAGATTAGAGTCGATTTGTTTCAGATGCCTGGGTAAGTGGATCTTAAAGGCAACCACAGATTAGAATTTTAATTTTTTTTGGCATCAATGCTTTTCAAAGTCAATTCATGACCAGATCCAAACACAGGAGGTGACATCTAGAGGCATACATAGTGACCATTTTAGGTGCAGGTGGTTGTTTGCTGTGAGAGTTACAAAAGAAAAATTTGACATCATGAGTCACATTGTCTGGGAAAGCCAGATGTGGATGTTGCTTCCTAACATACAAAATGAGGAGGAAGGTGCTCAAGCAACAGATGGTTCGGATAGCAATGGAGGACAGTAAAAGAAACGTGGGATTGTGCACTGCACAAAGAATCTCCTCCAACTATCAATACTGAGTTTCCCATTCCACTAGCACTTCTAGCGTTTGGAGGTCAGAGGTTGAATAGGCAGGACGGGCCCAACCAGTTTTGATGGCCACAAGTACAAAACCTTGCACACAACCAATTTTGATTGAGCCCAAGTACACAACCTTACGTGCACAGCCAATTTTGATCAAACCCAAGTACACAACCTTACGCACACAACCAATTTCGATCAAGCCCAAGTACACAGCCATATCCACACAATGGCAATGAGAATGCATGCCCAACACCTGCCCACCTGAGATCAAATGAATGAAGTTGGCAAGCTTGCACCAATGCCATGGCATGCACCGGGCCCATGAATCGTGCAAAGGGTGAACTTCCAAGCTATGAAGATGGTGCAAGTTGAGCTACCTGACAAATGATTCCCATGAAGAAAAATGGCAATTGGGATGATGTTTCTTTGAAGTCCACAATGGAGAGTGTGGAAATTTGCTCCAAGATCCAAACTACAAGCCAAACTTGGGTGTGCCTATCACATCATTATGGAGTCATTTGTATAGCATTACACAATCTCGAAATAGAGGCAAAGTAAGGGTCTTACAAAAAGAAGCGGAAAAAATTCTAAAATTTTGAAAATGTTTTATTCATTGGCACCAATGTTGACTTTTTTACACAAAAAATTCCTTTTCAAAAAGAATTACATGGATTTACACATATTTACATGGCAAGTAAAGATAAATCATTTACATTTAAACAATTTTACACAAATTTAAATGATATTTACATAATTTGAAAGTTACATGTCCATAGTTAAGCATTCACACTTACACTAATGTGGAGGAAAGGTTTTACACTTTCATGGAGTGTAAATAAGTTTCAAATTTTCCTTTGGATTTATGCACACACACCTGACATTATTGAAAATCAATGTTATGTGTGGAAGTGTAAATAAACATATATATGACATGTAAATGCCATGTAAGTGTAAATCATTTACATTTACAAGCCCAAACTTTATACACTTACAATGTTATTGGGTATGCTTTACTTTTTATACTTACACAAGGGAGTGTAAATGCTTTAGGGCATGTAAGTGTAAGTGTGTATATTATATATCATTAGTGAATATACCTACTTGCAATCCATATTAATTAGTTGTAGGTGCATCCCAAAGCTCAATGTTTGTTTTGTTTGAAAACCCATTTTGGTTAACCCTTCCAAAAAAAATCATGATATTTTTTATTTATTTTCCAAATTCTACCAATATTGGGGATGTGAAACCCCTTTGCAAGCTCCTAGTGAGAAGTCAAGATTTGGTTTCTTGAACCACCTTAGCCATCCCCACCTTGGAATTCCATTCTTGAAAAGTGTTGAGCTTTTTTGTGTAATTTCAACCACGTTCAAGTGCAATTGTGTGAAGGTGATCAAGTGCTTGATTGCTTGCATCATTTTCATGTACTCAATCAATGATGAGACTTTCTACCTAAACCTATCAAAAGCTTATAACATGAACTACTATCCACTAACATAACTATGGAATTGCAATGAGTCAAGTCCACAAGCTAGGTGAAATGTGGGCATGCTTATACTAGTGCAAATAGGCTCATGGTTAATGCATTTGATCACATTACATGAATGAGAATGATTGAACATTTTATCATGCATCAACTCCCAAACTTTTACATCTTCCAATGCAATTACGTGACACGCCTCACGCCTCATTGAGTGATCTTTTGTTACATTTGTTGGCCCCATATTGTAGTTTTGGATTAGTCTATTGTTAGCTCTAGCTATGTGCTCCCCCTACTTTAATGAATAGCTTACACATTTCAAAGGTTCATTACAAATTAATATGGGAGGGTTAGTTTTAAAAGTAGGCACCAATGGCATTAGATGTGATCCCTTAACTACCCATATTAAGGTCTAGGTGTTCACACTTTGGAAATGCATTAGTTATTCATGGATAAATAAAAAAGTATGGTTTCATCTCAATTTACATACACTTTCATTTGTTAATGGAATGAATTTTTTTCAAATGAAGTTTTTATCATTTGTTGTGAACATGCTTGAAACTCTCCATTTAAAGTTTTTTTAACTTATGTTTTTTGTTATTTAACCTGACTAACCATGACTGTCATACCCCAAGACTCTTGTTAAACATCCCTTGAGCTTTTCACTTGATTTGAAGTCATGCTTCTAACTAAACTTACATATGCACCCACATTAGTTGGTTAGTTATTTCACATCTTGAGTGATTGGGAGATATGGATTTTACCTCACCCGGGTCTCAATATTAAAAAAATTTCCTTGAATTTGGCTCTCATTCATCTGGTTCTCATACAAGTCAGAATTGATGATCAGAATTTCAGTCAGGATACTTTGAAATTTTCAAATAGGGATAATGGGGGTGATACCCCATGATGCTTGAGGGTAGTTTTGATGCTCGCACAACACTCAAATATACTAGCATAAGTTTCACCCTGGGAACTTAACTAGCAGGCATGTTGAAATGCATAAAGATTTTGTTGGGGAGGTCAAGACAGAGTTCATATCCTCTTTGACTTTTGGCCAGTTCTACAAAACATGAAAAATGGTTTTTTTTTTTCAATTTTGTGATGTAGGTGAAGTGGTGATCATGCATATGATAATTTAGCCAGATTTGGCTACAGACTGAATATGAAAGTAGAAAATAATCAGAATCCTTTTATATTTTTGGCTACCTACTGGCAGTTTGGAAACCTTTTAAAAAAATAATCTAGGAGGCCATTTACTCCATGGGAAACCCTTTGGATAACGTCGAAATCATATTTTCAGGTTGAAATTAGCCAAAATTTTGCCAAATAAAAAACACTGCATGAACCATTTGTGTTACTGCACGAGTAACTTTCCAAAAATAAAAAAGAAAACACTAATGGGTCGTCATGGCATAAGGTGTGGCCCTATAAAGAATTGGGTTAGTGATGTAATGCCAATGCAAGTGATTTTATTGACTCTGACAGTAGACAGACTCAATATGGGCTACTGTTCAGGCACTGCCCTTACATTTAGGGGTTAAGGGGAGAGACTACACAATGACATGTCATGTAGGTCATTTTGCTTTTCATTTATTTATTTATTTATCCATTCTTAGGGCAGAGACATACATAACTAGCTGCTTGTTTACATGTGCAATTCAAACAACTTTGTATTGTTAGCTCTTTCTTTGTTGAATCCAAGAGAATTGTTCTTTTGGTGCTGTTGAACAAGCAAATCCAATTTTTGTTGTACATTGTCCTTCTGAAATGGAAGTCTGTAGCTTTTTAATTGTGATCTTAGTGGAACCTTATGACCATTTTGAAGTATGCTCATTTAAAAAATTCTATCCTATATTTGAAACTAAACTTTTTAAAATAAAGGTTATGTGGCTTTATGGTCAAGTGTTACTAAGCATTTGCATTGGCCCCATGATGGCCTTGTATTGAGTATTATGATTTTGAGGCCTATCTGTAAAAAAATATGGCTTATATGCATACTCAATATGTTATGGAAGTTTAGATGAACTTTAAGGATTTAAATTTGAAGTTTGTACAAATACTTTCATATTAGTGAATTATGACAAATTTCCTACAAAATAGTACTATGATCTTTGTTGTAAATTTATGAATGGAAGAAAAAAATATTAAAACAAGTAAACTGAAATTAAAGTTATGCTTCACAAGCTTGTTGTAATTTGAATGAGGATATTATTGACATTTTTATTAGCTCTAACTTGACTATTAGCTGATCTGAAAACTAGTTTTTCTATTGCTTTTGGAAGTGTTGCAAAAACTTCAAGTGTAATTTTGTTATATGGGGTTGTCTTCAATTTTGAGTAGAATTTATAAGTTATGTGCAACCATTATTGGGAGTTGGTGGAGTTAATGGGAGGTAATTGTTGAGAGCTAATTGTTGGACCTTGGTGATGAAGATGTCGCTATGATTTTTTTGAATGATAATCATAGGTTATTGCCACCTTTTAAATTGTGTTTGGTTTGGTATACCGTAAGACTAACAAAATGGTGTACAAAGTATTCTTATGGAGTTTGTTTTGCAATCTTGGAGACATGTCATCTGATGGCTTTTGAACCTTGAATTCCTCTAGTAAAAAGTAGCAATGTGTGAAGTTAGTATGTCAAGATGATTAGGAAGTTGGAACTAGGAAAGCTCTTCAATTAAACTGGGGCATATATCCTAAGTTATCACACAGAGCTACTACAAGGCTTGGGGTCTTTTTCCATTAGGCTCGGATCGTAGTAGGCTAATGAAATCCACTGACACGGACACTACCTTAGTACCTTGGCCAATTCCACACTAATTATATTATTTTCAGAAATGTTGAAATTTTCAAAAATTATTTTTCCAGATCAAAAAATATTTTGAAAGAAAATAGATAACATTTAAGAATATTTCATTTGTTGAAATGAATGTTTCAAAATTAATTATTTAGTCGACGGACATGTGTTGAAGTGGCCAAAGTATTATAGTATTGTGTTAGGTGCTTTCTATTGCATAGCCCCAATGGGCTAAAAGCTTGTAACTATTAAGTGCTAATAGTTCCACAAACTAGCTAGTTTTAGCTATTTTCTAAATGCGCATAGGTTATAATTGTTTAAATGTGACACATGTCATGTTACAATGAAATTTCACAACTTGATTAAAAGCGCTCACAATTCCTATAGTTGGTCAATGCAGTAGCTTTGAGTGATTGGAGCCCAATTGGGTGAAAAGACGTATTTGAAAGGGGCTGTTATGATAGCATGCATCATAAGAGACCCCTAATGGAAAGATGTCCTTTATCATCTATCTAGCTATCATAGGGAAGTGGTGATTACTGGTATTTTGGGAAAGTAATTTGTTTTTCCTTGCCTACCAAGGCAAGGATATTGTGTTTAGATTCATTATAGAGTATAGCAGCTTAAGCGATTTTGTCCCTTAGGTAATAGGTGTATTTTTATATGAGGATTTTTGAAAGATGATATTTTGGCTTGTGTTGAAAATTGAGATTAGTTACACAGTAATAATATCTTGAAGGATTTTGGTTTCTTTAAAAAGATTTCTTGAAGATTATATTTTCAAATGGTGAAATAGTTGAGTTTTCATAACTCTTCTTTTGCCTTGAGATACTTTTTAATGCAAATGGCAAGGCCACAATGTGACACACCCCTTGTTGGAGTTGGCCTTACAAAACTGACTACCAATTCCCACAATCTTTTCTTGGAACCCCATCTGGAGAACCCCCAATGTACTCCTTGTTGGGGTGCCTAATAGCTGGGATTACATTTCAGAGTTTGTTGGAGCCGCTGTTGCGCTTCATCAATGACTGCCAATTCTCATAGTCTTCTCTTGGAACCTCACCTGGAGTATTTGAGTCCCTTGCGAATGTAGAGGTGCGCTGCACTCTTCATTGGTGTTGGATGTTCAAATGTATCAACTATCAACCAATGACATGGAATGACCAAGCATTGTCTTACTACTTTGCGATCAAAATCAAGGACAATTTGATTACAACTGTTAGCATCGGATTTAATCATGAAAACTTCAAAAATTACATTGTGTTAAGGTGGGAATCCAATATGGTACCCCTATGGCTATCATACTAATGGTGAGCCTCATTACAACAATGATGACATCTCTAATAATAAGTAAGCGGTTCAAATCTAGGATGTGGACATTAAGTTAAGCTACACTATGGGGGACGTTGTGGGGTGAAGGAGTCAATTATGTGATGAGAAAGATATATTTCATAAAAAATAATGAATTATTGGATTTGACCTGTTGTAACTTGACAACAACTTGCATCCCACTATTGGGTTTGTTAGCAAAAGAAATATAAGCAAGTCTAATGTGGAAGTGAATTTCAAGCAATGGTACGATTTTTTATGTAAGTCATCATTTGCAATATAGCAACCTTAAAACATTTTTTAAATGGTCATTGCAACCTAAATTATCTTTTTCACCTTTCTTTCAATAGGCATAAAATTATTGTGATTCCAAACCAATCATATTAAACCTTAAATGAATTATTATTTAGATGAAAGTTGGAGTGCCACCTGTGCAATGTCTTTACAAACGGTCTTACGAAACATCTGCATGTTTTATATATGTAAATTGAGGAAGGGGAGTAATTATAGTTGATCATTGTGACCATTACCAATTTATGTAAATGTTACATGGGCCCATTTACATTTGTAAATTGCATGTGTGAATTTCCTGACTCCCATCAAATTTAATTGTTTCTCCTTTTTGCATTTTTGTTTCTTAAATTATTATTTTCATTAGTTCTAAGTTATATCCTTCAAATTTGTGTTATAGATTTAAATCATGTGGGCCTTGGAATGAAACAAGCCATACAAATTTATTTTCCAATACATGAATTTCAATTGGATGACTTTTTGTAATGCACACAACAATCATATATTAAGCATGAAAAATTTTAGTTAACGAAAAAAATGATTAACAATATTTCTACTTTAATGATGTGAAGGTTCAAGCTTGAGCTTTTTTGTCCAAAAAAGTCTCCTATTTTTACATAAATACTTAAGTTCCTAAAGTTACTAGCAAAAGTGCATCACTTCATCAAAAGTGCATTTTTCCAACCAAAAGAGGTTTTCATCAACAAAATAAATTAGCAACCATCTATTTTTTGTTCTTTATTCAAATAATTTCATTTCATTTCATGAATACATGACCAAGGTACAAGTAACAAACCACTTGATGAAACAACTTATATACTACCCAATTCAATTTCTTTTCAAAAGCAAGCTATGTTCACAATGGTTCCCAAATGCATAATTTTGTTGACAAAATAATATTATCACCAAATTAATGTCATTTATATTTTTCATTATTTCATTGATAGTGGAACATATTTACAATCATCACTTTTGGTTTTGAAGGTGGCACTCATTGCAAAAGAATTAGGTTTTTTCCATTTTTGAACATCTCTTTCTCACAACATATAAATTTTCTTTCAATTTCAAAATGATTTTTCGATGTCACAAAAGGATTATGTTTTCATCATTTTCAAATATAAACCTACAACATACCAAAAAAATTATTCAAGAGATTTATTGCAAAAATATAAACATTTAAATCTAATAAATTGTAGGTTCACTTGATTTCAATCTCAATGGTCACATTATATTACAATGGTGAATATTAGTTAATTGTTGAGGGTGCATGCAAAGGGTTTTTCATTTTTTTGGGTGGAGGGGTGCGGCTCTTTGATTCACCAACCACTAAAACTAATAATCACAAGATGGACACCTCTAAATTAAAATATTGTATAACCTTGGCCTTTGGTCTAGCTATATAGGTAAATAAAGTAAATTTTTGGGCAAATGGTGAAAAGTGGCTACGAGAAAGTGCTAAATCATTTCTATCACCTCCACTTTGTCAAGTAACTTTTGTCACCTCCTATTTATGTGATTGTGAATATGTTTGCCATGTTCCTACCCCCACCTCATGCACTAAGATTAAAAAAACTCCCATCCAGCACTCACATGTAACCCTTTTTTTGGGCTAAAAATGGGTATTTATTTATTTATGTCAAAATGAAAGAAAATATTAACATTTTGGAAATTTTGAAACAAATGTCAGAGGTCAAAACCAATGTCAAAATGAAAAAATCAAAGTGTTTGATCATCCTTCACATGGGCAAACATATTTATAAGTGAATATTTAATGTATCAAAAGACAGTGACATCACTTGGTTGATGATGAAGTTTCGAGATAATTTGTAACTCATCTTTGGGCTTTCCAATATGTTTTTGAAATATTTAATTTTGTTAATCAAAATGAAAGTTATGGCCTTTCAAAGTAGAGGAGTCTCTCACTTGAGATATATCCTTTCCACACACTGATCACTCCTAAGTTTTAATATGTGCATTTTTATCACATGTTAACAATCCTCAATTTTGACCCATATGATTTGCCCAAAGTTTTCACCTTTTCATCTCTGTAGCTTGCAAAAGGAAAGATCCCTAATCTTCACATGCAAACTTATATTTTGGGGAGTTTTGGGGAGCTTCCAAAGTTTCAGCTTTTTCTATTTTTCTTGTGATGGTCTAATTCTAATTGCAGAAAAATGACCAAAAGAAAAGAACTAGTAGGACTACCAAGTTTAAGTCATATTTATCATACATTTAAACCTGGATGCCCAAACATATTCAGCTTTGGGTATGGTATTTCTTATTCATATCCAAGGTTATGATTCAGGTATAAAATTTCAAATTTACATACCATTGGATATGCACTTCATTAAAGTATGTTGATTTGAGATAAGTAAGTTAAGACAAATAATATACCCTATCTGTAGCCAGTGGGTATATGTGGGTGAAAAATATACCCACACGACATTGTTCACCGCCTGGTTCACACTTATTGGACTCCTATTTTTCATCCAAAATATAGTTTGCAGGCCATTTTACTGCTGTGGCTGAAGATGTTTTAAGTACAAGCCCAAATTGAATTTGGCATGAGTTCACTATTACATTTCATGTACAGTTTTGGGTACAATTTCGACTATTCATCCATGAGAGCATGAGATGGCCCGATGCTACAACAGTTGTTCAGGCAATTGTGGGTAAGTATAAGAGCAAGAGTCGCTTTCCTTTCCAAATAAGAAATGTCCAAAGAAAAATTCCTGACTTGGCTTCCCTGGCAACTAGGCATTAAATAAATGCCAGGAGTATTATTGCAAGTGCTTAAAAGACTTTTTTTCTGGTGCGACATTTCACAAAATGCGAATTTAAGAAAAGGTTCCATATTTCCTATTTCATGGGGAAAAATCTTAACTTTTTTGAATAAAAAAAAAAACTGCCAAATATCAACTTGGATGTTAGTTTTGGAGGCATTTTTTTTATAGCATATTCTCACTCTTTCGATAGGTTCTAGAAATTTGTCACCAGTACAGTGTCGAGGCTGGTTAAGCAGTGATTAATTAATTTTGGAATTGCCTAAAATTCTGAAAACATTTACCTTCTACGTTGAGAACCTGAAAGAAACTTTCAAGCACACCAGCTTCATTATTTAGTATAGTGTGTACTTGTAAAATATTATTATTTTCATTGCCAAAAGTAAATGACAATTTAAGTTTTTTTATTAGGCACCTTGTTGCTGAACCAGCCAAGGTACTAGGGTAATACTAAATCCCTCTTGAGATACTCACAATTGATGGAACATCATAAAATTGTAAAAACAACACTGTGCTCAGTAGTTGGACAGACTTCTGATTTTCCCATCTTCTTTCCCTCGAACATACATGAGAGAAACCCCAACTGGAAGGTCAGCAAACAGCCCCAAATTACAGATAAAAGAACTCAAAAGATAGGATGCCCAGAGACACCAAGTGATGGCATTTTTCTGGTGCCTCTCAAACATTGAGCGGGTGGGGTTGTTGATGTATGGTTTTAAGAAGCAGGGCTTCAAGCTTTAGTGTTTGGGGTCTCTTTACATTAAAGACATGTTTAAGTAATTTGTGCAAAAATTAAGAACACACCAACAACACTTTGTCATGTTGTTGTTCAATAATCAAGAATTTAATGGTCGTTGAAATAAGGTAAAAGCATCGAAAACAGCTAGAATAAGCATATTGAGATAATTGAATTTCAATTTCCTACTACATACAATTTTTTCTTAGTGATGAAACAATTTGAAACACAACCCAAGTTGAACCTGAATTTTTGCACTCACTTTCAATTAGCTATAAATTTGTGAAGTTTCAGTAGGGAGTCACTGTATTGTTAGTAGGCTCTCCTTTGTGAATCATGGGTATGTAACACTTGAAATGGGCATTTCAAATGGTGAAATGTAATAGGCTTGAAAAGAAAAAAATTTAATGGTCAAACAAGGATCCTAATACCAAGGTCACATTAGTGAAATTTTTTTTGGGTGGAAATTCTGGTCATTTTGCTATAAAAAATGGCCCAAGCAACATGATCAATCACAAAGTGCAAGTGTGACAATCAATCTCAACCATGCAACAGCCCTTTCATGCACGCCTAATGTACTAAGATTCATTGCATGGACATGTAAGAGCAATCGCAAAGTGTGCATTAAACAACCGCCAACTCACCTCTTGGATGCACATAATGTGTTGATTCTAGCTTGCACATTCTTCCCCATCTCAACCTGTATGGTCATGATTACAACTTTAATTTGCCATTAACATAATTAATTCTTGCTGGGATTAAACATTTTGTGTTACTTTTAGGTCATGTTCATTCAGCGTTCATTAAGCGTTCATTTCAGGCAGGTTTGGGCACAAATATAGGCACCTGAAAAAAGGCACTGTCCATTTCACGTTTGGATACATTACAAGATGAGACACAATAGGCATTTCACCACCATTTTGGAACAACTTTCCACACCACTTTAAACCATAAATATCTTATGAGTCATCATGTTATAAATTGCAGCAGCACAAAATTTGATAATCCATGGATTGTTGCAAAAAATTGATACATCAGGCAAAACGTTGTTGCAGGATGAAAGTTTGCATTTCTTTTGAAGTGTTGTCAATGCATTTCCAAAAAAAATGAAAAAAAAAGTTTTACAACTTTTGAAAAACATCATACTATTGAAAACACTTAATGTCCAAATGTGATTTATTGAACACACAAGAAATGAGTCAGAAGATACAAACAAGGTGATTTTTGGAACCTTTCTCAAAGTGAGAAGTCTGTCAAGATCCCATCCTTGGGCATTAAAATAATCTCT
>Ga0116231_10012589_pt1 | contig 12343 bp, 9 predicted proteins | sample S1TSphgellanicum_2_FD_89695 | JGI IMG/M metagenome (GOLD analysis project Ga0116231, IMG submission 89695) | Host-associated microbial communities from peat moss isolated from Minnesota, USA - S1T2_Fd - Sphagnum magellanicum MG | ecosystem: Host-associated > Plants > Peat moss > Unclassified... | reverse complement strand
TCATCTTTTTTTCTGTCCCACTCTTTTAACATTTTTTTCTCTTTTTTTTATTTATTGGGGAAGTTTTTTTTTTTTTTTTTTAGCATTTTGCTTTTTGGTCCCTCTCTTTGAGGAATGTTTTATCAGGTCCTACCATGAGCCTGGAGTTGAGTTTTTGAGAACTTAGAGGAACATTTCCTATTTGAATAGTTGCTAGTTTTGAATCAGTGTTGGTCTAGTATCTACTTTTAAACTTACCAGCCTACATGACTTCCCAAAACCATCTTGCATCAGTTTTGGGAATACAATCAAGCTAAGAGAGGTTAGGAATGGGCTTTCCCAAGTCATTAAACTCCCTCCAGCAACACCTAAACATGTCCAAGGTCACATTAAATTTTAACTGGGAACATAGCAATTTTTTTCCCAGAGCATCCCAAATAGGTTTAGGAAACTGTGGTACTCACTAGAGGGTGAATGTTCTGGACTAATTGGCTTGAACATAATGGTATGGCCTTTTAATGAAGAGATTTGGCATGAGAATGGCTTAGATGGGTGCTTTGGCAAGGTCTCACTAACCATGCTAAGCTGGCCTGGAGTAGTACTTTGGATAAGATTAAGCTTTTCTCCTCAGGTTACTACTGAGTACAGGCTTAAGCTAAAACCTATCAGCCTAGTCTTGGCAAGGTGGGTAGACACCGATGTTGGCCAGATATAGCTAAGTGTGGTGGTTATCAACATGCATAATGCCCCAATTAGTAACTATTCATGTCCAGATTATGCCCATCTTCCATATATGGAACTATTCATAACCAGCTTATGTAAGTCATTTCATGATCCTTATTCAGTTATATATATATATATATGCAAATGGATGTTTTTTCATTATTCATATCCATTGTTATTGTATGAGATCCCGGATATGCAAGAGCTATGCTATACATGTCCTTAATATTAAGGTCCAGATATGTACCTCCAAATATGCATATGCTTAGTAAGTTTGGGGTTTTCAAGTTTCCCAACATTGAGCCTTTAAGGTGTTAAAGCTTCCCTTGTCCCTTGCTTTCCCTTTTGTTCCATCAAGGCTTTGTGAAAGTGGTGCCAATAGTTTTGTTGTACGACGAACTTTGTTTGAGCATTTGAGGTTTAATCTTTGATCTTTGAACATTCATGGTGTTTAAGGTTTTCGGTGTGAGCTCTAAGTCTAAGTGTTTGAGGTTTGAAGTTTAAGGGTCTAAAGTTTGAGGTGTGGGTTCTAAGTTTAAGCATTTAAGGTTTGAGGTGTGAGTATTAAGTTTAAGTGTTTGAGATTTGAGGTTTGAACATTGAAGGTTTAAGTGTTTGGAGTATGAAGTTTAAATGTCATAGATTTAAGCATTTGAGGTATAAACATTTAAAGTGTGAGGTTTTAGCTTTGAGTGTTTGAGGTTTGAAGTTTAAACATCTAAGGTCTAAGGTCTAAATGTTTGAGTGTTTGAGGTTTGAGGTATGTCTGAACATTTGAATGTCAAGTTGACAATTTAATTGTCTTGGCTTTGAGGGAAAAGAAGAAAAAAGAAGATAAGGGAACACGTTGGAATTGGAAATGGAAATTCCAAACGTTGGAGGTTGAAACTCGAAACCTTCAACTCAACTCTTTGGTAGTTGTAATCTTTTAGAAGTCACAACTTATTCTATAGTGTTCAAATCTTGGCCCTTTTGTGATAGGTAAAAGGTTTTTGAAATCTTCTTTCTAGTTTTTGCACAAATTTCATGCTTTGTGATTTTGTGCATGATAGGAAAATCGGAAGAAAAAAATTGTCATTTGTAACTATATTTTTGTTGTAAAGGACATTTGCTACTAAAAATTGTTTAATTGCATTAGACAAGTTACAAGTGTGGATGAAATCAATAGTTAATCAATACTCCACCATTTGTATACTATTATATGCCATTTGTATATTATCATAAAAATCAACAACTTACATAATGACATGTGACAAATGAAATTGGTTTTAAAAACAAGTGTTTTAAAAATAGATAGTGGATATTCATTGTCTATTTTAGCTAGTTTTAAATTGTGACATATGGCATAACATAAATATGCCATGTGGCATTTTTTGACATTTGGCCAAAATTAATTTAAATAAATATTTAGGTAAGTAGGTAGGTATGTAAGTAAGTAAATAGGTAGGCATGTCAAACTAAGTATGTAGGTAAGGAAGTAGGCAAGTAGGTCAAATTAGTTAAATAGGTAGGCTAGCTAAGGAGGTAGGTAAATATCTACGTAAATATCTTTAAATTTTAAAAAGTTTAACCTTTAAGGTTAAGCTCCTTTGATTGATTCATCCCAATTGACCTGTGTTTTTTTATATGAAAGTGTAAGACAAAGCCTACTCATTATATAGTTCTCAAGATCAGAGAGCTGGAAGAAAAAACATATTGGATAAAATTTGAAGTTGGAAACTTAGTTACAAACTAGATTGCATCTAAAAAGTTTATTTCATATCATTTGTCCTCCTTTTGAATTTTGTAAATTATATAACTAAGTAGATAAGTAATTAGCCAATTATTTAACTAGTTAACTAATTCATTTAGTTATAAAATTTCATTAAATATTTAAATATATATTAAATATTAGTTATTTATTAATTAATATTAATATAATTAATTAATTAGTAAACATGTAGTTTACATTAGGTAAATAGGTAACCTAGGCTAAATTGGTAAGTAAATAGAAGTAGATAGGTAGTTAATTTGCTTAAATTCAAACTAAATATAACATTGTAAATATAACATACCCCCATTATACCCTTAATAAAATGTAGCAAAACTACACATACTTTTCATAAGTTTTTAGTACACATATGTATACTATTAGGGGCTTTATTGACACTTTAGTGGTGCAATTAAGTTTGGTTCCATTTGTAATTAATGGGACATACGAGCGTGATCATGGATGAAAACAATCCTTGAACGTAGGATGAAGAAGTTATTAGTCACAAATGTAGTTGTAGCATAGTTGCAAGAATGATTAATGGTGCACTATAGTTGCAAAAACAATTAAAGCTAATTGCAAATAACAATAAGTTGTGAAAATGGGAGATTTTTTCTAGTGATACAGTCAAAGTTGTGTTTATTGTTTATAGGTTATTTTTCATTTCCTTGTAGGTTGGACTTGAAGGTCCTTTGAATTTAGCAATTTGCTAGTTATATGTGTAGTGTGCACATTTCATATGCACCATGGTTATAAAAGATGATTGTGTTGTTGTTGAAAGTGTTGGTCGGGTTGATGGACCACTTATATGTGAAGATGTGGTCCCAAACACTTCATTTTAAAACATGAAGAATGTGCACTTATAAATCGGGAATTTGCTAGTAAATGAAGTATTATAACTTGTAGTTATAGAAATTCAAATTGTATTTTGGAAACCACACCACTAAAATTCCATTTGTTGGGGTTTTTTTGGCTATGAATAATGATTTGCTTGTGGATCTTGAAATTTTGTAAATGTTGCAATGTATTGTTTGCAAATTAGAAAAAACAACAAGGTAATTTTTTGTCCCAAAGTTTTATTTTGAAAAAAAAAATTGATTAAATATAATAAAACTAATGGGATTATTCCCATGAAAAATTGTGTTGATTCTACACATCCCAAGTTGTTTATTCAAAGAAAATTGTAGCTTGTAAAAAAGACAATAGTGGATGATGGAAATCATGTGTGGCAATGAAGGAAAAAAAAGATTAGGCCTTCCAAATCTACTATCAACACTTATTTTGGGTCCATAAACCTTTACAAAAAGATAAATTAGGGGAAAAAAATGTTTTTTGAAGATTTCATACTTCACATTTGAACATTTTCCACCCCTAAAAACATTTGGCTAAGAAGGTTAGTTTTATGTTAATGTTTTTGTGTTTCATTTCCTTCTTAGATTGTTCTGATGGATGAAGTGCTTCTTACAATGGTTAAAAAAACCTTGGATTTGCATGTATTTCCAAACTTAAATCTACAACCATTGTTTGTTATAGTTTTGACCTTTGGATATCTAGGGGTAGTGTGGACATTTTTGCCATGGTGATAATTTTTTAAATGAATCTTAGACCCTTATGCATGTTATTATGAGCTTATTTGAAGTGCATGAAACTAGGAGTTAGAATATGACTATTCAACTTAAATCATTATTTTCAAAGTTTGGATTAATGCATCATGTGATTGCATTTATGAAAAATGAAAGCAAAAATTTGATAGCCATGGTGCTTGCATTGCACTCCATCATCAATTATGAACTTTTGAAACTTATCAAGGTTTATGAAGGTATGTGTTTTGGGCATGTATGCTACTAATGATGACAAGGTTTCTAAAGGTTTAATGTAAGTTAGTGTGAAGGATGCACACACTTTTTATAAAAAATAATTACATAGACAAAAAAATCTAGGAAAGATAGGCAAGAAGGGGAAAAGGCTTGCATTGAACACTAAACTTTAGTATTGAAACGTGCACATCTACTAGTCATGATGATGAACTTGAAGATGAAGGTAATGTGTTTGGGGTTGGAACATCCTTTGAGTCTTTTCAAGTATTTATCACTAGAGAATAATTATCGTTGAAGAGGTTATCCATACCTTCTACTACATGTGAAAATCCTTTTATTTGGTGGCATAACCACAAAGGCCAATTTCTAGATGTGACATTTTTGGCCAAACAAATTCTTGGCATTCTAAGGTCACAAATTGAAATCAAAAGGTTGTTTAATCTTGTTGGAGTATTTGACAACTTGAGGGTGAAAGCACATTACAATGGTCAAAGATTGTTGTCACAAATATTACTTTTTACAATTGTATGTTTTTGAACTTCTACCAAGCTAATATTAAAAGGGTTTTTTGCAAACAGCACTTGGAATAAGGTAGTTCAAAGCCCAAAGAATAAGATTGTAAAAACAAATCACACTTTGAAATTGACATTAAATGATTAAAAAATATATTAATGAGAAATTGGTAATCGTCACGATATATTGCAAAGTGCAAATATACTTAAAAAACCATTCAAACAATTACCAAACTTGATGAAATATTCGATCATATATTACATATGAATTCATTGTCCCATTTCAATTCTATATGGAGAGTTCCATTCATATGATTTCACGAAAAGCATTTGGATGAGGTTTTTCATTCAAACAAACATAAATGTGTGAATACATAAAAGCTTGTTGAAGAAACACTATCATTTGAAACGTAATAAGAATTGTGTTGGAAGCTTTGTGTCAAAAATTCATTTTATGTGTTTATCAAAATGCTAAAGGAAATGAAAAAAATCTACCTTCCAAAATAATACAAAATGCACCCCAAAAAAGTACATTTTTTCTTGCTCGAAATGTACCACCATAATGTGCCTTCACCCTTTATGACAATGCCATTTACAAGTGGAAAACTTGGACATGATCAGCACAATTATCAAATTTTGGTTTGAGGATTTGCATGTGAATTGTATGCCAAATAAAAATATAAAAGGTCACTATAATCTCTTTTCAATTGTTAGAAGGTTACCAATTCTTAAATTTTGGAAAACCACGGTTGCATATGAGAATTGGTTCTTTGATTGTTTTAGAACCATGATCATCTATATTAAAGAATGACCCTAAAAACCACAAATTAATGGATGTCATTTCTAATAACCACCCAACATTGGTTTCATACGTATGTAAACCCTTGTTTGTACAAGTGGGTTGGGGGAGGTTGCAAATGTTACACCTCCACCAACTCGACTTTGATTGAACAACTAAAGATTGAACATAATATGAAGAGATTGATGTTGACTTATAAAAGACAATGAAAGTCCAAACACAAAGCTTGGAGAGAAAGAAAATACTCAAAGGTTTTTAAATTATAAATATGTACAAAACAAAAAAAAATTACACTAAAAGACTAATGTCCTTTCACCAAATGTATGTCTCCTCCTACAATCATGTTAGTTGATAGACAATCCCAACCTTATAGTTTTAGACAATATGCCTTTGTTTTCAGGTTCTATATTATACTCTTGATATATAATATTCCAACACTCTTGTGCTTAATATTGAACCTAAGCCTACTAGTTCTAAGCTCCCACTTCTTCTAAACCTAATAACTTTCTACAAGTTGTATGTTTAATTTTTTTTTTTAAATTTGTGAAAGAATTAACAACTATGATTTCAATTGGGTAATAATTTAGCTTCACCATTGTATTGTTCATAGTGTCTCATATAAAATGATAGTGTAAATCAATATGCATGAATGGTACTTGGGATTACTTGCCAATGTTATTGCACTTTGATCATCACAATTCAATATTGTTAGGTTGGTTTGATCTTCACCAAGATCTTTAAGTAAATTCTAGAGCCATATAATGTGAGATGTATCAGTTTCAATACTAGAAAGTGCAATGTTATTTTTCCTTTTACTTTTCTAACTAATAGCTCCTCTTGCTAGTAGGAAGTAATATCCAAAAGTTGATTTTTCGGACTCCAATTTTTTTGCCAATTAGCATTAGAAAGCCCAATTTATTCCAAACTATTGTTAAGGCCACCTTAAAATATCCCATGTGTAGATGTCCCTCTTAAGTACCTGAATATTTTTTTGACATCTGTGTAGTCATTATGATGAGGGTTGGTGTCGCAACCCTACTTTGAAAGAGTGTGAGGATGAAACTCACACTCCCGAAATGGGGACTTGGGAGTCCTCCGGGACTCTCGAAATTTCAAAGTTTGATTGCAGGGGTCAAAACACCTCACATTGGGGTGTTCTTTATATCATTGGCTATCGAAGTGTAGATGTTGAAAATGGGCTCGCATGGGCCATTTGGACATCTGCAACACATGTTATGGCAAAAAGAAAGGTCGGGAATCTATTCGACCTTGGTGCGTGCAGGTAGAGTGCGATACACAGTTGGAAAGCTCTTGAGGAGAGCTACAAGTTTGCTTCAGACCTCATCCCAATCGGAGGTCTGAGCAAAAAGTTATGACCTAGCAAAGTCCTGGGAATCCAAACTGAGACAATTTCGGGACTCCTCCTTGGGAGTCCCGAAACAAAAAGCCATTCGGATGTAGGTGCCGCGGAGAGATGTAGAGAATATTATATAGGGGAAGGTGGTGGCTTCCCCCCAGTCCGGGCTGTGGTGAGTCTTGTGAGTCCAATGTTGCCCGTGGCTTGTCCTAGCACTAAAGGTGCTCCAGAAAGTGAACTAACCAACTTGTTGGTTGGTTTGATGCAGGTTCAAATAAGTAACTAAAGCTTGTCACTCTTCCTAGTCCCATCTTGGAGCTTCAGCACGCCCCTCTACCCCTTCTAATGCTGAGAGCTGGGAGCGTGCCCCGAGTTCCTCACAATTCCGCTATTTGAATAACTTAGACCCATCTTGGGTTTAACTAGGAACTTGGGAGCGCGTCACTTGGAAACATGTCTTGACTTGTCCCATAACAAACGATATGTCCAGCCTTGTGCAAACCATCGAATGCATCAAACATCCAGTTGTTAACATCCAATTGCTTCTTGAAAAAATATATTTTTCATGTCTTCTTCTTCTTCTAGTGTTAGTGGGCTTTTTTCTAAATTTTGGGTTTTATTAGTTATATTGACAAGGGTAGCAATAGATTTGCAATTTTCCGTACTAAATTGTTTAAAAATGTGTTTTATGTATCTTTATTAACATATGTGAATTTTTCTTGACATATTATTTATAGTTATTTGGATCCCCAAAATGTATGCTAATACATTCATATTTGTCATACTAAATTCAGTTTTTAGTTGATCATTTACGGTTAATAATAAACCAATAGGGTCATTGGTGATTAAATTAGTATCATTTAAATATAAAGTTAAAATTATAAACTTTTCTCCCAAATTTTTTATGTAGATATTAGGATCAACTCCACTATTCTTAAACCCACATCCTAGGTAATCATTAATTTTCTTGTACCATTCACGAGAGTTTTGTTTTTAAGACCATAAATTGTCTTATGTAGTTTATAAATTAAGTCTTTTTTATTTGGATTTATGTATCCTTCAAGCTGAAACACACACACACACACACACACACATAGATATGAAGCACTTTTAACATCCATATGAGGGATGGTTAACTTTTTAGTATCACCCAAACTAGTAGGACTATAAGGAATATTATTTTTACAACAAGAAGATGTATCATTGTAATCTAATCCCTCTATTTGTGAATACCCCTTTACAACAAGCCTAGCTTTAAATCTACCAACTTGACCATTTGAATTAAATTTTATCTTGTAAACCCGCTTGCAACATACCATATTTTGGTTTGTAGGCAATTTAGTTTGTGACCAAGTATTATTTTGTATTAAGGATTGGTATTCTTCATCCATTATTAGTTTCCATTTATTAGCATCTTCCAAAGCTTCTTTGAAAGTTGTGGGTTCAAATGAATGAAGAAACCCATGTTCGACAAAATCAAGAGAATCAATGAACCTTTGTGTATGTTGTCTTTCTTTAGTTGAGCATCAAAGGAAGGGCACTCCCCAATCCATTCTTTCCTCTTCATTTTCACATTCCAGTTCACAATTCGATTCAGAATTGGATTCAACCAAATCTTCATTTGGTACAACCCCAACTAGTTGTGGAAGGTTTCAACCTCAAAATCTTCCTCACTTGTAGAAATGTCAATTTGAGGAAATTTATAATTGTCTTATTCCCAAGATTTTTATACGTTTGGATTTATGGAGACATTATCTCCCATTTCATTTATTTCATGTATTTTGATCATAACCAAGAAAGATACATTTTATGCTTTTATTATCCAACTTTTTTCTTTTCTCTTTTGGGATTGACTATGAATTTCACTTCCAAAAACTTTTAGATGGAAAATAATGGGCTTTCTACCACTCCAAATTTCTTCAAGAGTTATGTCCCTAATAGGAATGTGGGAATTCTATTTTGAACATATGTGGTAGTGGCTATGGCTTTTGCCCAAAACATTTTACTACACTAAAAGTTATGCTCCTTGCACTCTCAACTAGAATACAATTCTTTTTCTTAGCAAACCCATTTTGTTGAAGAGTGCAAGAACTATGAGTTGCTTTAAAATGCCATTTTCAATATGAAATTGATTAAATTCTCCCCCATTGTCACATCTAAAACATTTCATTTTATGTCTCATTTGAATTTTTGTCATAACCTTGAATTTTTTAAACACTTCACTCTTTTGTTTCAAAAAACTTACCAAAGTCCATCTTGAGTGATCATCAATAAATGTCACAAAATATCGTGATTTTCCTAAAGAATTTGTTTACTTTGAACCATACAAATCCAAATGCACCAAAGTTGTTCTATTTCCCCCTTCAATTGGAAATTTAGTTCTTAATTATTTTCCTTATAAACAACCATGACATAAATGCATATCAAGTGGATTGGTTTTAATATTGAAACTAAAGGTTTGTCATGCATTAATTTTAATTTTTGAATGCCAACATGGCCTAATCTTTTATGCCATAATTCTACTTTAGTCCATTTCTTAAGTGCCACTATAGTTAAAAGATCTATTATGATTGGATCTTTTGTGACATTTCTAGAAATTCCCAATTTATAAAGGTTTCCTTCTTTTTTGCCAATGACTAAAATTGAATATTTTTCTTTTCCTTAAAGGAGATAGGATTCATAACTAAATTCAAGTTTGTATCCTACATCAACTATTATTAGCATCAAATTATTTTTAGACCAACGATACAGTATACATTTTCAAGATGTTTTTGAACCATATTCAAGTTCAACAACCATTACCCCTTTTTGTGTTGTTTCATAACTATTTTCATGTCCCAAAAATACTTTTTCTTTTGGCCAAAATTCTGAATATGAAATGAACCAATTTTTGTTTGGTGTCATATGTTGAATTACACTAGAATCAATGTATTACACATTGTTAAGTGTGTATTGGGCTAAAATAACTACTATGAATAATTTATTATTCATTACACTATTTATTTGACTAATTTGACTTGCTTCTACTTTGTCAACAAATTTTTTGGTTACATTTTTTAATGTGATGATTGGGTTTCTTACAATAAAACATTTCCCTTTCTTTGGAACATTGGACATCTCTTTATTATTTTGAGAGTGATTTCTTTTCTTTTTAAGATAACAGTTCTAAACCTTGGATTTTTTACTAGTAAACAAAGCTATGGGCTTTCCTGTTCTACGAGTTTTCCTTGATTTGACTTTCTTGTTATTTCTTCTTGTAAGAAGAGCTTAATTACAATTTGTAAAGTGAGCACATTTTTCCCACTTAATGACACTACAAGTCCTTCATATGACTCAAGTAATGTGCTTAATATCCACTACATTATCATCATCTGATAATGTTACACCTATGATAGCTAATTGTTCAACCATAGAGTTGAAATTATTTACATGTTCAACATCTTCATGTTGTAATTTATTATTATTATTTTTTTGTGGTAACATGCTTGGTTTCAAATATGCCACAAAGACCATCTCGCATTTTTTTTGGATGTTTTCAAATCACTTATTAAAAGGAGTTGACAATGGATGAAAGCACATTATAGTGACCCCCTTTGGGGTATCACATACTACTACTTTCCAGGGATGTGCATGTTTGAATGTATCCCACCTCAAACTTTCGAAAGATTTTCACAAGATTTTTGCTCATTATATTAGAATATAACTTAGGAAAAAGATTAAAAAAGAAACTATTTCATTTCATTTTATAAAATGGGAGATTGGAATATATTTGTGGAAACAAATGTAATGTACATGTGTACTCAAAAACACAAATATATTCCAAAAAAAATTTAAATGATTATTAATTTTTATGAAAGTTGAAGGTATATTGAATCATGTCATTTCACATAATGTTAACCATGTTTGGATACCATGTGATTAATTTGAAATTTTTCAAATGAGTTTTTTCAACAAAGATGCGATAAATGTGTGGTAAATTGAAAATTTGACAAGTAATCACATTCACATAGAAGATGACAAGCATAATTAGATGGTCCATTTTTAAAATTCCATTAAAATTAATTATTTTAATGACTAATGAAACCCTAAAGTTAGTGTAATCAAAATAAAACTATGGCCTTATTATACCAATGTATACCATAAATATCCTCATGGATCTTTCAATATTAATAATGAAAGTTATTATTATTTAAAAATAATATAAATAACATTAATTTTGTAAATTTTATTATTGTAGGGCCCAAAAACCAAAATTGATACCCAAAATTATATATACCATGTTTTTGAAACAATTATACAATGTCTTATAATACTAGACCCAAAAGTGCCCCAAAGGGGGTTTCCATAATGTGCTTTCACCCCAATCTTTTAAATGCAAAAGGATATTGGCCCTAGCCTTATCATCTCTTATCCCAATCAACTTGAAGTTGGGGTGTGACAAGTTTGGTTTTAGAACCATTTACAATTTTCCACAAACCTTTGTTCAGTAAAACATTTGCATCCTAACTCTCCACACATGGAAATTAGTTCCATTGAATTTGTTGATAATTCAAAAGTCCGTGGATTCGGATGCCATAATGGCTTAATGACCTTCTACATTCACTTTGATAACATGTTGATTAATAAAAGACAACGAAACTATAGACACAAAGCTTAGAGAAAGAGAATATATTCAAAGGTTTTTTAATTATAAATAGGTACATAACAAAATTGTTTTATATCAAAGAATTGATGTTTTTTCACCAAAGGTATGTCTCTTCCTATAGTGGTGTTAGTCGACAAACTGTCACAACTTTATAGTTCTAAACAATATGTCTTTATTCTTAGGTTCTATATTATAGAACTGATAAAATATACTAACAATTGATAATCCAAGTTTCAGGCTTGACCCAAAAAGTTGGGTCTTCATTTTATGAAGGTCCCAAGAGCTGGCTGCAAAATCCAATGACAAATTAACACCATGTAGATGGGCACCTCATTTTTGTGCCATTAGGCTTAAACATTTTATAAGAATTTGTTTGGGCCAATTGTTGGGGACTTGTGTAAAGTGTCCTAAGCCCTTAATTAGGCCCTATTCTAAATGTAGAATAAAGGAAATGATAGATGAAAAATTTGATATGTTCTAGTTCAACATCCTTAGTCCCCTATGTGGGGGGGGGTCCCAATGTTGGAGGGCTTCCAATTGGAGCTGGCGGTACTGCATGACCCTCGGCCGTCTGGAGAAGTAAACGTCCAAAGGGATATTTCCGGTCCTGTCATAAAGTGCATGCAATGCTACAGTGTGACTTAGCTGTTAGTCACTCCTAAACATACGTAATCATGGGCACGAGAGAGTTTGAAAAAGAAACTAAAAAGGTCCCATGCTAATGGAGATGAATTTCATCAAGATTCGACAATTTGCGGATA
>Ga0116231_10012587_pt1 | contig 12344 bp, 12 predicted proteins | sample S1TSphgellanicum_2_FD_89695 | JGI IMG/M metagenome (GOLD analysis project Ga0116231, IMG submission 89695) | Host-associated microbial communities from peat moss isolated from Minnesota, USA - S1T2_Fd - Sphagnum magellanicum MG | ecosystem: Host-associated > Plants > Peat moss > Unclassified... | reverse complement strand
TTCCATGGCCGCACCATCCTGACCAGCGCCATGACCGGCAAGACCCTGCCCTACAAGCGCGGGTTCGGACCGTTTCCGCCCGAAATTTATCACCTCCCCTTCCCTGTCGAGCATCACGGCGTCAGCGTCGAGGATAGTCTGCGGGCGCTGGATTTTCTCTTCCGGGCGGATATCGAGCCGTCGCGCGTGGCGGCCATCATCATCGAGCCGATCCAGGGCGAAGGCGGTTTTTACCAGGCGCCGGCGGAGCTTCTGGTGGCATTACGCAAAATCTGCGACCGGCACGGCATCCTGCTGATTGCCGACGAGGTGCAGTCCGGCTTTGCGCGCACCGGCCGCATGTTCGGCATCGAGCATAGCGGCGTGGAGCCCGACCTGGTCACCATCGCCAAATCTTTGGCGGGCGGCTTTCCGCTCGCCGGCGTCATCGGCCGCGACGCGGTGATGCAGGCGGCCGAGCCCGGCGGGCTGGGCGGTACCTACGCCGGCAACCCGATCGCCTGCGCCGCGGCGCTCGCCGTGCTCGACGTGATCAGGGATGAGCGCCTGCTGGAACGCGCCGACGTGATTGGCGCGCGCATCAAAGACCGGCTGCACACGCTGGCGCACCGCAACGACACGCTGCCGATCGGCGCCATACGCGGCCCCGGCGCCATGATCGGCTTCGAAATTTTTGCCTCCCGCGGCGGGACCGAGCCGGATGCGGAGGCCACCAGGCGGGTGACGGCGAAGGCGCTGGGCGAAGGGCTGATCCTGTTGTCCTGCGGCGTTTACGGCAACGTCATTCGCGTGCTGGTGCCGCTGACGGTGCAGGACGATGTTCTGGACGAGGGTTTGCACATGCTGGAGCGCGCGCTGGCGGGGTAACCGCCTGGCGCGCCTCCCGGCTTGAGAAGGCGTGCGATCAATTGGGGTTCGGGTATTGCAGCCTGCCGTTCAAATCCTGGCCGCGAATATCGCCGACGGAATGATAGAACAGCGCGTAGCTGTCGATGATCGACATGTCCGGGAACACGCAGGCATCGAGCACGTCGTTGGCGTTGGTCTTCAGTACCCAGCCGCCGCCGGCGATCGTGATGCCGCCGAACGAGTCGGTGCCGCCGAGCTGCGCGCAATAGCAGGACCCGGGGCCACCGTTGCAGCCGCTGCTGTTGAACGCCGTCTGGGCATAATAGGCGAGCACCGCGAGCGTCGGCTTGGTGGAGACCAGCGTGTCGAGCAGCACCCAGTCATAGGAGCGGAAACCCTGCACGCGCGCCGACTCGTACATGCAGAAACGCTTCGGATAATTGAGCGGCAGCGGATTGTTGCCGTTGGTGCCATAGGTGGGAATGCGCACCTGCACCCGTCCGCCGGTGGAGAGGCAGTAGGCCTCCGCCGCCGCCAGGCTGGCATCCGCCGCATGCGCCCGGCCAGGTGCGAAGATGGCCAGCGCCGCGATAGCGACGACGAGTGCTAAAATTCTCATGCGTCAGACCCCGATGATGAACGCCCGGCCCCCCTGGCCCGCCGTTCCCTGACCGACGTGTTTACAGAACAGTAACACAAACGGGAAGGCTCATCACGCACCCTCCAGCTCCGCATCGCCCAAGCACGATGCGGAGTCGTTGGCTCAGCAAAGCAGCGACAGACGTCTATCCGTCACGCGTGATAGGTAAGCAACGTGCCAGAGCCATGGTCGCTCGACAGGGCAAAATTATGCCTGGCGTAGCTGCCCGCAAATATCTCCTTGCCGATCAGGCTGCCGTCGGCCGCAAACAGGCTGAGCGTGTGGCCAGAGAATGTGGCCGACGCAATCGCCTGTCCGGTGAAATCGATGGCATCGCCGCGCCCCCACCCGCTCAGCGTGCCGCTGATGGACGCGACCGAGGCGACGGTGAACGTGCCGAACCCGCTGAACACCAGCCCGACGCCCGCCCCTTCGCCTTGCGCCAAAATCATGTCGCCGCGCTGCACGTTGAGCTGCCCGTTTCCGGTGACCGTGCCCAGGCAGCTCATGGTTCCGTGGTTCACCTGAATGCGGCCCATATCGACGATGTCGGCCGCCTGCAGCGTGCCGCCACCATGAATTCGCGCGCCGTGCGCGACAATTATCGTGCCGGTCGCCGACAGGGTTCCCCCCGCCATCGACACGACGGCCGCGGTCTTACCGGTGCCGACGGTCAGTGTCCCGGCGTCGAGACTGGACCCGGCGCCGGTCATGGCGAGGCTGGCCGCGGCAATCGACGCCGTGTTGCTTGCGATGCCGCTGCCGGTGATAGCCACGTCGCCATCGGTGCTGACGAATCCGGTGCCGGCGGCCGAGCCGATTTCCAGCGTGCCGCCGACATCGACCTGCCCGCCCTCACCCGGATAGATGATCAACTGGCCCGACCCGGAAGCGCCCACGTCCAGATTGCCGACGGTGGTGAGCGCGCCACCTCCGACCGCGACAGTTGCGGAGGATGATATCTGCAACGCCGGGCCGGTCCCGGTTGCAATCGCCTCGACCGTGCCGCCTTCGAGGGCCAGCGTACTGCCGGGACCGTCGATCACGATACCGCCCGTGGCGGTCAGCAGGCCCCCGGTCTGGCTCGTGACCATGCCGAAGTCGGAGATCGACAGGGCCGGCCCGCTGGCGGTGATGGCCAGTGTACCACCTGACATCAGGCCGTGCGACCCGCTTTGCGCGCCGGTCACATCGACCGCGCCTTTTGCCTTCACCGTCGCGGCCCCTATCGAAAGCGCGCCCTGCAGATCGATGGCGGTGCCGGATAGTGAGGTGCCGATGGTGCCCGTGGTGCCGTTACCGAAGCCCGCATCGTCGGTGTTGCCGACGATCAATCCGCCGGCAACGAGCGCGCTTCCTGCATCCGTCAACGACAGGATTGCGCCGCCATCGTAAGGGCCTGGCAGCAGGGTCAAGGTTTCACCGGCACTGTCCAGCGTGCCGCCCTGCTCCACGCTGATCGAGCTCACCCCCATAACATCACTCAACGATCCGAGTGTCGTGCTGCCGGTCACCGTCAGCACTTCGTCTTCGACGACCACGGTGCCGGGGCCGATGCCAGTACCGACCAGAAGATTTCCGTCGATGCTCGCAGAGGTATTGGGCGAATAAAAATTATCGAGAAACAGCGAGCCAAAACCGGATGCGCCCACGATGACATTGCCAGTGTCGGTCCACGTCTCGCCGCTGCCGAGCGACAGGGTACCGCTGCCATAGTTGACGCCCAGCACCACCCCGCCGGTGGTGGTCAGCGAGCCGAGGGTTGCAGACAAGGATCCGCGGGCACCCTCGCCGATCTCGGTCAGCCCGTTGAGTGTGGCGTCGCTGGTAGAGAAATCGACCGAGCCGGAGACCGGCGTGTTGCCGTTGCCGGCGCGCCCCACGACGAGGGCCGTCCCGGAGCCACTGCCGGCTGTAAAGGGTGCAGCATATTCGCTGAAAAGCGCACCGGTTCCGCCGTCTCCGACGACGATGGATCCGGATGTAGAGATTGGGCCGCTGAAGCTCGCAAGGCCGGCACCTGCGTCCTGGCCGATGTCCAGCACCGATCCGATGCCGCCCAGGAGGGTGCCGCCGAGATTGAGTGAACCATATTGGCCGCTGCCGCTGCCGATGATGGCGGTGCCGGTTCCAAGGTCGATCTCTGTGTTGGACGCCGTATATACAGCGGCGAAGACGATCTCCTGCTGAATACTGGAGACCGTCAGGTTGAGAGCGCCCCCGAGCGGCATCAAATCGCTTCCCAGGAGCCCCAGCGTGCCGTTGCTTGAGCCGACCGTAACCGTGGCGCTGGCCAACGTGGTTCCGTCATCCAGGGTCAGTCCGCCATCGACGGATACGGCAGTCGCCGTGACCGAACCGGCGCCGATCGTGAGGCCGTTGCTCGTGGTGTCGGATACATTCAGGGCGGCAACGGTACCGGTGCCGCCGATGAATCCGGCCCCGACCAGATCGGCGGTATCGCCCGGCCCAGGCGCGCTGTCGCCGGTGATGCCGGTGGTCTCGTCGATCCAGTTTGCCGGATCGCCGAAATTGTCGAGATCACTGCCGCCGATCCACTGATAAATATTGCTCATAAATGCTAATGTGCCATTAATTTTGAGACAGCGCAAGCCCGACGTGTGGTGTGTTTACACCTTACTTTATCAGGGCGTGACGGTGCAGGTGAAGGTTCGAGGTACCATAGGTAAAGCGCACCCTGGCCAGATTAGCCCGTACCGTGCCGGGGCGATGCGGGTGATTTTCCCAGGTACGCGCCGCTATGAGGTGCCGGCGGGGACGGCACGCAGTTCACCAATGTGCATCGGCACGATCCGATGCGTCTGCGCAGCGAACTGGCGGAGCAGCGGATTGGTGCCGGATTTGGCCTCAGCCGCGAAGGCGGCGCCGTCCTTATCGTGAATGGTTTTCATGTCGCTGAGATAAGCTGCTTCGAACGCGGCGCCGGTGCGCGTCGGCCGGACCAGACGGCCACGCCTCGCCCGATGCTTGCTACCCTACTCCACCGACTTGACGTCCAGACCGGGATTGGCGCCGAAACATGTCGCCGACCCCAGCGAGCCGCTTTCGCCCAAATAATCGGTTCCAGGCGCGAACACAGCCGGCATAAAACTCGCCGCCGTTACGTTCGTCGCGATATATGATTGCGATACAGCAATGCTGTGGGTTTGCGCGACCGATTCGGAATCCGCCATCAGCATGGCCGGCGGCGCGCTATCCATATAGCTGATCACCCGCCCGTTACGCGGCACGCGCACCTTGGTCTGGTCCGCGGCTTGCGCCGCCCGTTGCAGGGCCTGGGCATACGGGGCGGGATCGAAACGGCCTAAATAGATTGTCTGGCCGGCGCCGGCCGTAAAAGCCTGCGTGTTGGCCGCGAAACACAGATCCCAGATGCCTTGTTGCAAAAAACTATGCAGCACATAGGTGCCGGGCCGCACACGCTTCCAGATATAGCCGCGGTCGCTGATATGGCCGAGGTTCAAGGCCACATAGCCGCCCATGAAGCCGGCCACCGTGTCCTGTTTCACCGGATCGTAAGGGGCGAGCATCAGCGCCGAGAGCCACGCAGGCTTTGTGACAGACAGGATGATGGTCGCCTTCGCCGCATCCGGCTGTGCCAGCTCGGCCAGGTCGTTCTGCGGCGCGCCGCCACATCCGGACAAAGCCAGCGGCGCCAACACGATAACGTAACGGACTTTCCTGAAACGCCATCCCGGCATGTGCGACCTTGACCGTAAGTCTATGATTGTAGAGCAATACCATGATATGCGAACAGGCTGGCGCTGACAACGCTGGCGGAAAGATCACGTCCCCTGTGATTCTAAGGCGGGTTAGCGAGGCCTTCGGTCGGGGCGGGCGCGACCAGCGCAGGTAGGGCGGGGTGAACCCCGAGGCGTGAGCGGGACAGCCCGCCCCCGCATCGCCCAAGCGCGATGCGGGCTACATATGAGCGAGGCGAACTCCGCCGCGAGCCAGCCCGCAACCTGCGAGCAAGGCTTGCAAGCGCGCGATCCGGTCATCGACCTGGCGCTCGGTGTGGGCGATGTCCATCGGCTCCTCATCGAGGTCCGGCAGACCGAAGAGGCTCATTTGGGAAAACTCCGCTTGGTGTGACGGCCCGGCGGGCTGTAGGAGGTCACGGCCGCGCCCAGGCAGATCAGGCCCAGGGCGGCGGGGATCAGCCAGCTTGGGCGCACCAGCAGCGGTTCGGCCGCGAGGCGCCAGAATTTGGCGCCCATCACGCGGGTCAGCGCCGACTGCAGGCGCGCCGGCATGTCCGCGTCGATTTGCGCCAAAGCCTCGCGCAGGCTCATCTCCCAGTCCGGGAGCACGGCCAGCGCGAAGGCGATCACCAGCAGACAGGCGGCCACAACCAGGAAGCTACGCGTCACCATCTCGGCCTCCCTCGGGTCTCCATAGGCAAGGCAGGTATCATGCCGCAAAGCGCAGGCTGGCGCCATAAGAGCCTGCTCATCCAAGCCGGCCGGTCACCGCGCCGACGTCAATGCCGTTCCAGTTGGTCAGAAGCTGGGATGCCAGCCTGTCCAGAAGCGTGTGTGGCCCCAGCAGACGGCGCAGCAGGGACGCCGTGGCCGCCTCGGCCGCGCGCATCGACCCGTCCTCGGCCTTCACCGCAAAGCCCAGGCCCAGTTCCGGCAGCGCGCCGCAGCACACGCCTTCCGCGCCGGATTTGATGAATAATCTGGTGCCGAACGCCGCGGTCAGAACCGTATCGAAACGCCCCTCGCCGGCGATCATCACCGGATTTTCCGCCACCGCCTGCCGCAGAACCACGGCCGCGGCGGCGAATTCCGCCGGCAGGTGGCGCCCGGTGCCAAAGCGCGCAAACCCGGAAGCCAGCGCCTGGAGCGGAATGGCAAAAGTGGGGATGGAACACCCGTCCACCCCGCGCGGCGCGGCCGCCAGATCCACGCCGGTGACCGCCTCGACCGCCTTGGTCACGCCACGCATCGCCGGATGCTCCGGGCCGACATAGCCACGCGGATCATGCCCGGCGGCAACCGACACGCAGACGAACCCCGCATGCTTGCCCGAACAATTATTGTGGAGCGCGCTCGGCTGATCCCCCGCGGCGGCGAGCGCGCGCGCTGCCGACTCGCTCGTTGGCCACTGCACCCCGCACTCGAGGCATTGCACGGTGCACCCGGCGCGCTCCAGCGTCGCCCGCGCCACTTCGGTATGCGCCGGCGTGCCGACATGAGAGGCGCAGGCCAGCGCCAGCGCCTCGCCGCCGAGATGGAAACGCGCCGCCGCCCCGCCCGCCACCAGCGGCAGCGCCTGCAGCGCCTTGACCGAGGATCGCGGAAACGTCAGCCGCGACGCATCGCCGCCGGACATGACGATCCCGCCCTCCGTATCCGCCACCACGAAGGCGCCGACATGGCACGACTCGACGATGCCGCCGCGCGAGACATTTGCGATCACAGGGTTCATGGCATGGTCCGACATGTTCGCTCCATCCAGCCAAGCCATGGCGAGACGTCAAGCCTTAAGAAATCGTATTTGCTTCTATGCCGCTGGCTGTTGCGTGACACCCATGGCGGCGCTTCTCACCCTCCAACCATACGGCCTGCGGAAACATCCAAAGATCAACCGCGAAGGCGCGAAGAACGCCAAGGTACGCGAAGGCAAAACCAACAAAAATCCGCCACGGAACGGGCCTTTGAGGGTGAGCTCCTTCGCGTACCTTCGCGCTCTTCACGCCTTCGCGGTTAATCTTTGGGCGGTGCGACCGGGCGGTTGGTCGGATGGCGAGCGCGGACCTGTCCATATGCGATAGCCCTGCGCGCGCCCATCTGGCGCGCATCCGATCGCGGGGCTACAAGCTCAGGCATGAGCGACATCACCGGCCCCGAAGCCTTCGCTGCGCTGGACATCAGGGTGGGCACCATCACCGATGCCAAACCCTTCCCCGAGGCACGCAAGCCGGCCATCAAACTCTGGATCGATTTTGGCGACCTCGGCACCCGCCGCTCCTCGGCGCAGATTACCACGCACTACAAGCCCGATCAGCTCATCGGCCGCCAGGTCTGCGCGGTGGTGAACCTGCCGCCGCGGCAGATCGGCCCGTTCATCAGCGAGGTGCTCACGCTCGGCCTGCCGGACGAAGACGGCGAGGTGGTGCTCATCCGGCCCGATTTCACTGTGCCCGACGGCGGAAAACTCTTCTGATGCCATCCGTTCAATCCGTCAGCTACGCCACCGTCACCTGGGACCAGCTGCACCGGGACGCGCGCGCGCTCGCCGCCGCGGTGATGCCGCTGGGGCCGTTCCGCGGCCTGGTCGCCATCAGCCGCGGCGGGCTGATCCCGGCCGCCATCGTGGCGCGCGAGCTGGAATGCCGCCTGGTGGAGAGCATCTGCATCGTCACCTACAGCGGCGACGCCGGCACCCAGGGCGAACCCACCGTGCTCAAATCCCCCGACGCCGCCGGTGACGGCGAGGGTTTTCTCATCGTGGACGATCTGGTGGATTCCGGCGTCACCGCGAAACTTGTGCGCAGCCTGCTGCCGCGGGCGAAATTCGCGTGCCTCTATGCCAAGCCGCTCGGCCGGCCGATTGCCGACATCTTTGTCGCCGACGTGGCGCAGGATACGTGGATCCTGTTCCCCTGGGATACGGCGCCTTTGTTCGTCGCGCCGCTGGCCAGGAAAGCGTAGGATGGGTCTTGACCCATCATTTCGGCCACGCCGCCGTGCGTGCGGAGAATGATGGGTCGAGACCCATCCTACGGAAGCAAAACAGTTTTGGACATGAGATGCGCCGTCTCCCACTGCTGCTCGGCTTCTTGCAAGCTGCGGGAGCGATCTCTACCGACATGTATCTGCCGGCGTTTCCGGCCATCGACGCTACATTCCACGCGCCCGTCGGCAGCGCGCAGCTCACGCTCGCAAGCTGGATCCTGGGCATCGCCTTCGGCCAACTGATCCAGGGCGCCATCTCCGACCGGTTCGGCCGCCGTGCGCCGCTGCTGCTGGGAACGACGCTCTACACCATCGCCTCCATCGGCTGCGCCCTCTCCGGCAGCATCGCGGGCCTCGCCGCCTGGCGGTTCATCGCCGCCCTGGGCGGGTCGGCGAGCATGATCGTGCCGCGCGCGATCGTGCGTGACGTCAGCGAGGGCCATGCGGCCGCGCATATGATGGCGCAACTCACCCTTATCCTGGGCGCCGCCCCGATCCTCGCCCCCAGCCTGGGCGGGCTGGTGCTGCTGGTGGCGAACTGGCGCTTCATTTTCTGGATCACCACAGGTTACGGGCTGCTCGCCATTCTGCTGACCGCCGCCTTCCTGCCGGATACGCAGAAGCGCGAACACCGCATGGCCATGAACGCCGCCGCCCTGCTTGCGCGCTACCGTTTCATCCTGACCGAGCGCGGCTTTATCACCAATGCGCTGGTCATGGGTTTCATGGCGTTTGCCTTGTTCGCCTATCTCGGCGGCATGCCGGTGGCGTTCATCGTGCAATATCATTATTCGCCCTCGGCTTTTGCGATCGTGTTCGGGTGCGTGGCGGGGAGCTATATTTTTGCCTCGCAAATGAACATGTTTCTGGTGCGTGCCGTGGGCCTGCAGCGCGCGCTGAGCATCGCCACCAGCGTCTATCTCGTCATGGTGTGCGCCGTGCTGGGCGTAGCTCTGGCGGACCACCGCGGCGTGACGGTGGGACCGGTCGGTTTCGCGCTCGCGCTGGCGGTGGCCCAGTCGGTGACCGGCTTCATCGTACCGACTGCGACCGTGGGCGCGCTGCACGCCCACGCCGGCCACGCCGGCAGCGCGTCGGCCGTGCTGGGCACGCTGCAATTTCTGATCGGCGCCTGCGGCGGCCTGGCGACCGGCCTGCTAACCGATGGCACCTCTCTGCCCACCGCGCTGCTGATGCTGTTCGGCGCGGTGGCGGTGAAAATCGCCGACCTGTGCCGCCCGGCACCACGGCTGACGAACCGCTCTGATTAACCTCTGTTAAATCAACGCTTGCTGGACGAGCCGCGTTTCACCCATGATTTCGACAACATCGCGTTCGACGAACCGGAATTCGATACCAGGCTCGGCACGCCCGGCCTGCACCAGGTGGCCCGCCCGCCGGGGCTGAGTGACGCGGCACGGCCCCGCATCGCACAGGCGCGATGCGGACTACGTGTTCAACCTCTGTGCGTCAGCACCATCGGCCTTCAGCACCTCGCCCGCCAGATAGAGGCTGCCGCAAATCAGCACGCGCCCCCCCTGCCCCAGCGCGGTGATGCCGGCCAGGGCGCCGGCGACATCCGGCCCCACGCGCGCCATACCGCCGGAAGCCTCCACGATCGCCTCCACCGGCAGCGCCAGATGCTGGCCGGGCTCGCGCACCGCCCAGACGGAGGCGGCATGCGGCAGCAATGGGGTGAGGAAAGCGCCGGCGTCCTTGCTCTGCTTCATGCCGACGACCAGGTGCAGCGGGCGGTCGGACCAGGCGCGCAATTGCTCGGCCAGAACCACGCCGGCGCCGGCATTATGGCCGCCGTCCAGCCAGAGTTCGACATGGGCGGGCAGCGTCCCTGCCAGATGGCCGCGCAGGCGTTGCAGGCGGGCGGGCCAGACGGCTTGCGCGATGCCGGCATAGGCTGAGTTCGGCAGCCCCACGCCGGAGGCACGCAAGGCGGCTACCGCAATGCCGGCATTGTCGAGCTGATGCGGGCCCAGCAGCGACGGACGCGGCAAATCCAGCGCTCCGTGCGCATCCGCAAACCGCAGCCCGGATGCGTGTTCGCCGATATCCCAGTCGCGGTCTCGCTCCAGCAGAACGGCCCCGGTCTCGGCGGCGCAGGCGCGCAGCATGGCGGCCGCCTCCGGGTGCTGGCGGCCGGTGGCGACCGGGCGGCCGTACTTCATGATGCCGGCCTTCTCCCACGCAATCCGGTCCAGCCGGTCGCCGAGGAAATCCTGGTGGTCGAGCGATATCGAGGTCACCGCGCAGGCCGCGGGGTTATCAAAAACGTTGGTGGCGTCGAAACGTCCACCCAAACCCACTTCCACCACGCAGAGATCGGCGGGCGTGCGGGAGAACAGCAGCAGGCCGGCGGCGACCAGCGCCTCGAACACCGTCACGGCACCACCCGCATTCACTGCTTCGATCTCTTCCAGGGTGGCAGCCAGAACCTCGTCGGAGACCAGCTCGCCGGCAATTCGAAAACGTTCGCGCAGCTCGACCAGGTGCGGCGAGATCGTGACATGCACGCGCATGCCGGCGGCCTCGCCGATGGCGCGCAGGAAGGCGCAGGTGCTGCCTTTGCCGTTGGTGCCGGCCACATGGATGACCGGCGGCAGCGTGCGTTCCGGGTGACCCAGCAGGGCGAGCAGGCGCTGCACGCGGTCCAGGCTGAGGTCGATCAGTTTGGGGTAGAGCGCGTGCAGCCGGCCGATGATCGCGTCGGTACGGCCGGGCACAGCGCCCGGCGCGGGGCGCGGGATGTCGCTCACGCCGCGGCTTCGGATAGTACCTCGGGTTCGGGCGGCGGGTCCGGCGCCTCGGCTGAGGGCGGCATCCTGCCCGAGAGGAGATGCAGCACGCGGCCCAAAGTCTCGCGCATTTGCAGGCGGGGGACGACCATATCGACGATGCCGTGCTCGTGCAGATATTCGGCGCGCTGAAACCCTTCGGGCAAGGTTTCGCGCACCGTCTGTTCGATGACGCGCGCGCCCGCGAAACCGATCAGCGCGCCGGGCTCGGCGATCTGGATGTCGCCGAGCATGGCGAAACTGGCGGTGACGCCGCCGGTGGTCGGGTCGGTGAGCACGACGACGAAGGGCAGGCCGGCATCTTTCAGCAGCATGGCGGCGATGGTGGTACGGGGCATTTGCATCAGGCTCACCGCCCCCTCCTGCATGCGGGCGCCGCCGGAGGAGGTGAAAACCACCAAAGGCGCGCGTTGCAGCACCGCCAGGCGGGCGGCGGTGACGATCCCCTCGCCGACGGCGGCCCCCATGGAGCCGCCCATGAAATTGAATTCCATGGCGGCGACGACGGCCGGCGCGCCGGCGATGCGGCCGTGGGCGGCGACCAGCGCATCCTCGAGCCCGGTCTTGGCGCGCGCTTCACGTAAACGTTCGGAGTAGCGTTTCTGGTCGCGGAAGCCGAGCGGGTCGGCAGGCGCCCGGGGCAGTTCGATGCGGGTGTAGCCTTCATCGAACGTCCAGGCCAGGCGCTCGGCCGCGGTGCCGCGCAGGTGGTGCGAGCAATGGGTGCAGACCCGCAGGTTTTTCTCCAGATCCTTGGTAAAGATCATCTGCTGGCAGGAGGGGCATTGCGACCAGAGATTGTCCGGCACTTCGCGCTGGCCGAGCAGCGTGCGGATGCGGGGGCGCACATATTCGGTCAGCCAGCTCATTGGGGGGCAAACTCCCGCGCATGCCGCACGGCCTGGGCCAGGGCGCGTATCTGATTCAGCACGAGCTCCACCGTATCGGGACCGGCGCGGCCCTGGGCGTCCAGGCTCGCCGCCAGCGTGTCGATGAGCGCGGAGGCGACGACCGCCGCATCGGCGTCGCGCACGGCGGCCGCGGCCTGCGCCGGGGTGCGCACGCCGAAGCCGACGGCGATCGGCAGATCGGTGGCCCGGCGCAGGCGGGGGATCGCGGCTGCCAGCTCGTTGGCCGACGCGGTGCGGGTGCCGGTGATGCCGGTGATGCTGACGTAATAGACGAAGCCGGAACTGCCTTGCAGGACGGTCGTCAGCCGTCGGTCGTCGGTCGTGGGTGCGATGAGGCGGATGATGTCCAGTTTTGACACGGCGGCGTGGGCGGTGATGAGGTCGGCTTCCTCGGGCGGGAGATCGACCACTATCAGCCCGTCCACGC
>Ga0116231_10012586_pt1 | contig 12345 bp, 8 predicted proteins | sample S1TSphgellanicum_2_FD_89695 | JGI IMG/M metagenome (GOLD analysis project Ga0116231, IMG submission 89695) | Host-associated microbial communities from peat moss isolated from Minnesota, USA - S1T2_Fd - Sphagnum magellanicum MG | ecosystem: Host-associated > Plants > Peat moss > Unclassified... | reverse complement strand
TCAGCAGCAAAAAGAAATGGACTGTCATGAACCCCATCCGGCGCCAAATGAAAAAACGCAACCCATCCAGTGGACAGAACGGCCAACTGGTGCATTGGTGGCTGTTAATTCACTCTGGCCCACATCTAATGACTTATAACCAGTGTGTGGGGGAGAAATTTTCTGTCAACTGATTATGAGCTGCCAACTTGGAAAACCACTCAATCAGAGGGGCAAATGTCTTGGTTGTCACCTGTTGGAGGTAACTTGGAGTTACAATTTTTTAAACAAATAATTTCCCTTTCTCTAGAATTTGAATCAGCTTTTTGGGCAAATGAATGGCCAGCAAGTAAATAACTCTCGGTTCTCCCCATACATCCATTATAATTTCATGAATCTTACATTTGCAAGAGCTTGATTGGGGTGGTACTAGGGTGGGCCATGTGGCATTAATTCAAAATCTTTTTGAGAGTGACCCATCCAATCATGCAAAATGAAACTTATTTGCAAATTCATGACATCAAGGTCTACCATCTAATTGTATTTATAGCAAACAACTGATGGGGTACTTACACACGTATTTGGTGCTTTTCCTTAATCCAAAGCAAATCATGACTTTTAAGTGACCTATCTACTTAGGTTGCAAATCCTTTTGTTGTGCCTGTCTCACAGTAGTGCTCCAACTCCCAAGACCAAAGTGGTTGCATATTGTAAGTAGAGTACTAGAGAGTAGAGTGCCCATGTTTGTAATGAATCATAAAATGGTGAGTGGGATTTTGTTGTGGTACGGTCATATCCAGTGTAACTGGGCAGTTATTAGAAACGGGAACAGAAGCTCTGTGGTTATCAGGGTGGTTCTTTGGATTCAGAAAAGCAGTCCTCAAAACATCATAGACCCAGTTTTGATCTATAACCAGCCATATAATTGCCAGTTCATTGCTGGTTCTTTCGTGAAAACCACAGGTTCTCAAAGGTTTTTGAAATAACTGGACCAACGGTTCTTTGATTCTGATTTTTTTTCAAAGAACTCAAGCCGGCAGTTCTCTGATCCTGAAATAGTTTCAAATCTGGAACCGACGATTCTTTAAATAAGTGCACAACACTGGTCATATCTGCCCAGCCTTGTCTTCACTGGTCATATTCTAGCAGATATTTGGTTACACGTTCATGCAGATATAATACTGCAAAACGGTTTCTCACTTACACCTGTTGATTCCCATATTCCATTTGGCAAGGAAAAAATATTTCAGATTATTCTTGCCAGCCTAATTTGGAAAAAGCTGCCAAATTCCTGATTTCACATGTGATCTTTGACCAGGGGGCGGGCGGCGGCGAGGTCGCGGATATGCATATGATCAGATCAATCATGCAAAGGTGTCCCTAATTACAAAAGCAAAGTACTCCAACAATAACAGCTTTATGAAACCGTTTGATTACCTATCATTTTCAATCCCCAAAATTTTCAGTCCCCAAAAGCAAATATAATTGTAACATTGTGATGAATTACTAGCACAACTTTCGTCTAGTCCTCTTTTCTCCAAGTCAGTACATCTTTTTGAAACCACCTGAAAAGATTTGTGCTGAAACAACCCAGATTTGATTTCTTTTAAAGCATGTAATAGTGGGTTGTCAATGAGTTCAGCCCAGTATCTTCTGGAACCTTAAGTACCTACTTAGCTGTTGATCACTTGGGGATCTGCTAGTCATGTTGTTGTGGGGTCAGGCTTGGTCCCTGGACCTCACGCCATACTTATAGAGTCTATAACACACTCCCTTTAGACATCCATGATGTCCCAATCAATTAGACCACAGCTGCAGCTTTTTATCATTCCTTCTAAGTGCCAATCATGAAACGCACTTTGACAATCCCTTCGAGTAAGTTGACCATACACAGGGACCTTGAAGGTTTTTGGCTCTACCCGTGAGGAACGGAGTTCCAGACTGTGGAGTTCCATGTTTTCATTGCGTGGGGACGACATTTTGAGAAATGATGACTAGCTCTTACTGCGAGTTAATTTCCTTGGGAACTTCATGGAACATTTGTGATTTTCATTTGGTTGAGCACATTTTGTTGAAAATTGAGAGTGTATATGAGAGTATGGAGATTAGTAAGACACATTTATAAAGAGCTAAGAGAACTCTTCCCGGGCCCCCTCCCGTTCTTAGGATATGAATATCAATGAAAGAATAGAGATTTAAATAAAACACAAATTTACAATGAGCTCTCCACCCAACCTTAGGATCACATTAATGAGAGAATAAAGATGAGTAAAACACAGATTTATGAGTGTGAGACCAAATGAATCTCTGTTTTACTCATCTTTATTCTCCCTCCACCCAATCTTAGGATCATATAATGAAAGAATAGAGATGAATAAAATAAAAATTTACAATGAGCTCCCCGCCCAACCTTAGGATCACATCAACGAGTAAACAGACATGAGTAAAACACAGATTTATGAGTGTGAAACCAAATGAATCTATGTATTACTCATCTTTATTCTCCCTCCACCCAATCTTAGGATCATATAATGAAAGAATAGAGATGAATAAAATAAAAATTTACAATGAGCTCCCCCACCCAACCTTAGGATCACATCAATGAGAAAATAGAGATGAGTAAAACACAGATTTACAACGAGTGTGAGACCACATGAATCTATGTTTTACTCATCTCTATTCGCTCATTGATCTGATCCTACGGTTCGTTGAAGAGCTTATTGTAAATAAGCTGTGTTTTACTGTTCTCTCATTGATCTGCTGCCAATTTCCAACAATTTTGAGGAATGAGTACTAGGTGTTACTGTGAACTGTGACTTCACTTCTTGGGAATTTGATGGAACAATATTTATGGATCCTAAATTTTAACAGTTGCTGGTTCGAATTTGCCATAGAGGGAAGAGCCATGAGCAGATCTGCTAGTTTCAATATAAACCAGTGATCTTCGGACATAGAACTCAACAGTAACTAGGTTCAGTGAGAAAGCCGTAGCAGATTGAACTGGACACATACACTCCCCGAGCTATCTGCAGTTACCTTATCTAGATCAGTGTGTCACTACCGCGGCTTCTTCTTTCCTGGCATGATTCCTGACTGCTTCATTAAAGGATTTCACCTCCAACTTCATCAGGCTTGATACAAATCGGCCTGCAACGTATAACACATGTATAGATCATGATCATCTAGCTTTGCTTTCTCAGCAATCCCAGGCTGGGATCACACCGAAGCCACCAGTACTGGAGTAATATTTAGTGCTTTGAGCGGATTCAATAATATTCTAGGCAACATAGAAAGCACGCACTTGGGATGATCAGTCAAAACGCAGTGAGTTTGAGTCGCTGCAGAAATAGATAGATAGATACAGCTCGATCGATTCTCGAGATTTTGGGATTTTTGGTGGCATCTTATGAAGAACTTGATTGAAGCTGTGGAGCTGGCTGCTGGAGAAGCTGCAGGGACGCATGATTGCAGGTCTTGACGTGTTGCAGGGATCAAGAGGCATGGCAGTAACTATAAGTTGGTTCTTGCTACTAGTGCTAGCCGGATTGGCATCGAATCTTCTTGTGTGTGAAATTCATGCTAAAGAGTATATTGTGGGTGGAGAGCTAGAATGGACTTTTCCACCAGCTGCTCAAAGCACTTGGTACAGTGATGTGTGGGCGAGACCCATCAACTTCGAAGTGGGCGATGTCTTAGGTGTGTTGCTCTCCAGGCCTCCTTTGATCATCAATGTTGACCATCATCTTCCCGTGACATCGTCTCATGTACTGCTGTCATGTATTATACAGTAAGGCTTCATTTCTCAGCAAGCTGCATGGCCTCTGAAATGTTAAACGTTGCGCACCCACTCTGACTAAAATTTATCTGAAGGAGATGGTGTGATAGTCTTTTTCCTAGAACAACAATCTTGAAGCTTCTGTTTATTAGGCATTATGATTTGGTTTGTGAGGTCTTGATCAATGATGTATTTTCCTTAGCTTCTTGCGTTGATCAATACTTTGATGGAATATATCTAGTTATAGGAACTAGACTTTCTTATTCATGCTTGGCCTGCATCTCGATTCTCTGCATGCATGAGCGCAGTGTTTACATATGCACGGCTCCACAATGTATGTGAACTTGGCAACGAGACCGACTACCTTGCATGTGCCCCAAATCCATTAGCTTTGTGGGACTCGGGAAGCACCAGAGTCACACTCTCCAAGGCGGGAGTGTATTATTTCATTTGCGGAAGTCTAGGCCACTGCGACCTGGGCATGAAGCTGAAGATCACTGTAGAATCAGATGCAGTAATTCCTTCACCATCACCTGCTGCTGCTTCTCCTGCTCCTGGATCATCTCATGTCCCAACTGCAGCACCCGTGCAGCAGCTAGCTCCAGCTCCCACACCTCATGTGTTTAATACTCCTACACCTGTTCAAGCTCCAACCTCCACATCTGCAGCAAACAATTCCGGATCACGAGAGCAAAGTCCTCAACCAATCTCATCCTCAAGCCCACCAGCAGATGCAACTGCTCATCAGTCCGTGACTATTATGCTTACTCTCTTTGCCTCTTCTTTACTCTTGTATTCATGCAGCCAATATGCAGCAGCTGCAAAGTCATGATATATGAGTCAAGGTGGCCATGGCTAAATAGACTGGAAAACTTAGTTCTTAATGTGTTCAGCTGCAAAAATCAAGTCACAGCTGACAACTCCATTATAACAACTGTGCGGCACAACCTGTGCACATCTCCAAAGCTTATAATAATGGTCATAGAGATGATGAGCGTGATTGCATTTCCTCTGAATTCTTCAAAGAGTTTTTCTTACCACTCGATCAGATTGTGATCAGATTTAGACCTTGAAGCAATATTCGTATTAAATTGCCTTCAGATGTGAATCTATTGTACCAGATTACTTAGACTTATTATCCCCAATTTTGTGCGTAGAAGAAACGTTGTGAAAGGCCCAATGCATAACTTGGCTATCAATTTGGGGATATGCTTGTAAACACCCAAATGTGCAATATTTCCGAAGGCTAGTTCTTGATTGAGCCTGAAGTAACTTGACAATTGTGATTGCAAAAATTCTCCAAACCTTTCAATTGTCCAAAATTCTTACGATTTGAAACAATTTCAGATACATCCTTGGAAACATAAGGTTTTTTCTTTTTTTCCTATTTTTTTTTAAGGGTTTCAAACTGGACATAAACTTTGAAGCTCACTTGAGGTGAATTTGTCTTTGGGGGAGAATGATTGCACATTTCTCTAAGGACAATGTTACTTTTAGGGTTTTTCTTTTAGGATAAGTGAGACAGAATGGTGATTGAAATTGGCACTGTAGTGGGTTTATTTTTGCAATAGAACTATGGACCAGGCCCCATTGCACCCTGTTCAATATCTTTGAACACTTGGAAAAGCCCTCAACCACGGACTTTACTGGACTCAGGCCCACTATTTGGCACTCATGTAGGCCCTTATTCCGGTGAAGGCCGTGGCCTTGGGCTTTACCCTACACTTGAACAAGTCACCAAAACCAGTTACATTTGCTTGAATACTTTGTGGGGTGTACAAATTGTGCAAGAAAGGAAGTTGAAGTTAACCAACCTATTGGCCATTCCAACCCACCCCAGCCACTACTAGTCAAAAGTGACAACTACAACAGTGGAAAGCAACCTTATTGGTGAAAAAACTAATTATACCTAGGCCCATTCTTTTGGAGTTTGTGAAAAGAGGATGTTTCAAGGGGGCCCTTGCTTCAAGTCAGTTCAACCCCTCTATGCTTACTAATGCAACAAAAGTAGTGGCCACCTCCACCTCATGTCTGTAATTGTGTGTCCAGTACCCTATTGGCACTTTGGAGAGTTCATAATATGTACAGAATCATTTACAGGGCCTTTTACAAGGTCCTCTCTATTAATGTATGTTTCCAAAATTGTTGAAGGAGGTACTTTACCATGTGTTATTAGAAAAGTGTGCTCTTGAGCTGAAAATATTCTCAGTTGGAAGAAAAGGAAGTCCCTGACAGAATTTTTTCTAGGGTATTTATTATTGTTGAGCTGGTAAAGGGTAATTGCAAGCTAGAATGAACCAATTTTTGATACAAGAGGTGTTTCTAATCAAAATTTCATAGGATATTTTGATTGTGATAGCAATGTGACATTGTTTGATGTTCATGTTTGAGATTAAAAATCATCATTTTCAAAAGTATTCAATAATTTTTTTCTAATACATTTCAAAATACAATGTTTGTGAAAAAAAAAATCACAAAAATACATGTTTAATTTCATCATTTTTTAAAAATTTAGCATTTTTACAAGTTCTTTAAACTTTCATGTTGATTTGAAATGGTTTGGGTATTCCTACTTTGAGTTACTTATGGCATTTATCAATTTTAGAGATTGATAATGGACTTATCATTACAAACTATGATTATGGTGAGTCTATTTACAAGTTGTTTATGTATTGTTACACATGAAGTCAAGCAAATTAGAAAGTCCTTCATTTATTAGAAAACACAAGTTTTTTAATGATAAAATTATTCCACCTAATTAGATTAGATAAGAACCATATATTTAAATCCCTTTTCATAAAATTCAAAAAGCATTTGATATAGAACACATTATCATCCAAGGGGTGCAAAAAAAATCGCCATGTTACATAAATATTAAAAAGTGGGTCATAATTCTAGCTTGCCATTATAGGTCAGCCCTTAATATCAATAATGGTATCAATAATGGTATCAACAATGGTATCAACAATGGTATCAAATACCAAACCAATCTAGTATCAAAAGTATAAATATTCCCCTTGATAATACCATTATAATCCCCATATTGAATATTAAACTTTTTGTTGAATACCATACTAATTTAATATCACGAATTCTAATGTTACTCTAATATTTGATATCAAGTTCCTTTTTCCAAGCTTGGTATCAATCCCTAATCATCTTATGGTATGCATGCTTGTGTGTGAAAGATATTATAAAGTACATTGTTTTGATGTAAGTTGACAACTAGTATGCTTCTCCTTCAATGTGTGTTTTTTTGTGAATAATGCATTGTTTCACTTTGAATGATGATATATATGCTACAACTACTACAACAAAAGTTCATGTATATTATATAAGTCTTTCAACTTTAGACCTTCAAGGTTATGTGTTATTCATTTCTCCATTGATGTCACATATATTAAGTTGACATTTGCACTAAACATGTCGAGTTATGTAGTAATATTTTGGTTATTTGGTGGTTGGTTTCATTGTCATGGGTTTTTCTTACTACCATAATGGTCATTGTGACATTGTGCATGGACATTCTTTACTTACAAGGGCATTCTTTATGTTCAATGATCTCAATGTTGGGGTTTAAATCAAACCATTTAAAGTATGAGGTGTGTCTTGTGCCACCCATGTCAAGCCTCCTCTAATAGCTAGACATAATCAAGGAAAGATATTATTTTCTATAATCCTTTACAGGGTATCACAAGCATGAACATTTTTTCGCCTTAGTTCAATACAAATAGAAGTTACACATGTTTGGTAGAAAGGGAAGTAGAGGAAGATAATTCTTTTTACTTTAATCACTAAATAATTTTTTAGCCTTAACCCTTACAAGTTTACTTACTTGGGTCAACAACAATTCATAGTTTTTTTCATAACAAAAAGGTACTTACCAATGTCCCTTTTTGACAATCCGTGGACCTTGTATCATTTCATGTTGTGGCAATGTGATAGAGTGTAGTTTCCATCTCACTTGAGTTGTTTGTCCAATAACACAAATCCCCAACATGTTGGTTAAGGTGACAAAGTGGCATGTGTTAGTAACCATTGCACAATTTGCAACTACCATTGCCTCTTTTGAGCTCCAAATGTTGAAAACAAAGTTAGATACATTTGCATTTGTGAGAAATTTTATCAATGAAAATTTGGTGCCCTACCATTTTATAGTTGGTTTATTTGAAGCTCTTAACACTCTTTGGAGCAACACAAATTGAACAATTCAAGTATTTGTTGGTTAAATACTAACTCACCAACAAGATTATAACTTACATCAAGAACAACTAACGCACAAACTTGAGCACCCCTATTGTTACTTGACCTTTATTGTGTCCTATACACCATTGTAGTTTGCTTCACCTTTTAGTGGGACTTGTTTTGGCCATGTGATGTCCAAATCATGTCAATATGCCACAAATGACAATAAGATTGGGGTTGGGATGAAGGAACTCAATTAAATGGAAGCTTAATCTACCTTATAGAAGCAATTGCATCAACCAAAACATCCAACAAGGGCATGTAGGAATGGGAAGTAATTTGAAAGGAGGTTGGTTTGAAGGCAAAAAAATTAAAAACACCTCTAAATACCAAGTTTGCTTCCAAAATTATTTTGTTTCAAGATACATTGGAATTTTCTATAGTCATTGACTTCTATCTTAGCCAACAAACTTCCAAGTTATAAACTTCTGATACCTTTAAACTCCACATGGGCAATTATAAAAGTTGTCAATAAAACATCTTTAAGTCCTACATGGTAGCAATGCATTTTAAACTAGACCAAAAGGTGTATATGGTTATTTTTTAATGTTTAATTTGCAACTTTTTCCATTTGTACCAAATTGAAAGCTAAGTACCAAGTTTGTGTTGCATGAACCACCTTTAATATGTGAGGAATTTGACCAAAAGGTTGAAATTTTGTGTGTTAGGATCAGCCTCAAGGTCATCAATGTGTTGGATCCTTTTTTAGCTTTTGCACATGATACCTTCAACAAGCTTGCTACTACACATGTGTGTGCCTTCCAACTACATCTTAAAGGTCTTCAATGTGTCATGGAATATCCAAATAGAAATAAAACAAAGAATGTTATAGAAAAGTATGATAACAAGTTCTAGTGCCTTTGTTAATGAAGATAGCCCAATATCTACACTCTCAATGTGTAAAAAGCCTTATGATCTCTTTAACCATTGTCATTCATGATTCCTTATGAGGAGTTGAAGTTTCACCCAAAGAAGCCAATCTTTCTTTGGTGAAAACTAAAAGTTGTCAAATAATGTATTGTTGTAATGGTAGAAGGATCATGAAAAATATTTCCCTATTGTTGTATTCCTTACTTGGAAATTTTTAAGTGTTCTAGGAAACATGTGAAAGCAAGTTTCATTTTTACATGTTTTTCTCCTACAAAAGTTTGATGGAAATTTCTCCATACAAAGGACACCCACCAAATTAGACATTCTATGTTGTCATGTTTCAAATTCTTGTGTTCAACCTAATTCAGTTTTAATGTATTCAATTACGGCCTCTTTTTTGAACATCCATTGTTGATTTGATCACAAGTTCATATGTGATTCATGAATCAAAACCTTTTTTCTACTTCTAATTGGTAAGTTGCAATGCTTCATTCACTAGATTTATTCACTAGATTATTTGAAGAACAAAGAAAGAATTTACAAGTAGGATGTATTAGGATTACCATGTTTGCAACTATATGGTATATCTATTAGTACCCAAACCCTACTCAAATCTTGGATTTACATGTAATCAAGCAACATGACCTAGAAGAGGATGTCACTATTAAAGTATATTAGAATATGATGTATTAAGATTGTCATGTTTAAAACCAATAATCTAATCCAACTTGTTGATGGACATTAAAGTAATCTATATTTATATTTTTTATTTTTTTGGGTTTTGAATATCATCTTTTTAATGCAAGTGAGGCCATTGTTTTATCCTAAGGATGCAACATTGGGCCTTTCTAAACATATAGTGGGAGTTGTGTGTGGAGACTTGCTTGCAAAATCTAGTGAGTAAAGTTCAAGCACTAGAAGGAATGTGAGTTTAATTCACTAGGAATTTCACTAACCATTTTGGTGAAATCACCACCAACTCATTAAATTAGAAATGTAGTGAATTCACCATGTCTCTTAATGATGGATGATGGGTTGGTGTGGACAAGTGAATTCACTAACATGTGATCATATAGGAAATTTAGATGTGGCAAGATAATTCATTTATATTTTTAAATTTTTAAATTTTTATCATCATTTTATTCTATTTTATTTCACATAATTTATGTATTTTATATGTTCAACATGCATAATAATTCAATATTATTTAATTATACACACATAATAATTTTATTTTTATTTTTAAAATATGTATTTGATATTACATTATGAATATTTTGTTTCCATTTTTTTTTCATAAAATAGTTTAACATTTTATCAAATGAAGACTCAAAATAAAACATAACATCTTGTCTAAACAATTGTATGTAAGAAAGTCTTATTTAATTAAATTGAATTTTGGTTTAGAAAATCATGTAATATGTTCTATTATAATTAATTGATACACTAAAATTTTATAATAAATAATATTATACATTAAAAATGAACATGTTAATTATTTTTATTTATTATTGAAATAATAGTTTTAATAATGCCAAAAATAGCCTTAGTGAAATACTAAATAATTACTAGTGATTCAAGTTTCGCTCAAGGTGATATGAAACAAAGGTATGGTGATGCAGTTCACTTTTAAGGTTCCCTAATGAATTGGGTTAATAAAATAGACCCACCTTTTGTAGGTATGAAGTAAAAAAGAATACCCTTAATGAAAAGGACATAAAGAGACAAAAATAAATTGGATGTATCAAGATTTGCCATGTATCCAGAAATTTGGTATAATTATTAATACCCAAAACTAGGAATAGATCTTGGATTACAGTTGGAAAATTTTATTTTAAAAATTTTTAAGATTGTAAAAATATTAGTTTGATGGACATTAGAATAATCCAAGTTGCTGATTTATAATAAAGTAGTTCAATTTAATTAAAATTATAATAATCCAATTGGGTTCATTCATAGTTGGGGTTCCAAACAAAAGAAAAAGGATATCATCACTTTTTTAAATCTAATTTTTACAATTAACATTTACACAAGACAAATTTAAATGGGAAAATTTGAATAATCCAAACTAAGATAATTCATGTGGTGGTAATGATTTTTCACATGTCTACATTTGTGTGCAATTAAACTTTTGTTCAAACCTAGAAATGAAAAAAATGTTTGTTCCACTTATATGTACCACTTAGTTGGGATGAAAAGACAATTGTTTGCAAAAGTTAATCATAATGGAATAACAAGGGAATGCATGATGGCTCCAATGGAAATGACCTACCAACTCATGAAAAGGGGAAGCTAACATGAAATGACAAATCCCAATGGCCCATTGTGGAGAACAATTGTTTATCCACCATGATTGCTACTTATGCAAATAAAATTGTGTTATATAACAAGGGTAGAAAAGAGATGACACAATTCACCCTAAGTGTGGTTTGGAAGGTGGTGTAGTATTTGTGCCAATGAATACCCATATTCATCATTCCAAGAAGACACAATAAAAGACTACATATGAAAATATTTGAAGGAATTGAAAACTAGACTTTCAAATGAAGAGGATTCAAATAGAATTAGGTTGTAGAGTGAAAATGTGCCTTAGCATTTGAAAGCCATTGATGGACATGCCATGTGGAATGTGCTCAAAAGAAAGTAAAGTTTCATAGACAATACTATTTGAAATAGTTGAAACAAGGGACTCAAGCAAGCAATTATGGTGGATGGAAACCTAAATCGTCCTAAGAGCAATTTGGCACTAAATCCTATGGCCACTCACTTTGAAGCAAACATAAAAAAGGTGGATAGGCCAATGTCAAAGGAAAAATGCTTCAATGCCAATCAAAAAGCATGATAACATTAACAAAATAGAATCAAACTTTAGTTGTAATGTGAGATGTGCTAATAGCAAAAAAGATGGATATACAAAATGAAAAGCACATCAAGGTAAAAAAATCCAAGATCAATAATGTTAAAAAGCTAAGTGTATTTAATGAAAAGGAATTCAAGTGGGTCATAATTTGCTTTGATGTCACAAAAACTATAAGGTATTGCAATCTTTCGATATTTTAAAACGCCAAAACATTTTAAAACATTTCCACCAACCTTCCCACCTAAATATACAAATTACACAATTTTTTGTGTCAATATCTTCAAACATTCAAACCATATAACATGTGGCATTCATGTACCCACTTTGGTTTCAAATACATTAAAAAAATTTGATATTTCGTGAAGAAAAATCATATCTTTGGGTATTTAAAAAATTTGGGACTTATTTATGAACCATATGGTACAACTTTAAAAAGACTATTTCAAACATAGATAGGGCACTAAAATATATCATATTAAATACATTAGGAAGTGATTCCCCCCCCCCCCCCCCCCCCCCCCCCCCCCCCCTCCCCCACAAAAAATAGAATTTTTCTTCCTCACACCTTATATTTTTTTTCTTCTCCTTTTTTTTTTTTTTTTTATGTCTTTTTATT